>Ga0194119_10012508_pt1 | contig 10741 bp, 9 predicted proteins | sample TA2MahC100mmetaG_FD_148620 | JGI IMG/M metagenome (GOLD analysis project Ga0194119, IMG submission 148620) | Freshwater microbial communities from Lake Tanganyika, Tanzania - TA2015018 Mahale Deep Cast 100m | ecosystem: Environmental > Aquatic > Freshwater > Lake | place: Tanzania: Lake... | reverse complement strand
CCGCCATCGGAGTCCCGGAGCCGCTGCCGTGTCCGGAATGTCCGGAGTCGGCGGCGCGAAGGACGGAAACGGCGGCAAGCAGCGACAGCAGGAGGAGAAGCTTCATGGCGGGACGCGGATGGCAGAGCCACCCTGGGGCACGCTGCTTCGCCCCGCCAGAGCTGTCGATCACCGGGTTCTCGGAATCCTTTTATCCCGTCACAGGACTTACTCCCCGCGCCTTCAGCTCCGCGAGCGTCCACCGGTACTCGCTGACCAGCATGTCCTCGACACGGGCCTGCTTCAGGTCCCTGGGCAGGACCTCCCAGGTATAGGTCTCCATCTCCAGATGGGAGCAGAGCCGGGGATTCTGCTTCAGGACGTCGAGTGTTCCGCGGAGGTGATCCACCGTCGTGCCGAGCAGGGCCGTCTCCGGCGCATGCAGCGGGATGTGGAAGTGGATCCGCCATTCGCGGTCGAACTGCGGCCCATCGCTCTCGGAGGTCGCCAGCGCCTGGTCCAGGTCGGCATGACGGACGAGCTCCCCATCGGCCCGTCGCTCGATCACCTGGTGGAAGTACACGCCATCGTCGAACGAGGGCAGGACCGCCCGGACCTCATGCGTCGGATGCACGCGGAGCGCGTTGCTGAGGTGGATCTTGCTGATCCGGATCCCGCGCCGATGCAACCGCTGGAGCGCTTCCCCGGGGGACTCGAACTGGAGCGCAAAGTGGCAGGTATCGTAATTGATGCCCAGGTGCTCTCGAAGCCGCAGATCCCCGGGTCGGTCCGACTCCAGCTGTCCGAAGAAGGCGAGGAACTCGGCGGTGTTCTCGACCGTGCCGAAAGGCTCCGGCTCGAGCCCAAGGTGGAGCTTACGACCCGTCCGTCGCGTCAGCTGCTCCTGGTGGTCGACACATCGCCACAGGTGGTGCCGGGCAACGGCCAGCTCACGGGATCCGAGCCCGAACTGCTTGAAGCTCACCGGCACCGTGCTGACGGATCCCTCGACCCCTTCGGGCACGAGTTCGGCGAGGATGTCGAACAGCCGGTTCGTGTAGGCCAGGCGCTCAGGGGAGGTCCAGTCGGGCTGGCAGACCTGCTCCTTCACCCGGGTTCCATGGAAGTTGCCGAAGGGAAATCCGTTGATCGTGAAGACGTAGCAGCGGTTGCGCTCGAGCCAACGCTGGAAGTCCCGGAGCGTTCCCGGGACCACCAGTTCCCGGGAGGCCGCGTCGCTGAGCCGGAGGCCGATCGCATACGGGGCCTCCGGGCAGACCACCCGGCGCACCGCCAGGGTGTGGCGTTCGAGGCTGGCGAGGGTCTCCGCCCACGTCCCGCCCCGGTGGACGTTCGTGCAGTAGGCCAGGTGGAGTCCGTGGGTGAGTTTCACGGCCGACAGGATTCCTGAAACAGAGGCCCGGCGGAAGTTGAGAGGTGTCCCACCCTCGACATGTCGCGCCGGCGATCTTGCAATCCAGGTCGGCTCCGAAACGCTCCCCGGGATGTCGCGGGTTCGAGGAGTGCTGGCGTTCTGGAACAGGGTCCTGCTCGTGGGATTGGCCGTCGTCCTGCAGACCCGACTCGATGCGGCCGAAGGTCCTGATCCGTCCGACGAGATCGCCCGGGAAGCTTTGGCGCTCGTGTCGCACTACCGCGGCGTTTGGGAGGCCCCTCCCGACGCCATGCCCACGCGGAAGCTCCCGGACGGCCCCCTGCTGGGCAACGGCGACCTCGGCGTGGCGGTTGGAGCGGTCGCGGAACGGCGCCGCCATCATGGGCTCGGCGAGGATGGCGGGGCGAACGTCACCCGTCGGACCAATGCCCCGACGGCCTGTCCAGAACTCCACCGATTCCATCTTTCCAAGAACGACTTCTGGAAGACCAAGACGATCTACCCGAATGCCCACCCGGCACCCATTGGAGCGATCGACATCTCGATTCCGGCCCTCAATGGAGGTGTGTTCCATGCCGAGCAGGTCCTCGAGACGGCCGAGGTGGTGCACACCTTGCGAACCGCCCATCCGATGCAGGATCCACCTCCCTTCACCCGGCCCGGCACCGAGATCCGGATGCGGTCCTGGGTCGCTGCAACCGAGAACCTTCTGGTCATCGAGCTGTCGGTCGCCGGGGATCCGGCCGACGCCGATCCCTTCGCGCCAACGGCGCTGACCGGGGTCGACGTGAAGCTCTGGCCCATGACCGGGAACGAGGCCGAGACGGCTTCGGGCAACCTGCCGGATGGCTGCTGGGCGGTGCGCCGATTCATCAGCACGACCAACTCCATGGCATTGGAACAGAAGCCGTCGGCCAGGACGACCGAAGCCGCCGTGGCCCTCCGTCTCCTTGGCCACCGCCAACCTGGACTTCCGTGGAGCCGAGGGGATGGCTGGTCGGCCGACCGTTTCGTGCTCCAACCCGGCCGGGTGGTCCATCTCGTTGCCTCCGTGGTGACCCGCGAGGAATCTCCCGACCCGCTCGGGGAGGCCCGGCGTCGGGTGGCGGCCCTGGACCCTGAACGGGTGGATCACCTCCGGGAGCGCCATCGCGCCTGGTGGCGGGGGTTCTGGTCGAAGTCGTTCGTCCGCATCGGGGATCCCCTGGTTGAACGGTACTACTACGGTTCGCAGTACCTGATGGCGTCCTGTTCCCGGAACCCCAGGTTCGCCCCGTCCCTCTTCGGCAACTGGATCACCGCGGATGGCCCCTCGTGGCAGGCCGACTACCACCTCAACTACAACCACGAGGCCCCATGGTGGGCCGTGTTCTCGTCAAACCACCCCGAACTCGCGGACCCATACGACACGCCGATCCTGGAATATCTCCCCATCGCAAAGGCCAACGCCGCAGAATTCCTGAAGGTGCCCGGGGTCTACTACGACGTGGGGATCGGGCCCCAGGGCCTGGAGACAGCATTCATGCCGGATGGACACGGCATTCCCGGAGAGGGACGACGCATGTTCCTGGGACAGAAGAGCAATGCCGCGTTTGCAGCGGTCAACATGCTCCAGCGGATCGAACACACCTGGGACCTCGACTACGCCCGGAGGGTCTATCCGTTCCTGCAGGAGACAGCCCGGTTCTGGGAGTCGTATCTCAAGCTCGAGGACGGGCGCTATGTGATCACCCGGGACGCCTCCGGGGAGGTGGGGGATGGGGGCAGCGATCGGAACAACTGCCTGTCCCTCGGTCTCGTGAGAAACCTGTTCCAGGGGATGCTCGAGGTGAGCCGGGAACTGGGTGTGGATGCCGATCGACGGCCCCGCTGGCAGGACATTCTGGATCGGTTGAGCGGGTTCCCGACAGTCGAGGTCGATGGCATCCGGAGGCTGCGGGGCGCCGACGCCGGTCCCGCGGCATCCCGCATCGGACCCTCCCGGATCAACACGCGGGTGGAGTTCATGGGGATGGTCTGGCCCTCGACGGTCGTGGGATTCGATTCGGAACCCGGTCTGCTGAAGGTGCTTCAGGACGATGTCCGCGGCTGGGCCCGGTCCGAGTGGATCGGCCATTTCAATGGGTTCAGCATGACATTCCCGGGCGCGGTCCGGGTGGGCCATGATCCGCTGGACGTGCTGTCGAAGCTCCGCCAGCAGCTCGAGTCGTTCGGCTACCCGAATCTGATGGTCTTCACCGGCGGAGGCGGCATTGAGAACTGCGCCGGGGTTCCCTCGACGATCAACGAGATGCTGCTGCAGGGCCATCGGGGGAAGCTCCGGGTGTTCCCGGTCTGGCCCCGGGACCGGCCTGCGTCGTTCGGACGCCTTCGGGCACCCGGGGCATTCCTGGTCAGCGCCCGGATCCAGGACGGCGTGATCGGCCCCGTGGACATCCTGAGCGAACGCGGACGGGTGTGTCGGCTCGTCAACCCGTGGCCGGGCCGATCAGTGACCCTGAGTCGTGCAGGTCACGGCGACCAGGTACTTTCGGGGGAACTCCTCGAATGGGCGACCGCTGTCGGCGAACACACCCGACTAAGGCCCCGGTGATCCGGTGAAGTCATTTCAGGATGTGGGTTGCAGGCTCCCCACCCGGACACCCGGGAGTGGGTGTGGCCCGGAAACAAAGCCCTCTTGCGTCGGTCGCCGTGTCCCCCACGGTTGGGGCATGGGGTCCCAACTCATGATGCGGTGGCTCCTCGCCTCGCTGTTCGTCCTCTCCGTCAAGGCCGCCGGCCTCGGGATCCAGGGGCCGGATGACCTCGGCTGGTTCCACATCCAATCACCGGGGGCATCCAACCAGGTCCAGATCCTGGAACGATCCCTGGATCTCGGAGAGTGGACCGAAGCCGGCCTCTTCCATGATGGACCGTTCGACCACGCGCAGCCGACCCCGCTGGTCGAGGACACCCGGTACTTCCGGCTCAGGACCCGACCGCGGACGGCCGCGGATGATGGTCGGAACCAGTTCGCGGTGGGGGCGGATCCATTCATGGTTCCGAGCTATGCCACGATGGCAGAGCCGGGATTGGGCTGGGTCAAGTTCACCCTCGTCCTGGGTGACGAACCCCGGGTCTGGTTCCAGGACAGCAACAAGTACCCGTTCCATCACGAATTCGCCCGGCTCCGTCTGCCGGCCTTCCAGGGGATGTCCCGCGAGGAATTCGACCGACGGACTCTCCGCCAGGAGGGACAAATCGCGGTGCTGGGTGCCGTGCTGCTGCCAGGGCAGACCCCCTCCGAGATCGGGATCCAGCTGGTGGGCCAGGAGGCCTATCCGATCGAGGACGTGGTCCGATGGCTCCGGATCGTTCGGGCTGCGATCCGGGCTCCGGGTGGACTCCGGACGCTGTATGTGCCGACCTACGAGCAGTCCGGCACCGCGGAGGTCGGGCGTGCCCGGCTGACGTCCGCCGGATTCGAGCCCGCGACCGCGGATCGCTGGGTGACCGGGGATGCGGTCTACAACGAGGGCTGGGCCCTCGGACGCCTGAACTTCATCCCGGCCGCGGAGATCGATGCCGCCTATGCCCAAGGCAGACTGTTGCCGACCGACATCCTGCTGACGGACCGGATCCCGGCGGAGATCCCCTTCGTCGCGGGCGTCGTCTCGCTCACACCGTCGACGCCGAATTCCCATGTGGCGATCCTGGCACAGGGCTGGCAGATCCCGGTGGTCTGGCTGGCGGATCCGGACCGACGCCAGGCCCTGCGCGGAATGGCAGGACGGGACATCGCAATCCGGACCGACCGGCTCTTCAGCAGCAGTGTCGTGGTGGTCGACGTCACCGACCGCCTTGGGAGTGGACTCCGGGAGGAGTTGTTGGCAACCAAGCGCCTCCAGCCGCTCAACTATGTCCCAAGGCGTTCGATCGGGCTGATCACCACGAATGTCCAGGAGCTGCGCCCCGATGCGGTCGCCTTCGCGGGAGGCAAGTCCGCCAACTACGGGCTGCTGCGTCGGACCATTCCGGGGAATTGCGACCCGGCCATCGCCCTGACCTTCGATCTCTGGGATGCGTACCTCGAACAGACCGTGTCGGGCGGACGAACCCTGAGGGCGGAGATCGAGTCTCGGTTGTCTGGGTTCACCCAGCCGCCAGACGTGGGCCGGCTGCGTCCGGTCCTCGGCGGCATCCGGGATCTGATCCGGGACACCGCCGTCTTCTCGACCGAGCAGCAGACGGCGATCCTGGGAGCGCTCGTGCAGGCGGGATTCGATGCCGGGAAGAAACTCCGGTTTCGCAGCTCCACCAACGTGGAGGATGGCGAGACCTTCACGGGGGCCGGGTTGTACGACAGCTACAGCGGATGCCTGCAGGACGATCTCGATGGCGATGCCACCGGACCTTCGGCCTGCGATCCCTCGGAACCCTCCGAACGGGGAGTGTTCCGGGCCATCCGGAAGGTCTACGCGAGTTTCTACAATGAGAACGCCTACCTGGAACGGCTCCGACGGGGCGTGCGGGAGAGTGAGGTTGGGATGGGGGTTCTGGTCCACGTGTCCTATCCCGACGAGTCGGAATGGGCGAACGGTGTTGCGACGTTGTCCTGGGAGAAGTCCGGCAGCTTCGAATCCCTCAACGGGACCCTGGTATCCCAGGTCGGTGCGGAGTCGATCACCAATCCCGACTCCACGGCACGTCCCGAGGTCGTGGACTTCTACCGGTCCTTCGGCTCGACGTCCGTCGCCCTGCGGGAGCGGTCCGGTCGGGTTCCGCTGGGCGGGACCGTCATGACCTGGGAGTCCGACTACCGGCAGCTGGTCCAGCTTCTCGGCATCGTGGTGAAGGGGTACTCGGCCCTGTATCCGAAGCGGACCGCGTTCCGGCTCGACTTCGAATACAAGAAGATCGCCCCGGGGAAACTGGTCGTGAAGCAGGTCCGACGGCTCCCGGATGTGGACTCCACCCCGGTCACCGGCTTCCTGTTGCCCGGTGAACTCCAGTTGGCGGTGGAGGAGGGAGAGCTCTCCGATGTCTTCGCGAAGCATCGGTTGAAGTCGGATCTGAGGGTGGCCGTCGAGGCGGTCCGGCTGACCGATGCCACTCTGGCGAAGACCTTCTATTCGGACGGGCGGATCGCGATCCGGATCGGGGGTGTCCCAACGGTGCTCACGGATGGGATCGCCACGTGGCCCGGATTCTCACACCTGTGGTCCGCGGGGACTTCCGAGACGCGGGATCGGTGGACGATGGGAGAGGGGCCTCTCCAACGGGATCTCACCTTGATCACAGGTGTCACCCGGTCGATGCAGCCTCCGACGGCACCGTGGATCCGGCTTGAGGACTGTCGCTTCCGCCTCGAGGCGACCTATGCCCAGCCCCAACCCACGCTGGGTTGGGAGGGTCCTGGAACAACCCAGACCGATGCGGTGTTCCTGGTCCCGAGACCCATGGTGGGACCCGGGGCCCTGCCCCAGGAGCGGAGGATCCAGAAGGGGGCCTCGATCCGCATCACGACCCGGTTCTGGTGGCCTCCGGAACCGACCGGACCGACAGCGGGCTACACGGCACCCAACCTCGGCTTCTCGGAGACCCGGATCGAGGGATGGACCTCGGAACCGTTGGTGCTTCGGGATGCGGCAGCGCAGACCTATTCCCCGGGACACCACAACTTCACGGAGACATTCCTGTTCGAACCCAGACTGGACCCCGCCACCACGACGGCGCAGCGGAAGGAACTGGAGACGGCCGGGATCCAGCAGATCCTGGTGGATCAGGGGTTCGAGGAGGCCCAGATCTGGCTGGTGGATGCCATGGGCCGCCTTCGCAAAGGTCCCTGAACCGGCAGTAGACCGGGTCCTGTAGACCCCCGAGTGTTCCTCGCGGGGAGGAACGATCCGCAGCCTTCCACCCCTCAGGTCATGGTGACCTCCACGCCATGGAGCGGCTCCCGGCCGTCGCCACCTCAGCCGTTCAGGGCCTCGAAGACCTTGCCGACCATCTTCTCGTTCGGAGCCAGGGTCTTGGCGCCGGGTTTCCATTTGGCAGGACAGGCCTCGGCAGGGTGTTTGATCAGGTAGGCGTTGGCTTCCATCTTCCGGAGCAGCTCCCCGGCGTCGCGGCCCACGTTGTAGAAGTTGATCTCGGAGCCGACGAGGACGCCGGCCGGGTTGATGATGAAGGTGCCGCGGAGGGCGAGTCCGGAACCGGGGTCATAGACGCCAAACAGGCGGCTGACGGTCCCGGTCGGGTCCGCAGCAAGGGGGTAGCGAACGTTGGACAGCAGCCGCTCGGAGTTCCTCCAGGCAAGGTGGGCGAATTTGGTGTCCGTGGACACGCCGGCCACAGTGGCCCCGAGGGCTTGGAGGGCTTCGTACTTGTCACCCAGGTCGGCCAGTTCGGTCGGACAGACGAACGTGAAGTCGGCCGGATAGAACACCAGCACGGTCCAGCGTCCCGCCGCCTTCTGCTCGGCCAAGGAAAGCTGGCCGAACTGACCCGAGGCGGGGTCATAGGTTTCCATGGTGAAGTCGGGGACCGATTGGCCGACGCGGAGGACAGAGGTTTCGTTCATAGGCAGACGCGGAAGTAACCTTGGGACGCCGGGTTCGCAAGCAACCACCCCGCGTCAGCCCTCCCCACCCTGGAACCGACGGCCGCTCTTCTTGACGGATCGATGGGCTTTGTCGGCCAGGATACGTCGCTTGGCCGAGGCGCTGCGACCCCGTTTCTGGCGTCGGATGCGTTCACGTTCCGCCCGGAGTGCCTCCCGGGCGGCCCGATGTCGGGCCTCCAACCTGTCGAGAAGCCGCTCCAGCGCGAGTTCCCGATTCCGTCCCTGATACCGCGTCTCCTGACATTTCACCACGATGCCGGTCGGCCGGTGCAGGAGCATCACGCAGGTGGCGACCTTGTTGACGTTCTGGCCGCCGTGGCCTCCCGACCGGACAAACGTCTCCTCCAGGTCCTCCTCCCGGACTCCCAGCCGCCGAAGTCGCTCGGTCCGGGGATCCGGGCCGGCCTCCGTGGACTCCGCTTCTGTCATGGGGAGGAATCTGTCAGATCCCCTCCGGCTCGGCGAGCCTACCACCCGGACGCAGGGCGGTCCGCCCCACCTGCCGCGTTGCCGCCGATCCACGAGGTCGATAGCGTCGACCCATGGTTCATGTCGGCATTGGCTACGACGTCCATCCCCTCGTGGAAGGACGCAGGCTTGTCCTGGGCGGGGTGGAGATCCCCCACACGAAGGGACTGGACGGGCATTCGGATGCGGATGCGCTGATCCATGCGATCACGGATGCATTGCTGGGTGCGGTGGGTGAGGTGGATATCGGGCATCTGTTTCCGAACACCGATCCGACCTGGAAGAACGCTCCAAGCCGGATTTTTCTCGAGGAGGCAGCCCGACGGGTCCGGGCGAGAGGCGGTCGCATCGTGAACATCGACGCCTCGCTCGCGGCGGAGCGTCCCAAGATCTATCCGCACCTGTCGGCCATGAAGGACCACCTGTCGGCCGCCCTGGGGATCCCCCGCGAGAAGGTCGGGATCAAGGCCACCACCAACGAACGCCTCGGCTTCATCGGTCGTGAGGAAGGCATCGCCGCGATGGCCGTGGCGGCCGTGGATCTGCCGGAGTGAACCCCGAGACACACCAACCATGGGAGCCAAACAGGAGATCGGATGGACGACGGACGGTGAGGACGGGCAGACGCGTCATGTCTTCGCCCATCGTTTCGGAGGGGAATGGAAATTCTTCGAGCGCCCGAAGCGACGAGGACGCGACATCGAATGGACGCCCCTTGAGGAGCCGCCGTTGTCGGACTGGATGGAACTGCTCGAGGCGCTGCAGCGTCGGGCCGATCGGGACCTGGTCCCACCGGCTCAGGTGAACGCGTTGAAGGCGATGATCCGGAACCGCTTCCCGGAGGAAGGGGCCCGGAAGCTGAAAGGTGAGAGCTGAAACCAGGGATGCACTCCACTGCGTCCCCATCTGGATCCGCGAGGGTTTGATCGATCCACCGGTCCAGTCGGATTCCACTGACTCGTGGGTGGACCCACCTCCGTTCACGGGCGCGCCCCGTGCAGCGGGTTGAGATGGGACCGTGGCGGAGCCCGGCCCTACCGGCATTCCTTCGTCTTTCCCCGTCGCCCTCCGCGTCGCCTTGTGAGGTCCTACCGCGCCTTCTTCAGGAGGGCGTGGAGGTCATCCTTGAGGTGGAGCCGTCTGATCTTCAGCGCCTCAAGCCGGGCATCGCTCGCCGCCTCGACCTCCTGTTCGATGCGGGCCACCTCCTGTCGATCTCATGGTATTGGTCGAAGAGGTGACGGAAGTGATGGTCCTCGGTCTTGAGCCGATGGATGTCGTCCCGGTACTCCGGCAGCTCGTTGATCAGCGGGTGGTGAAGGTCGGTCATCATGGTCCGGATGGGTTGTGGTTTTGATGGCGTTGTTCCGTGGTGGAACCGCTCTGCCTGATCGGACACCGGATGCGTATTCCGCGCTGCCCGCCCTTTGTCGAAACCGGCGCACAATTTGGCGGGACGAAGACGGGAGCGCAGCGCACAGGGGACCCTGGGCGCGGAGGGGAGTGCCCGCCCTCAGAGTTCCACCTTGCGGCGGGAGGACTCGACGCCTGCGGCCCGGGCAACGCTGGCGTTGCGGGCGCGTCCCTCGGCCCAGGCCCGGAGACGGGTGATCTGCTCCTCCATCGTCCGCGCCAGCGGGACGGTCTGGTTCAGCGCCGAAAGGACATGTCGCGTGGCGAGTTCCTCCTTGGCGTAGAACGCTTCATACAGGGCGCTGTTGATCGCTTCCTGGATCTCCGCGCCACTGAATCCACTCGAAGCGGCCACCAGCGCGGGTAGATCGAACTGGGAGACATCCCGTCCACGGCGCTGAATGTGGACCCGCACGATCTCGAACCGCTCCTCATCGGTTGGAAGATCCACGAAGAAGATCTCGTCGAGACGTCCCTTCCGGAGCAGTTCGGCGGGCAGGTGTGAGATGTCATTGGCGGTCGCCACGACAAACACGGGTGCCGTCTTCTCGCTGAGCCAGGTGAGGAAGGTGCTGAACACGCGGGCCGTGGTGCCGCCATCGCTGGCGCCACCGCCCTGGGATCCGGCGAACGCCTTGTCGATCTCGTCGACCCACAGGATGGCGGGCGCGACGGATTCGGCGACCGCGATGGCCTTGCGGACGTTCTCCTCGGAGGAACCGACGAGGCTTCCGAACATCCGTCCCATGTCGAACCGCAGCAGCGGCATCTGCCAGGTGTTGGCCACCGCCTTGGCACAGAGGCTCTTGCCGCAACCCTGGACCCCCAGCAGCAGCACGCCCCGGGGGGCCGGCAGCCCGAAGGCCCGGGCCTCCGGGGTG
>Ga0194119_10012506_pt1 | contig 10743 bp, 4 predicted proteins | sample TA2MahC100mmetaG_FD_148620 | JGI IMG/M metagenome (GOLD analysis project Ga0194119, IMG submission 148620) | Freshwater microbial communities from Lake Tanganyika, Tanzania - TA2015018 Mahale Deep Cast 100m | ecosystem: Environmental > Aquatic > Freshwater > Lake | place: Tanzania: Lake... | reverse complement strand
TACGCCTGCCCGCATTGCGGAAGAGGATACGAAGAACCAGCGCCGCGTTTGTTTTCATTTAATAGCCCTTACGGAGCATGCCCGGGATGTGGCGGACTTGGCAACACCCTTGATTTTGATCCGGAATTAATTATTAAAGATAAACAACTAAGCATCAAAGAAGGGGCAATCGAAGCCTGGCATAACTGGGGTTCTCTTACTCAGACAATTTATGACACCCATATTAAAACATTCGCAAAAACATATTCCATCGCACTCACTGCCCCTTTTATCAAATTACCGGAAAAGATCGCGCACGCGCTGCTTTACGGATCCAAGGATTTCGAAGGAGTTATTCCCAATTTAAACCGGCTCTGCAAGAAAACAACTTCCGAACGGGTTTTACAGCGTCTCTCCGGTTATATGAGCCACAGAACATGTGCTATGTGCAACGGCGCACGATTACGGCAGGAAGCGCTTGCCATAAAAATTAACAATAAACCTATTCATGAAATAATGGCTTTTACTGTAGAAGATGCGCTCTATTTTTTCAAGGCATTAACATTAACAGGACAACAGGCCGTTATTTCCAGGCAACTTCTGAAAGAAATCCGGAGCAGGCTCCAATTCATGATGGAGGTAGGGTTACACTATCTTACCTTAGGGCGCAGCAGCGATACTCTTTCCGGCGGTGAATCACAACGAACCCAATTGGCAAAACAGGTGGGCACAGGACTTGTTGGCGTATGTTACGTGCTGGATGAACCCACAATAGGCCTCCATCCAAGAGATAACGAACGCCTCCAAAAAACCCTGTATACGCTAAAAGAAAACGGAAACACGGTACTACTGGTCGAACATGACGAATATACCATCAGACATGCGGATTACATTATTGATCTTGGTCCAAAAGCAGGAGAACAGGGAGGCCGTATTGTAGCACAGGGAACTTTACAGGAAATTCTCAATAATCCGGATTCCTTAACCGGACAATGCCTGCGTCATTCTCCTGAAACAGCATATACACAAAAAAGAAAAAAATATAATCTGAAACATGCTCTGGAAATAAAAGGCGCCCGTGCCAATAACCTGAAATCAATTTCGGTAAAAATCCCTTTAAAGGTTTTTTGCTGCGTTACCGGCGTATCCGGCTCAGGAAAGAGCACCCTCGTTCACGACATCCTGTATCGCACTGTTGCAAACCAGTTATATGGAGGCTATTCCTCTCCGGGGGAACATGAAAAAGTCACCGGTATCCAACACATTGACAAAATTATCGAAATTGATCAGTCTCCTATAGGACGCACGCCACGGTCAAACCCCTCGACGTACACAAAAGTATTTGACCCCATTCGTTCCCTCTTTGCGCAAACTCAGGAGGCAAAAATCCGCGGTTACACGGCGGGAAGATACAGTTTCAACATCAGCGGAGGCCGCTGCGAAGCCTGTAAAGGCCAGGGCACAAAAAAAATGGAAATGCATTTTCTGCCCGATACGTACGTTACCTGCGAAGAATGCAGCGGAAAGCGATATAACAAAGCAACCCTGGAAACCACGTACAAAGGAAAAAACATCTCAGACATACTTGAAATGAGAATAGAAGACGCGCATCTTTTTTTTGCTGCCATACCCCAGATCGAACGGGTCTTGCGCACACTCAAAGACGTTGGGCTTGGATATATAAAACTGGGACAGTCAGGCACATCCCTTTCAGGCGGAGAAGCGCAGAGAATCAAGCTCGCCACTGAACTTTCCAAAATAGCAACAGGAAAGACATTGTATATACTTGACGAACCAACGACAGGGTTGCATATGGCAGACATACAACAATTACTGAAAATATTGCACAGACTTGTTGATAGGGGAAATTCAGTGCTTGTGATAGAACACAACCTTGAAATTATCAGAACGGCAGACTATATTATCGATCTTGGGCCGGAAGGAGGTGCAAACGGAGGAGAAGTTGTGGCAACGGGAACACCGGAAGAAATCATAAAAGTAAAACGATCGTATACGGGAAGGTTTCTTAAACAATATTTAACACCGTCTCAGGAAAATACGGTTCAATCGGTTTAAAACGGATTACACATCGGATAAAATCCTACTTTATTGTGACTTTTGAAAACATAATAAATTCCAAAATTCAATATCCAAATGACAAACACGGAATTTGTATATTGGAATTTATTTGGGATTTGGGATTTGTTGTTTGTAATTTTAATCGGGTTTTACATATCGGAAGAAACCCGTAGGTTGGGTTGAGGAACGAAACCCAACTTTATTAACAGACAGTTTTCATGTATCAGAAGATACTCTGAGCAATTCTTCCAATGTAGTCTCCCCCCTGCGAACTAACTCCAGGCCGTCTTCCCATAAGGTTTTCGTCCCTTTTTTCACGGCCTCTTTCAATATTTCGCTTGAATCCTTGTGGGCTAAAACAAGTCTTCGGATATCCTCATCCACTACCAGAAGTTCAGCGATAGTCCTTCTTCCCCTGAGCCCTGAATTGTTGCAATCATCACACCCTTTTGGCCCGTAGAGAGGCACGCCTTCCTCTATCCCAACCGTCTGGCGAACCTCCTGCTCCGGCATATACAACTCGCGGCATTTTGGACACAATCTGCGAACAAGCCTTTGCGCAAGCACTCCTACAAGACACGATGAAATCAAATAATCCTCTATGCCCATATCCATCAACCGGGTAAAGGCAGAGGCTGAATCGTTTGTATGGAGTGTCGACAAAACAAGATGCCCCGTCAATGACGCCTGGACAGCAATTGACGCCGTCTCACGATCCCTGATTTCACCGATCAGGACAACATCCGGATCGTGTCGCAAAATCGAACGCAACCCTGAAGCAAACGTAAGGTCAATCTGAGGATTTACCTGTATCTGATTTACCCCCTGCATGCTGTATTCTACCGGATCTTCCACCGTAATAATTTTTACTTCGGGAGAGACAATCTCCTTGAGAACGGCGTACAATGTCGTTGTTTTTCCGCTTCCTGTCGGACCTGTCACCAGAAACATGCCTTCCGGCCTGTTAAGAAGTTTCCGGAATTTCTTTAAAAAATCAGCCTGGAATCCCAGACTCTCCAGATCAAGCATTACGGCAGTCCGGTCCAGAATCCTCATAACAATGCCTTCACCATGGCTCATCGGAATAATAGAGACACGCAAATCGATCTCCTTGCCCGCAACTTTCATTTTAATCCTGCCATCCTGAGGCAAACGTTTTTCGGCAATGTTTAACTTTGCCATAATCTTTATACGTGAAATAATTGCATTATACAATTCACGCGGCGGGGGAATAAGTTCACTCAGCACGCCATCCACACGATACCGCAACCGGGTGTTTCTCTCAAAAACCTCAAGATGTATATCGCTTGCGCCTACTTCAATTGCCTTTGTCAGAATACTGTTCACAAGTCTGATAACGGGCGCTTCAGAAGCCATATCGCGCAGTTGTTCTATGTCCTCCATCACCTCCACACTGGAAGTCATGGCATCGTCCTCTTCACTTACTCCTGCCTCATACAGTTTCTCCAGGGAACCGAGGATATCTCTTTCCGTTCCGACAAAAACTCGTATCTGTTTGCTGGTTGCCAGTGCAATTGTCTCCACAAGCAGCGTATCCTGCGGGTCAGCAAGGGCAATATCAAGAACGTCTCCATTCAGACAAACAGGAAGCACCCTGTTTGCCATCAAAAATACTTTAGGCACATTCTCCAGCATCACATACGTATCATTTTTCTTCTTTTCCCAGATGGGTATTTCCAATAACCTGCTGTATGCAAGCCGGAGATCTTCTTCCGAAATGGTTCCAAGATCAATCAATATTCGTCCGAGCTTTTGCCCCGTTTGCTTTTGCACCTCAAAAGCACGGTCTAAATCCTGACGATTTATCTTGCCTATTTCAAGGAGAACATCACCAACATTATTTTCAATTGCAATTACCATTATTCATCCTATTCCCGCTTAGAGTTAAAGGGGGAGTTAACTCCTCAACTCCTTAACTCCTTAACTCTTATTCCCAACTTACCACATCACCATCTTCACCTTCACCACCTTCAGAGCCATCCGCCCCATGCGAAACGATATCATAATCCCCATTTTCTCCGGGATATACATAAACGTATTCATTCCCCCACGGGTCTTTAGGAACGAACTTCTTTTTCAAATAAGGGCCTTTCCAGTTTTCCACTCCCTGCGGAGAAACTACCAGCGCCTCTAATCCCTGCTCCTGTGTAGGATACCTGGTAGTATCAAGCTTAAACATCTCCAGGGCAGTTGAAAACCCTTCGATCTGCTGCTTCGCCACCGTCTGGCGGGATTCGCCAACACGACCAATCATTTTGGGACCAATCAATGCAGCAAGCAAACCGATTATAATCATAACAATCAGTAATTCCAGCAACGTAAATCCGGCATTCCTTAATACATATGATTTCATTTTTACTGCTTTCATTTCACATCTCTCCTGGTATTAAAAACGGTAAAATTTAAAACTTCGCAACACTTTAATCCGCACAGGCAATAAAATTGCCTGCCTATTAGCAACTTGCCCCTACGGGGCAAAATCAGCACACGGCTTTACCTTGATAGTTCTTCAAAAAACCAAAGTGTTGCAAAATTCCTATTTTGATACAAAAACCTTACTAACGTAATAATTTATACCAAAAAAATTTGTTTCTTTCAAAAATATAATACTCAGCATAACGTTTCCTTCGAAAGTGAGCATTTCCGATTTTTGCAACACATCATCTTAGTAGAGACGCATTGCGATGCGTCTCTACAGCAGTACCCATCAATAAAAAGACCGAATAATATTTACGGGTATACTTCGTTCACTCAGTTATCCTGTAGGTTGGGTTGAGCAAGGCGAAACCCAACGTAAAATATCTATATAAATGTTGGGTTTCGTTCCTCAATCAAACCTACAGTGCCTTTGACATCACATTTATTCATCATCACTGTCATCCTCATCCTCATCATCATAATCATCTTCGTAATCACTATAGATTTCATTTCGATCTTTATCTTTAGCGCCGGATGCTGACCGCGCAGGAGAGGCATTGCCTGTCCTGCCTGACAAAATAGCAGATGTTTTTAACGCATCAATTTCTTTTTCAATCTCTTCATCGGAAAGTTCCCCCTGTGTCCTTTCAAATGTCACAACCTGTTCCATTTCCTCATTAAGATTAAAAATCGCCAATCCTCCCAGCGGTTCAATGTTCAGGACTGCCGTCATTTCTCCAAACACAAATCCCAGTTTTTTACCATTCGCTGTGCCATTTGGATAAAAGGTAAACATTCTTATTTCCTGACCGGAATCCTCAAGGTTATCGGAAAACATCTGTATTTCATACGGTATCTCCATCTTTTCCTTGCCTTCACACCACACATAGCCATCCAATAAATCAAGCACCACTTCTGTTTTTATCCCCGTTGACATCGCCTCAATCCGTGCTTCTCTCAGAAAAAAAACAATCCCTGACATAGCTTTTCTGAATTTCAAAGTATCGAGAGAGCCTGTATACCGGGGAATAGAAATACCCGCGATAATTCCAACAATTACCATAACGATAATCATTTCAATGAGTGTAAATCCGCGCCTTTTCGTTAAATTCTCTTTAGAAAATCGCACAATAAAGAAAAATACCCCTTTAATATCCATACTGAAATTCATGCTGTGTTTCGTACTCAGCTATTCCTGTAGGTTGGGTTGAGGAACGAAACCCAACATTTCGCAGCGTTTTAGCTTTTTGAAAAATTGTGACAACATAAGGTAAGTATAGTTAAAAGCATCTGGTTTTCGAAAGTTTTATACTATAATATGCTTCGACTCCGCTCAGCATGACATGTGTTTCATAGATGACTTTTATTGTCACCCTGAGCGGAGTCGAAGGGTATTTCTATTTGTAAAAGGAAGACTCTATTTAATGTTTCGAAAACCATATTTGTTTTGCTATAAATCTTGCTTACCGGTTTAACCCTGACAGGGTTCTTAAACCCTGTCAGGGTTGTAAAATAGCCGAAAAACCATGTTTTTTCAAAAAACTAAGGTAATACAAATATTTTACGTTGGGTTTCGTTCCTCAACCCAACCTACAGCTTCTACAGTTTCTGATGGGTGCGCTGACGTTTCCATCCATCCTACTCCGAACTTTGAAAAATTCCAGGGAAAAAAGGAGAACACCAAAGGGATGACATAATCACCACAATCCGGAGGTTTCATAGAAAATAAAATTAATTGCCTATGCACTTGACTGGACTACATACTACATATTGCAAACTACGAAACAAGGTATTTCCCATAAAAGGATCAATTGCTACGGCCTGTTGCAAAAGGCGAAAAAAGAGTTTTCCTCGCGACTTAGATGTTCTGCGATTAAAGCGAAAAGCAAATTCATTCAATCTGAAAAAGATATTCCCGGCAACTTTCTTCGGAATTAAATCGTTTTTCAAATTCCATGATATTTTGCGGGTAATCTTCCATACCCGCATACTATAGTCAAACAAATCGTAACAATTTAGTGTTGCAGGTTAGATTGAGGAACGAAACCCAACAATATAGTTTATAAAAAAAGGGGTGTTATATCTTTCGACATAACACCCCTTTTAAAACTTCTCAGCTTAGATAAGCGCTATTTTACTTCGTGAGAGTGACACTTACCTTCGGTTTAGCTGATACACCACTTACGCTAAACTTCACACTCGCCTTACCTGAGCTCTTCTTTGCCTTAATTTCAAACGATACCTGTCCGTTTGAATCGGTTTCACCGCTGGAAGGCGTTACTTTAATCTTCTTTTTGTTCGAAGAAGAAAGTTTCCTTGTTACCTTCACACCTTCTGCAGGACAACCTTCGTCATCCGTCACGGTGACAGTGACAGTTTCCGTATCACCTTTAGAAAGGGACAACGATTCAGGATCAACAGACGCAGTCGTCGCTGTAACCTCGTCAGGGCAAGTCGTGAGAGCTAACTCAACTGCCTGTATCGTTACCGGCGCTGTTACCGTTACCTCAACAGTAGCAGTATCATATCCCTCCATGCTTACCGTTACGGTATAATCACCCGTCTCGAGGCTAAACGTTGCAGTACCATTTGCGCCTGTAGTGCCCGTCTGTCCATCAACTGTTACCGTAGCGCCTTCAACCGCATTGCCACCCTCATCGGTCACCGCAACTACCAATGTCGCAGTTACCGGAGTCGGAGATGCAACCGGCGTTGGCGATGTTGGAACTATAGCCGACAAGGCAAAATCAACCACCGTAGTGTCATTAGCAACTACCGTTACACTAGTTGGTGTTGAATTGCTATATCCGGTCGCTGAAGCTATTAAGGTAACCGATCCTGCAGGAACATTATCAATCGTATAATATCCTGTTGCATCGGTCGTGGCGCTATACAATGGCGCTGGCACAGATGTAACTGTTGCGCCTTCAATTCCCTCACCGGTATCCGCATCCGTTACAAAACCTGCTATGGAACCTGTCTGAACAGGAGTTGGAGTTGGTGATGCTACCGGAGTAGCCGTGGCTGTCGCTGTCGGAGACGTTACCGGAGTCGCACTTGCAGTGACTGTTGGTGTTGGTGTTGCAACAGAACCAACAGATGCGGTGTCAGTTACCACCGAAATACTACCATCGGCATCAGGATTATCAGTAAACGATACCGTTACCGTATCGCCAGTCGCAGCTTTAACGCGCGTATTTACAAGCGTATCGCTTGCGCTCACCGCAATAGTGCCAAGGAATGTTCCGGTATTATTGCCGGTTTCCGTCAAACGTAACGTAGTTCCTGTAGAATCCGTGGAAGACTTAACATTTACGTTCACTATGTTAGCAGTGGTTATCGAAGAATTTGTCTCTGCATCATAGAGTGAAACACTCGCATTTCCCTCAAGAGCTACCGATTCTGTAACAGTAAGTTCTGCGCCAAAATTCTTCGTAGTTACGACTGTTGAAATATCCGTAGCAGGCGAACTATCCTGATAAATAACTGCTATTGTTCCATTCGCAACAGCCCTGACCGTCGGTGTCGTACCACTAGAACTTGTTTGTCCAGTCTGGAATGTACCAACGAATGTACCGGAATTAGTAGCATTTTCACCAAGAACAAACGCGGCTACGGAAACCGTGCTATCTGATGAGGATTGCAACTTCACGGTGCCATTATCTTTGGATGATGTCGTATTCAAATCATTATCTATCAAAGTAACGACAACACTATCACCGTTCAAAAACGCCTGGCTCTTGTCGGTTGACATAGCGCCAGTACCGCCGCTCGCATTCAAAGCAACAGTCGTATACGATGCCAGGTTGTTATCATTCGATGAACTTGGCGAATCGTTGTAATAAATGGTAATTGTATCACCGTTCGATGCCTTAATAAACGGTACTGTAACATTTGTGTCGCCATTGTTATCTGTTGACGATCCGGAATTTCCCGTCAATTTAAAGGTACCTTTAAACGTTCCGGTATTTTTCCCTGTCTCCGTCAACAATACATCTACCGTGTTCGTCGAAGAATTAAAATCTGATGTATTTACACCAGTCTTCGCACGAGTCGCAATAAGCTGTTTTGCCAATGTGCCTTTCAATGCTACCCCATTATTATTCGAGTTAGCTGTACCTGACCCAGGCCTACCCAAACCAACTTCGTTTACGTTTCCGCTAAATGTTTCACCTGTGCCTTTCATAGTAGACTGGTTGTCTGCGGTTGTTGTGTTCAAGTCCTCATCTATCACCGTAACTACTATTTCCGCATTGAGCCCAACAGTTCCGGATGGCGATACAGATAGCGATCCGTCATGCGTCTGGAAAACTACATTATCCGCAGTAGTCGCCAACGAATTTCCTGCTGCGTACGATCCACCACTATTTAACTTGTCATTGTAACGGATTCTATAAGTAGCCTTGTTATATCCACCTATGTAGAATACGTTCGATTCGATACGGGCAGTGTCCATATCATTACCTACCACACCAACGAAAGTCTTCCAAGGCGTAAAGAATAACGAGCTGGACAATTTAGTAACGGTTAACTTTGTCGGGGAAACGCTTGTTACTTCAGCAAATTCCGAAAATGCATCATCCGCCACCCTAACCACTGAACCCGTTCCAATCACGCTCGTCAATGTTGGGTTATCGGCAAAGTCTATAGTGCTCGTGCCGGTAAAATCACTAAACGTTATTGCAGTGGTCTTTGTTGTATTTGTCGTTACCCTCACTGCAGTATAATCAAATCCAATTGTGCCTACAAACGTGCTGGAATTTACTCCCGTTTCAGTCATCGGAACGGCGACCCAGCGTGTTCCATCAGGAGAAATTTCCACCGTGTTGTTCAATCCATCCAACGTAGCAACAAAGGACGACGTATTGGCAGAACCCAGGAAGCTCTTCGCATCATTCGAAGAACCTTTTACCAGGGAATTCGTATCGGTGCTTTGAGTACCCAACCTGAATGTTACACTCCCTGGACTTCCCCTGTCTACACCCGAACCTACCACAGAAGCGTTGGAAGGCAATACCCACACGATGGTATTATCGGTATTGGAAATGCGAAGTTCAGAATATGTGTTAGTTCCGATTGACATTCCATCAGGAAAGCTCACGGATATCTTGTTATTAACACCATCAGAATCCGAAGAGTACGCCTTTACGGTGAGACGATCACCCATATCCCTCACTGCTGTATTTGTGGTAACCGTACCCAGCCAGCTTCCATATGCCACCGATTCTTTGGAAGAACTGGTTGAATTCAAATTGCCATCTATTACCGTAACCGTCAGGAAATCGTTGATATCAACCGTTGTTGCGCCTGCTGAAACCGCGCCCGTTTCTCCGGTCGCACCGAAAGCCAACAAAGAGGTAATAGTACCAACCGTACCGCTGCTTGCCAAAGGATCCAGATACGATACCTTAATCGAATCGCCCGATCTTGGGCCTGCCAACAGGAATGAACTTACCGATACGGTTATAGAACCACCTGCGGTAGTCGCTGCGCCACCTGTTTCATAGGTGCTACCACTAGAAGGGGTGTTCACGCCCCCTACTACCCCTGTTGTAGTAAAAGTGCCTATCTGAACTAGACAATAATCCGCGCCATCAATGAGTTTCTGTAACCCGCTCGCATTAGAACCAAAATGCCCCGCGCTGCTACCGTCACCCATAACTGATTGTGTTTTGCTAATAGCACCTACCCTTGTAGTTGAAAAAGAACTAGTACCCCAACCACTACCAAACGCAGATGATGGCGATGTTGTAGCATCATATGCCAATGTTAACGTCCCATTAGCCGCAGTCATAGTCCCAGGGAAAATAAGCCCAACTACACCGCTATTTGTAATTTCAAGAATTTTAAACGTCACACCGCTGGTAACCGATGCCCCACCCATTGTTGCAGTTCCCAAAGCCACCACTCCACCATCGTAAGCAAAGTCAGTGGCAGTACCAGACGCATTTGGGCGAACAGACCCACTTCCCACATATCCTGCTTCATTCAAACTTATCGAAGGATCAAACGTAGCCGTACCACTTACCACCAAATTACCAAACAACTGCCCGGCTGTCGAAGATCCATACACCCTACCATTTGCGGTAAATATGCCGGTATTGTTCCCTGTCTCCGTAAGCACGATATGCGTTGCCTTTACAGAGTTGCTACTTACCGACAATGTGGTGCCCGTGCTTGGATCTAATGCCTCAATCTGTACCCTTGAAGTTCCCGTCCCCGTTATTCCCCCGGTAAAACCATCCT
>Ga0194119_10012493_pt1 | contig 10752 bp, 8 predicted proteins | sample TA2MahC100mmetaG_FD_148620 | JGI IMG/M metagenome (GOLD analysis project Ga0194119, IMG submission 148620) | Freshwater microbial communities from Lake Tanganyika, Tanzania - TA2015018 Mahale Deep Cast 100m | ecosystem: Environmental > Aquatic > Freshwater > Lake | place: Tanzania: Lake... | reverse complement strand
AATAGAGTTCCTGCGAAATAAGTTCAAACAATAAAAGACGTTACAGTTCATTGACAATTTTAAATTTTAAGCATACAGCAGATTATGAAGACCTGCTACATTCTTGAAAACAAGTGAATGCTTTGATAAATCATTTCGATACCTCTGAGATAGTATTTGGAAAAATTTCATTTTCCCGATTGTGTGCTCAACTATTATCCTTTTCCTGGATAATTTTTTATTAAATTTTTTATCTTCTATGGTTAATTTCTTTAGCTTGGATTTCTTAATAGGCATAGTCATCCCCCCGGTGCCGAAATAACCCAAGTCAGAAATAGGTCTAACATTTTTACCATAAATCAATTTCGTCTCATCATGTAATCTTTTATCGTGTTTGCTGCCAGCAGTTGAAGGGCTCACTGATAATATTTTCCCTTTGACGGTTACAACTAATTGATTCTTTATTGTATGTTTTTTCTTTTTACCAGAGTAATATTTTTTCTGTTTCCTCTTTGGGCGTCTTATTTGCTGCTCGGTTGCATCGACAAATATTTCTACTAATTCTTCTTCGGTCAGATTTTCTTCCTCAAGTTGTATTTTTCTTATCGGTATCTTAAATATTTTTGCCAATATTGGTTCAAGATAATTTATCTGGCGGGAGACATTACAATTATGAAGACTAAATATTAAACCTAAAAATTCTTGCGATACATATAAACGGTAGTACATCAACAGCATTAATAACTGGTTTGCCAAATCTAATTGTTTCTGTCTGCCACCGCCTTGCTTCCTTTTTCTGTTCTCTCTTTTTAATCTTTTTATCTCGGCTTGTTCATACAATGGCTCTATTTTCTCTAATAGCTCAGTATATTTATCTATGGTTAGACCTGTTAGCGATCTAAATAATGTCGCTCTCTTTTTTATTATTGACAATGCGGTGACTCTCATAGCGCTTTAGCTTTTTATGAATAATAACACCCCATATTTATGAATTTTCCTTATTATAAACAGCTGCTATTTTGCAGAAACTCTAATATACTGGATGAAAAACATGGTAAGCTTCGTAGCGATGGTTACAAATTTAGTAGGTAAAATTGTTTACAATGTTGGAAACATCAAAGTGCTAAAAAAAAGGTTGATAAAATTGGCTAAGAGAATTAAAACTGATGGAACATTTTTGTACTATTCAATCGCTGATGGAATCAGTATTATGCTATCTGAGATTACACAAAAAATTATTCTTTTCCCTACTCGATTTAGTGGACAGTATTCGCTATTCGGTACATATCTGAAAAATGGGTAAACTCCTGGAGCTTTCGGTTTGATAATCAGCGCATGTTTACTTAAATTGCGACCCAAAATTAAGGAGATTTGATGGCTACACATAAGTCAGCTGAAAAAAGATATCGTCAGAGCTTGAAGAAGAAAGCCGTAAATAAACAAAGAAAAAGTGAATTAAAAACAGTTGTAAAATCGGTCCAAAGTGCAAAAGACAAAGAAACAGCCGAAAAAGAATTAAAAAAAGCAGTCGCTGTTTTAGATAAAATGGCTTCAAAAAAAGTTATCCATAAAAATAAAGCCGCAAACCAAAAGTCGAAATTAACTCGTCACGTTAGTAAGATTTCTTAAAAAACCAAGTTTTATTCGGGATGAAAAAGCCAGTCTAATCTGGCTTTTCTGTTTGCCCTCTATAATCTATAATTTTCGAACCAGCCAAATAATTAACGAAACCAACAAGCTTACCAATATCATAGTGGTTATTGGAAAGTAGAATTTTAAATTCGGCTTATCTATTACGATATCACCAGGTAATTTGAAAAGTGGAATTTTAACAATCCAATTCCAAAATATTCCAACGAAAAGAAGGGTCGCTCCAATCACAATTAATACTTTTTGAAAATTAATATTCATCAAAAATATTTCATGTAATGATTTTCCGTATCATCTCAGTTTTTACAGGCACGCATTCAGAGATTTTAATGCTGCTTTCAACTCGATTCACAGTATCACTAAAATCATTCTTATCGGTAAATAAAGTTACAATTATTTCATCGCTTACGACTCTATCACCAACTTTTTTGGTGAACTGCAATCCCGCTTTCGGATCGATCACGTCATCGTGTTTCATTCTTCCTGCACCGAGCTCAATTCCTGCCATCCCAATTTCGAAAGCATTTATTGAATCAATGTAACCGCTGTGTTTTGCCTTTACAGTTACAGAATTTTTTGACTTTGGATATTTTTTTAAATCTTCAAGAAATGAAATATCTCCCCCTTGGTTTTCTGTTATCTCAAGAAATTTTTTATAAGCATTGCCATTTTCAATTTGTTTTCTGGACGTTTCAATTCCCTTTTCTATGGAAGATGCTTTTCCGCCGAGAAATATCATTGCACCAGCAAGATTGTGACAAACTTCCATCAAATCTTTAACTTCTTTTTCTTTCAAGCATTCAATTGACTCGGCTACTTCGAGCCAATTACCAACTGCATAACCAAGCGGCTGATCCATTGCCGTGATAAACGCGATTGTCTTTTTATTAAATGCTTCAGAAATCGCTTTCAAGCCAGAAGCGAGACGTTCTGAGTCTTCCAGAGTTTTCATAAAAGCTCCAACTCCAGTTTTTACATCAAGAACTAATCCGTCAATCCCTTCGGCCAATTTCTTACTCATAATACTTGCACAAATCAGAGGGATCGACTCAACAGTGCCGGTCACATCACGCAAAGCATAGATTTTTTTATCAGCAGGTGCAATTTCTTTGGTCTGACCTATGAGCACAGCGCCAATTTTCTGAAGTGATTGTTTATAATCAGCGACTGATAATTCCGTCCTGAAACCAGGAATGGATTCCAATTTATCAAGTGTTCCGCCGCTATGTCCCAGTCCACGGCCGGAGATCATTGGAACTGGTATACCAACTGAAGCTACTATTGGTGCAATAATTAATGAGACTTTATCCCCCACTCCTCCTGTGGAATGTTTATCGACTTTAATGCCTGAAACGCTCGACAGATCTAAAACTTCACCGCTGTGAAGCATAATTTCAGTTAATGTCGAAGTTTCCGAAGACGTCATACCGGTAAAATATACACTCATCAGAAAAGCTGACATCTGATAGTCTGTAATTGATCCTTCTAAAAATCCCTGAACGATAAATTTTATTTCGTTGGAATCAAGCTCAATTCCGTTACGCTTTTTAATAATAATTTCAACTGGATTCATGTCTTTTCAATTCTAATTTTGATTTTAAAATACTGATTATCTTCCAAATTTGTATGATTCTGCTAATGAGCTTTAGTCGATAAGATACGGTAGCTGCATCTGTTGATTTTGTTTACAATTTCAAAAAACTTTGATTTGCTACTATTTTTATATATTTTAGTTCAGGACTTAAGACTCATTCATGGTTAATTAAGTGCTAATCTTTTTCTGAGATTTTATGAATGGGGCTTAAGTAGTTTTTTATTATAGGTTCTATTTTTTATGTCAAAAAAATTGTTTGTTGGAAGTCTTCCATTTGCAGTTTCTAATGAAGAACTCCAAAAATTGTTCGAAGCATACGGCGAAGTCACATCAGCCGTAGTGATCAAAGATAAACAAACCCGCCGTTCAAAAGGATACGGATTTGTTGAAATGGCGTCCGATGAAGCCGCAACCGCAGCCATGGAAGCCTTAAATAAATCAGAGCTCAAAGGGCGTAATATCGTTGTGAATGAAGCAAAATCTACCAACGATGGTAAGTCTATGAAAAAATAGTTACTTATTTTTGATCTAAAGGGATAATCCGCAACTGCAGAACGGATTATCCCGTTTTTCTTTTCCTCTTTCTGCAGCGATGAAAAAATTAATGGTTGTCGATTTTTCAACTTTTGATTTATTGGCAATTTATTAAATAAGAACACTCAAACTAGTTGATTTCTCCATCCATTTACCATTTCACACTATTTTTTTATTTTAACAACATTCAAAATGAATTTTTCATTAACATTCTAAATCACAATGACTTTTAATCTCAACAAATTGACAATAAAATCTCAAGAAGCTGTAGCTGCGGCACAAGAGATAGCCCAAAATTATACAAATCAACAAATCGAACCAATACATTTGCTTGCTGCTTTAATTCAATCATTAGACGGAGTTGTATTGCCGTTGATTCATAAATTAGGTGCAAATGTTAATAATCTTAAAATAAAAATTAACGAAGAAATTGAACGGCTTCCAAAAGTTGCCGGTTCGGGTGTCGGGAATCAATTTATCTCTCAAGATTTGGCTAAGTTATTTGATACTGCGCTTAAAGAGGCAAATTCTCTTAAAGATGAATTCGTAAGTACAGAACACATTTTAATTGCTCTTTCCTTAGACTCTGGCACAACCGGAAAATTATTGAGGACTCAAGGTATTACAAAAGAAAATATACTCAAGATTTTAAAAGATATCCGCGGAACACAATCTGTTCGTTCACAAAATCCCGAAGACACTTACCAAGCTTTGCAAAAATATGGTAGAAACCTGAATGAACTTGCAATGAAAAATAAACTTGACCCAGTAATCGGAAGAGAAGATGAAATCCGAAGAGTGCTTCAAGTCCTTTCGAGACGAACGAAAAACAATCCAGTGTTAATCGGCGAGCCTGGAGTAGGCAAAACAGCAATCGCAGAAGGATTGGCTCATCGAATAATACTTGGTGATGTCCCCGAAAATTTAAAAACAAAACAAATCGTTGCTCTCGATATGGGCTCGCTTGTAGCCGGAACACAATTCCGCGGACAGTTTGAAGACAGAATGAAAGCGGTCTTAAAAGAGGTTCAAGAATCAAATGGCGAAGTAATTTTATTTATCGATGAACTTCATACATTAGTCGGCGCCGGCGCCGCACAAGGATCAGTAGATGCAGCGAACATTTTAAAACCAGCACTTGCACGAGGAGACCTGCATTGCATCGGGGCAACGACTTTGGACGAATATCGAAAATATATTGAAAAAGATGCGGCACTTGAAAGAAGGTTTCAACCTGTTTTGGTCGATGAACCAAATATTGAAGATACAATTTCAATCCTTCGTGGATTGAAGGAACGCTATGAAGTGCATCATGGCGTACAAATAACTGATGCGACGATTGTTGCAGCGGCTCAGCTTTCGCATCGTTATATATCTGATAGATTTCTGCCGGACAAAGCAATTGACCTCGTCGATGAAGCGGCTTCAAAGCTTCGAATCGAGATCGATTCAATGCCCGAAGAACTCGATGATATTGAGCGAAGAATCAAACAACTGGAAATTGAAAAGGTCGCATTACAGCGCGAACTTGGCGATTCAAATCAAGCCACCGAAAACCCAACTGAGATGCGATTGATAGAACTTGAAAAGGAATTAGAGAATGAAAGAGAATCCCTCTCTTCGCTTCGTGTACATTGGCAGAACGAAAAAGATTTAATAAAATCAATTCGTCAGATGAAGAAAGAAATCGAAACTTTGAAACAAGATGCGGAAAGATTCGAACGCGAAGGTGAACTTGGAAAAGTGGCGGAGATACGTTACGGAAAATTGAATACACTTAAAAATGATCTCGCAAAAAAAATTGCCGAGCTTGAATCAGTTCAAAAGAATAAAAAGATGCTGAAAGAGCAAGTCGATGCCGAAGATGTTGCCGAAATAGTAGCAAAATGGACAGGCATTCCTGTCAGTAGAATGCTTGAAAGTGAAAGATCAAAACTCCTGAATCTTGAAGAACGCCTTCATCAAAGAGTGATCGGACAAGACGATGCAGTTTCTGCTGTATCGAATGCTATTAGACGTTCGCGTGCGGGCTTGCAGGATCAAAACCGTCCGATTGGATCATTTATTTTCATCGGAACAACCGGCGTTGGAAAAACAGAACTTGCGCGTGCATTAGCGGAATTTTTGTTCAACGATGATCATGCAATGGTTCGAATTGATATGTCCGAATATATGGAAAAGTTTTCCGTAAGCCGATTGATTGGAGCCCCTCCCGGTTACGTCGGATTTGAAGAAGGAGGACAATTAACCGAAGCTGTAAGACGAAAACCGTATTCTGTCGTTTTACTTGATGAGATTGAAAAAGCTCATCCTGAAGTTTCCAATGTGCTGCTTCAAGTTTTGGACGAAGGTAGATTAACCGATAATAAGGGCAGAACCGTTAACTTTAGAAATACAATAATTATCATGACCTCTAATATCGGTTCGCACTTAATCCAGGAAAGATTGAGTGAACTTAATGACGAGAACCGCGATTACATTCTTGGCGACCTTCGCATTGAATTGCAAAATCTGTTGCGTCAGTCAATTCGTCCCGAATTTCTAAATCGAATCGATGAAATAATTCTTTTCAAACCTCTTACACATAGTGAAATAAATCAAATTGTTGATCTGCAAATTCTTCAAGTGATCAAGATGCTAGAGGAGAAAGAAATTACAATCGAGTTAAGCAATGAAGCAAAAGATTGGCTTACAAAAGTCGGTTACGATGTCGTTTACGGAGCTAGACCATTGAAGCGAGCGATACAAAAGTATTTAATTAATCCTCTTTCTGAAGAGATCCTTCGCGGAAGTATTAAGAACGGAGATAAAGTTGAAGTCGAATTAGGTGAGCAGGGTCGATTGAAGTTTATTTCAAAATAAAGAAATGGGACACTGATTTTCATGATGATAAATGATCGTCAGCATCCCAATTTGTTTTATGATTTAGCTGCTAAAATCTTTCAATCAAAGAGATTTTAGCTCTTTCAATTTGTTCCGAAAACTCTTTCCATTCTTTATTGAAAAAAGAAGTTATGGCATTCTCTGCCTCTGTCAGTTTTGATGAAAAATGTTTTAAACTAATTTCTGCCATTTCGGACGGTGCTTCCCATGATGAAACCGCATAGCGATAAACAGTCGAAAGCTGCGAGCCGAGTTTTTTCGGATCGCGCCTTATTCCTTGAATGTCACTGTCATAAAATAATTCAGTCATGTTTTTAAGAGTATCTTGAAGGGCTTTACTTCTTGATTTCAAATTTTTGTAATTGGCATCGTCTTTATCTTTAAGAATTTCATCAATGAGCTTAAGATTTTTTTGTGCATCACGAAGTTTGTCCATTAGCCCAGTCGCGCTATTAACTTTTTCTACAACCGAAGCGAACATTTTTTCTTTTACAAGAATATCTTCGTCAGTAATCATCAACCTAGGATCTAATTTAACATTTACAAAAGTTGAGTCTGAAAATTCACCTGCTGAAATTTTCACTAAATATTTTCCTGGAATGACTTGCGGTCCACTGGGTTCTCTATCGCCAGGTTTTGGCTTGGGCTGATTTGGAAATCTTATTCCCTTGCGTTCAAGATTCCAGTAAATTCTGTTCATTCCGTTTTTTGCAGGTTGCTTCAATGTACGAATCAGTTCATTTTTTACGTTTAAGATTTCGATTTTAACTTCACCGGAATCTTTTGAACGTGATTCGCTCTCCTCATTCAAATTTTCTACTGATTTAGCTTCTTCCTTCTTTTCTTTTTGTTCGATGTTGAGACTGAAGGTTAACATCGCACCATTTGGCAGATTTTCACCAGAATAAATTGCGTCGCCAGGATTGCGAATTCCCGGTGCGGAGTTATAGACGGCAAGATATGCATCCGGAATTTCATACATCTTCACTTTATTCTCGAGTACTTTCAAACCTTCTTTCGCCAAGACTCTCAACGGCTGAATGTTATCGAGAATATAAACCGATCTTCCAAACGTTCCAAGAACCAAATCACTCTCTCTCGGATGAATTATCATATCCATAGTAGATACCGTTGGAAAGCCGTTTTTCCATTTAGTCCAATTTTCACCTGCATCGATGCTGACATATAATCCAAATTCAGTCCCCAAAAACATTAACTTAGGTTCAACAAAATCCTGAGCGAATGAAAGTGCATATCCAAAAATATTTTTTCCGCTTACAAGATTTTTCCAAATCCTTCCAAAATCTTTTGTGTGAAAAACATATGGAGTCCAATCGTCTTTTCTGTGATTATCGAAAACAACAAATGCTTCTCCGGCGTTATTTGTTGAGGCTTGAATTTGTGCAATCCATATTTCTTCAGGAATGCCTTTGATATTCTTTACTACATTTGTCCAAGTCTTTCCGTCATCGGTTGTGAGTTGAACGTTTCCATCGTCTGTACCGACCCAAATCACTCCGCGTTTAACCGGGCTCGGCGCAACTGATATGATTGTTGTAAAATTCTCAGCGTTGGTTACGTCGTAAGTAAGTCCGCCGCTTTCAAGCTGTTTTTGTTTTTCTGGATCATTGTTCGTCAAATCAGAAGAAATGATTTCCCACGAGTCACCTCTGTTTGTACTTCTGTGAAGATATTGACTTCCATAATAAATTGTTGTTGCATCAAATGGATCGTGTGCAATTCCTGCATTCCAATTGAATCTTAAATCCTTACCCTCGGGATGAAACGGGCGAATAAGTTTCTGCTCTCCTGTTTCTGCATCATATCTATTCAACCATCCGCCTTGTGACATCGCATATCCGAAGCGCGAATTACTTCGATCGGGAACAACATCAAATCCATCTCCACCGCCTATTGCTTCCCAATATGTATTCCGAATTCCACCAGATCTCCAAACTCGGCTTGGACCCTTCCAAGAGCCGTTATCCTGCAATCCGCCATAAACATTATAAGGGAATTCCATATCGACATTAATGTGATAAAATTGCCCAAGCGGAAGATTTTCTGCGAACTTCCACGATTTACCTTTATCAAATGAAATTGCAAGACCGCCATCGTTTCCATCTATGATAAAATTCGGATTTTCAAGGTGAATCCACCATGCATGATGATCGACATGAATTTTTGAAAGCGAGTTTAAATTTTTAAATGTTTTGCCGCCATCCTCGCTTATTCTAACATAAGTAGCTACATCGTAAATACGATTTTCATTTTTGGGATCGATAAAAATATCAGCATAATAAAACGGACGATTACCGACATCTTTATCATTAATTTTATTCCAAGTAAAACCACCGTCGTCGGATCGGTAGAGAGCATTTTTATTCGATTCAATCAAAGCGTAAATAACATTAGGACTGCTGTTTGAAATCGCAAGCCCTATTCTTCCTATCTCGCCTTTCGGCAAACCGTCGTCCGAAGTTTTTTTCTTCCAAGTTCTTCCACCGTCAACTGTGATGAATAATCCAGATCCTTCGCCTCCGGATTTGAAGAACCAGGGCCATCTGCGGAATTCCCACATTGCGGCAATTAGCTTGTTCGGATTAGATGGATCAATAACGAGATCAGCCGCTCCGGTTTTTTCATTTACAAAAAGAATTTTCTCCCAAGTTTTTCCACTGTCAGTTGTTTTATAAATTCCACGCTCTTTGCTTTCGCCCCAGGCAGAACCTTGTGCCGCAACATAAACAACATCTGAATTCTGAGGATGAATAATAATTCGATGGATATTGCGAGTGCCTTCCAGTCCGAGATGCGTCCACGTTTTGCCTGCATCGAGACTTTTATAAACGCCGTTGCCGCTTGTTTGACTGTTGCGGGGATTTCCTTCCCCGGTTCCGACCCAAATCACATCCGGAATGTTTTGATCAACTGCAACCGCTCCTATGGATGCAACAGGCTGCTCATCAAACAACGGCTCCCAATCAACTCCGCTTCCTTTCGATCGCCATAATCCCCCTGAAGCTGTTCCGACATAAATAATCGATGGGTCTTTCAGCACTACATCAATGCTTGTTATTCTGCCGCTCATTCCTGCCGGACCAATTGATCGTGCTTTTAGTCCGTGAAGTTTTTCCATATCCAGCGGCTGCGCAGAAATAAAATTCGTATGGCAAAAAGCAAACGTTAAAAGAAAAAATATTTTCGTAACTGATTTTGTTAGATGCTTCATCACAAGCTCGCTTACTAATTAGTGTTGCACTTTTCTTGAAATATATGGATGAGATAAATGAGATGAAAATTATTTATGAATCAGTTTACGAGATAAGTCTGTTTTTTACCGTTACTGACCAATCGGTAACGCAAAAAAGTCTGTGGTATCACAACTTAAATTTTTATATTTATAAAGAAATAATCACCAAATCAGAGGAAATGATGAGACGGATAATAAACCTTTCTTTACTAACTTTTTTGTTCGCTTTTAATTTTTCACTTCTTGCTCAAGAGGAATATTCCGATGAAACTAACAGCAGCGTAGCCGAACTCGGGCAATTCCACGAAGTTATGTACCCAATTTGGCATACTGCTTATCCCGAAAAGGATTTCGCCGCACTTAGAAATTATTCTGAGGATGTTAAAACGCTCGCAGAGAAAATTTATTCAGCAAAGCTTCCTGGCATTTTAAGAGACAAGAACACAAATTGGCAGCTTGGTGTTTCTGATTTTAAAAATTCAATTGACGCATACCTCAAAGCTTGCGAAGGAAACAACAATCAATTTCTTCTCGATGCTGTAGAAGAAATGCATACAAAATATGAAATCCTCGTTCGGACTATCAGACCTGTTGCGAAGGAAGTCGATGCATTTCATAAAGTATTGTATGTGATCTATCACAAATACTTGCCGGATAAAAAATACGATAAAATAAAGGAAATGGGCGATGAGCTGAAGCAAAAATCAGAAGCAATGCTTACGGCAAAACTTTCTAAGAGACTTGAAGGAAAAACAGAAGCTTATAAAGAAGCTGTGGAAAAATTAATTGTCTCGGTTGATATGCTTAATGAAGTTCTTGCTGCCGAAAATTCAGACGCGATTGATAGTGCAGTTGGATT
>Ga0194119_10012485_pt1 | contig 10756 bp, 12 predicted proteins | sample TA2MahC100mmetaG_FD_148620 | JGI IMG/M metagenome (GOLD analysis project Ga0194119, IMG submission 148620) | Freshwater microbial communities from Lake Tanganyika, Tanzania - TA2015018 Mahale Deep Cast 100m | ecosystem: Environmental > Aquatic > Freshwater > Lake | place: Tanzania: Lake... | reverse complement strand
TCACCGGCACGCCCTGCAGGTAGAGCACCGCCGGGCGCGCCACCATCATGCTCTTGCGAACGAGCTTGATCTGCCGCGACTGGAAGTGATAGTGCGGCAGGGAGTCCTCGCACGACGTGATGGTGCCGTCGCGCCCATAGGTGGATTCCTCCGTCGTCGAGTCGCCGGCGAAGCCGCCCACGTGCGCCGAGACCACCCAGCGCTCGCCGCTCTGCTCGACGGTGCGGATGTTGGTGCCAATCCCCTGCTTCTTCGCGATGTCGTAGGTCGTCTGTCCGCTTGCGTTGATGTCATCGCGCCCGCTTTCCCGCACGACGATGGCCGGCCCGAGGGCGAGCGCCTTGTTCGTCGAGTCGCTGTAGCGAATCGTGTCCGCGGCGATCAGCGTCGGCTCGCGCTCGACCACGGCGCGCTCGCCGGGGCGTCCGATGAGCGTGATGGTCCGGTCTCCCGCCTGGAAGAACACCTGCGCCGCCTGATAGCGCACCACCGTGTACCCCTCGCGCTCCATCAGCGCGTTCGCGACGGAGTCGGGCGGGATCCAGTGCACCAGCGCGGTGTCCTTCTTCGTGCTGTCCGCGCCGGCGGGCGTGCCCGGGCGCGCAGGGGCGGCACGCGCGGGCGTTCCGCCGGGCGGACCCGCGGTCCCGCCGCGCGGGCGCTGGCCCGGACGCTGCGCCAGCGCCTCGCCCGCCGCGAGGGCGCAGAGCAACAGGGCAGCCGCTGCGGCGGGGCGGCGCATCACCGCCCCGGGGCGGCCGCGATGCGCTCCGCCTCCTCCTCGCGGCGGGCCTTCCGCTGCCTGGCCCGGTACACGAACCACGAGAGCACGATGCTCAGCTCGTACAGCCCATAGAGTGGCACGAAGAGCATCATCGTCGAGATGAGCATGTCGCCGGGCGTAATGAGCGCGGAGACGATCAGCATCACGACAAACGCGTGCCGACGGAACTTGGCCAGCGTGCGCGGCGTCACCAAGCCGAGGAAGGTGAGCGCGACGATGAGGATCGGAAGCTCGAAGACCGCGCCAAACGTCAGCGTCAGCACCACCGCGAACGAGAAGTAGTCTGCCGCCGAGATCATCTGCTGCAGCGACGCGGAGGCGATGCCGCCGAGGATCTCAAGCGTGATGGGAAGCACCCAGAGCACCGACAGCGTGCAGCCTATCAGGAAGAGCCCCACCGCCCCGATGAGCACCGGGACGATGACGCGCTTCTCGTGGGCGTGCAGCGCCGGCGAGAGGAAGGCCCACACCTGGTAGCCGATGACCGGACTCGCCAGCACGAGGCCGAGCCCGAAGGAGACTTGCATCAGGATGTTGAACGGGTCGGCCGGATGCGTGTAGATGAGCTTCCCGTCCTTCAGGAACTCGGCGGCCGGGTACTTGAGCACCGCGATGACGTCGAACTGGTAGACGACCGTGAACGCGATGACGAAGGCGACCAGCAGGGCGCCGCCACTCCAGATCAACCGCCAGCGCAGTTCCTCGAGATGATCGAGGAACGGCATCTCCGACTGCTCGTCGCGCTGCTGATCCGCCGCGGCCACGCCCGCCCCCGCGCTACTTCAGGTCCCGGAGCAGCGCCGCGGCCAGGGTGGCCGCCTCGGACTTGGGATACTTGTCGAGGACCTGCTGCAGCAGCGTGCGCGCGGCTCGCGTCTGGCCCGCGACCTTCAGCGCAACCGCGCGCTTGTAGATCGCCACCGGTGCGCGTTCGGATGCGGGGTACCGCTCGGCGACGAGCGCAAAGACAGAGTCGGCCTCGACCGCGCTGCCCGCCGAGGCGTAGGTCTCGGCAATCCAGTACTGCGCCTCCGGCGCCAGATCCGAACTGGGGTACTGCGCGAGCAGGTCGCTAAACGCCGCGCGCGCCGCCGACGTGGCCCCTTTCGCGAGTTGCTGGCGCCCCAGATCCAACAGCTGGTACGGCCCGGGCGATGGCGCTCCCGGACTCGTGGTCGGCGGCACGGTGCCCGGGGGCACCGCAGCCGGCGCCGCCGCCTGCGCCTGCTCGGCGGCCCGCGCCTCGAGCTGGGCACGCAGCGACTCCACCTGCTTCCGACTCTGCCCCGTCAGTTCCTGCACGGTGAGCAGCTGTTCCTGTACGTTGCGCATCGACATCGCAACGTCGCCCTGGAAGCGCTGCAGCGTCGTCTGCGCCACGCGGAGCGAGTCGGCGATGTTCGTGAGCGACTGGATGATGCGGCGGAGCTGGACGGCGCGCGCCGTGTCGGCGGCGGCCGCCTGCGCGGCGGCCAGTTGCAGCCGCGCGATGTCACCCTGCAGGATCCGGACGTCCCCGCGGGTGGCAAAGCACGCCCCGGCCGTCAGGATGACGGCCGGAGCGATCAAGACACGAGCGACACGACGGATCACTTGTTCGGCAGCTTGAACGGGTTGGCGCCGGCAATGATCTCAAACTCACCGCGGCGGTTCTTGGCCCACGCGTCCTCGCCGTCCATCGCGACGGCCGGGCGCTCCTCGCCGAAGCTCACCACGTCAATGCGATCAGCCGCGATGCCGCGGGCGATGAGGTACTGCTTGACCTCGGCCGCACGGCGCTGGCCGAGCGCGAGATTGTACTCGTCGGAGCCACGGTTGTCCGTGTGCCCGGCGACGCGGATGCGCATGTCCGGATTGGCCTGGAAGATCGGCACCTTGGCGTCGAGCGTGGCGCGCTGGTCGTCGCGGATGTTCGACATGTCGTAGTCGAAGTAGACCGGCGTGGCGAAGGCAGCCTTCGCGGCGGCCACTGCGGCGGCAAGGCGCGCGGCCTCCTCGCGGGCGGCGCGCTCCGCGGCCTCGCGGGCGGCGCGCTCCGCGGCCTCGCGGGCAGCGCGCGCGGCGGCGTCGGCCGAATCCTGGTTGAACGGCGCGGCCACTGGCGCCGGCGGGGGCGCGACGACCGGCTTCTTCTTGCAGGCGGTCGTGGTCACGGCCGAGAGCGCGATGGCGACGAGGGCGAGCGAGCGGATGCGTGCGTGCATGACGGGTTCTCCAGTGGGGGTACGGCGGGAGCGACTACGGTTGTTCCAAGCGCGGCGACCACGCCGGCTGACGCGCGACGCCAGCGCCTCGCGTCAACTGCCGGGTGCGCCCTGACTCCGTGTCCAGCACCCACAGCTGCTTCGCGCCGCTGCGGGTTGACGTGAACACCACGTGCCGCGAATCGGGTGCCCACGACGGATTCTCGTTGCGGGCGGAGCCGGTCAGCTGCCTGATCCGGCGGTCCCGCAGGCTGATCACCATCACCTGCAGATTCGGTCCTTCCTGCGAGGTGAACGCCACGGTCCGGCCGTCGGGTGACCAATCGGGATCCGAGCGATAAGGACGGTCCCCGCTGGGCGCTTCCGTCAACAGTTCCGCGTTCGTTCCATCTGCATCGGTAATATACACCTCGGGATGCCCGAGGCGACCCGAGATATAGGCGATCCCGCGCCCGTCCGGACTGAAGCTCGGTGACGAGGTGGGAGTGCCCCGGCCAAAGGTCACGCGGCGGGGCGCGTCGCCCCCGAACGGGGCGACGGCGTACAGGTCGGTGCCATCGTCGCCCGCGGAGTAGACGAGGGTGCTGCCATCGGGGGAGAAGGCCGGCGTGAAGTTTGAGCCGCCCAGCCGCGGCATTCGGCGGGCCTGCCCGCTCTGCACGTCGCGCACGACCACGCTGAGTCCGTCGTCGGCCATCGCGGTGTAGGCGACGTAGCGCCCCGTGGGATGCCAGGCGGGGGAAAGTGCAGTCCCGCCCACCCCTAGCGGGGTGGCGTTGGCGCCGTCGGAATCCACGATCCACAGCCGCTGGTCCCGCACGAAGACGATCCGCGTGGCGGCAATGCCGCGCACGGAGGTGATCCAGCGCTCCACTTCGTCGCTCGCGCGGTGCACGGTCATCCGCCAAGCTGGCGAGAGCGGCGCGGCACCGCCGAACGCGAAATCGCCCACGTTGAGCACGCGCTTGGCCGCCACGTCATGCACCACCACGTGCAGCGATCCCTCGCGCGTCATCGACGCCTGCACGATGGCCGAGGCGCCCAGCTTGGCGTAGAGCTCGTAGTTGAAGCGGCCAGCGGGCGGCGGGGCCCCCGGCTCGGCGCTGAGGACGTTCAGCCGGTCGCCGAAGTCGAGGTTGCGCGCGAGCATGGCCCGCACCGAATCGCCCGTTTCCCCGGCCACCGCGGTGACGAAGACGCCCGGGCGGGTGCTCGGATCATACGTGAGCCCGACGCGGACGCCCTGCGGAATGGTGTCCTGTGCACCCGAGGTGCTGGGGAACAGGCACAGTGGGGTGCAGAGGCACAGGAGGAGGCGAGCGGCTCTCGACGTCATCAACGCAGGGTTCTGGGGTCAAACCGAAAGATGACCGGGAGCACGTCATCCATGAACTGGGCGGGGAGCGGTCCCCACGCCTTCGAGGCCGCGGCCGCCTCGACCGCCCCCTGGCACTCGAGGTCGAACGAGTACGATCCGCTCTTCTGCAGGAAGCGGAAGCCCGCCATCGAGCCGTCGCGCCGGATGAAGAAGAAGACCTCCGCAGTGCGCATCGAGCGGTCGGTGGGCTGAAAGCTCAGCCGCACCTGACGCACGATGTTCTGGAGATACCCCGGAAAGGGAAACTCGATCCCCTCGGTGCGAATGTTCGCGACGTCGGCTCCGGCACCGCCGACCGCGCCGCCAGCCGCGCGCGGGGCGTTCGCCCCGGCCTTGGCGTTGGGCGCGGGCGTCGCCTTGGTCGGCGCCTTCGTCGGGCGGCTGGTCGAGCGCTTGATCGGCGTGGCGTCGGGGGCGGGCTTCGGCGGCGCCTTGGCGCGCGCGGCGTCGTCGGCCGGCGCGTCGGTGACCTCGCCGATGGCCGGCGGCCCCGGCGGCGCGGCAATGAGCTCGACCTTGTACATCGGGGGCAACGACACGCTCCCCCCGGCGCGTGACGCCATGAGCAGCAGCGCGGCGACGCCAACATGCAGAAACGCCGAGGCCACGAGCGGCGCGGTGAGCCGCGTCGGGCGCACCTCGACGCGCATCACGGGTTGACGCTCTCCGGCGCGGTGACGAGGCCGACGTTCACGATCCCCGCCTGCTGAATCGTCGCCAGCACCTGCGCCACGATCCCGTAAGGCGCCCCCTGGTCGGCGCGCACGTACACGCCCTCTCGCCCCGCCTTCGACGACAGCATCTTGAACGTCGCCTTGAACTCGGCGAGCGACATCGCCGTCTCGTCCGCGTACACGCGCCCACCGGCCGTGATGCTCACGACGAGCCCACCCTTGGGCGCCAGGGCGCGCGACTCGGTCTTCGGCAGCGCCACGTCCACGCCACCCTGCATCAGCGGCGCCGTGATCATGAAGATCACGAGCAGCAGCAGAATGACGTCGATCAGCGAGACGACGTTGATCTCGGCGTTCAGCGGCGCGCGATCCCCGTGGGTGCGGCGGCGCACGCTAGACCCTGCCCTCGCGGGCCATGAGTGCAATCACCTCGGAGCCAAACCCCTCCAACTCGCCGTCGAAGCGGTTCAGCCGTGCGGCGAAGATGTTGTATGCAAAGGTGGCGGGGATCGCGACCGCCAGCGCCGCCGCGGTGGCGATGAGCGCCTCGGCGACGCCGGGCGCAACGGCGCCGAGATTGCCGGAGCCCTTGATGGCCACGCCCAGGAAGGCGTCGATGATGCCGAGCACCGTGCCGAGTAACCCGATGAGCGGACTCGCCGACCCGACGACCGCGAGCGAGGGGATGAAGCGGCCGAGCGAATCGCGCTCGTTCGTGACCTCGGCATCGAGGAGGAGGCGCATCGCCTCCACCTGCGACTCCCGAATGGGCCGGGCGTTCCCCGCCTCGTCCCGAACCGCGGTATCCTGCAGGAAGTTCACGGCGCGCGCGAAGACACGGTTGAACGCCGACGGCGGCGCCTTGCGGGCCATCGCCACGGCCTGCTCGAGCTTGGTGGCGCGCGCGAACTCGCGCAGGAACGCCTGCGAGGCGCGCGTCATGCGCCGAAACTCGAGCCACTTGGCCAGCACGATGCCCCAGCTGTACAGCGACAGCAACAGGAGCACGGCCAGCACGATCTTCGTCGCGAGGACGGAGTGGGTGATGAGCTCGAGCGGGGTCGTTGGGATAGCAGAGTTCATGACGGCAGATTCAGGACGTGGACTCCGGATGACGACCGCGGATAGCGATCAAGGAACGGGATCAGCGATGATGGCGGCGAAGACGACGGGACATGGATGGATCGCTACGCGCGCCGTGCCGCGAAGTACTCGAACGTCTCTCTCAGCCCGTCTGCCAACGAACGCTGCGGGGCCCAGCCGAGCACCCGCTGCACCTTCTCGATACCGACCGCCGAGCGCAGCTGTTCCCCGGGGCGCGCGGGAGCGAACTCCACGGGGACGTCGCGTCCGCTGACCTGCCGCAGCGTGTTGGCCAGCGTGAGGACGTCCGTCTCGACGCCCGTGCCGATGTTCATCGCGCGCGCGTCGAGGCGCCCCCGGTCCGGCAGCGACGCCGTCGCCGCGGCGACATTGGCCGCCGCGACATCCTTGACGTGCACGTAGTCGCGCGTCTGCTTGCCGTCGCCGAAGATCGTGAGCGGGCGGCCGTCGAGCAGGCGATTGCAGAAGATCGCCACCACCCCCGCTTCGCCGTGGGGATCCTGCCGTGGCCCGTACACGTTGGCGTAGCGCAGAACGACGCCTTCGACCCCGTGGATGCGACCGTAGTACGCGAGGTAATGCTCGACAGCGAGCTTGGCGATGCCGTACGGCGAATCGGGGTCCTTGGAGTAGTCCTCGCGATTGGGCGGCGTGACGAAGTCGCCGTAGATCGCACCGCCCGTCGACGCGAAGATGAAGCGCGGCCGATGCGCGGCCCCGCGCACACCCTCGAGCAGGTTCAGGGCGCCCAGGATGTTGATCGACGCGTCGTGCACGGGATTCGTGACACTCTTGCGGACGTCAATCTGCGCGGCCTGGTGCGCGACGACGTCGAATCCGCCTTCGCGAACGAGGCGTGCCGCCTCGGCGCTGCGGACGTCGAGCTCGACGAACTCGGCGGCCGCCGGCACGTTCTCGCGCCGGCCGGTCGAGAGGTCGTCGAGCACCACCACGGAGAAGCCGCGGTCGAGCAGGGCGTCGGCGATGTGCGAGCCGATGAACCCCGCGCCGCCAGAGACGAGGGCGCGCTTGGCCATTCGTGAAAACTAACCCTCGGGGCGCGGCCGTGCCGCGATCAGGGCATCTTGGCGGTGACGCGCCCCGACATGCCGACGGAGATCTCCGCCGCCGTGCGGTCCAGCACGATCGCCGAGGCCCCGAATGCGGTAACCCGCAGGATCTGCAGCACGCCGGCGACCGTCGACGTTGGCTGACCGCCGGCCTCACCGGCGCCGAGTGGCGCCATCAACGTCACCTGATCGCCGGGCACGAGGCCGTCGCGCAGGGACGAGCTGAGGACGACGTACGAGCCGATCTGCGCGATCACAGGCGTGCCTTGAATCCACGCGAGCTTGGTGGACGCCCCCCACTCCACAGGAGCCGGGTGCTTACCGACCGCCGGGAAGAGCGTGTCGAGGGGGATGATTCCCTGCCCTTCGCCGACCGAACGGAAGCGACGCAGGATGACGGCCCGCGCGTCGCCAGTGCCCGGATCGTCGCGCAACGCGATGACCCCGGTGATGATCAGCACCTGCCCCTGCCCCTGGAGGATGGGGCCGAGTTCGTACGTCATGAACTGCTCGCCATCAGCCCGGCGGGCGCCCGCCGGAAGGCGGACGAAGATCGGCTCGTGGGACTGGTACGGGCGATCGGCGAGGGTGGGCACGACGATCTGCGATTCCGCCGACTTGAGCACGCGGCCCGCGCCCGGGGGACCACCGACGCTCCAGACGTACGGGGAGGCCAGATACTCTCCCGCGCGCACCGCTTGGCGCGTCGCGAGCGGATCTGCCACCTGCCGTTCCGTACGCTGCTGCTTGTACCGACGCGGATCGAAGACGGTCGTGGCGCTCGGGTCGGTCGCCTTGGTGGGCATCGGGGCCTCGCTCACCGGAACGGCGGCGGCCCCGGGGAGCTTGAGCACTTCACCCGGATAGATCCAATGCGGATCCTCGATGACCGCGGTGTTGAGCCGGTAGATCTCGGGCCAGAGATAGGCATCGCCGAGGTACTGCTTCGCGAGCCCCCAGAGGGTCTCCCCACGAACCACGGTGTGCGAAGCCGGCGTCGCGGCCTCTCCGGCCGGCTGCTCGCCGACCTTCGATGGCAACTGCGTGGGCTGCTGCGCCTGCAGGGCTAGTGCGGCGCCGAGGAGCGCGGGGGCGATCAGCGAGATGCGAAGGCGGGCCATGGACGGGTCCGGTCAACGGGGAACGCAACGTGAAGCATGGCAGAGACCGCCCCCGCCCTCAAGGCGGGAGCGCGGTATCACCAGAATTGACGACAGAATGGCACCGAAGGGCACAGAGCGGCACACAGAGGCTACTTGCTATTCACCGTCACGTTGAAGAGCCCCTGCGCGGACTGAGTGTCAGTGCACCCGTTGACGGTCACGGTGAAGGTGAACGTTGCCTGACTGACGGCGCCATACTCGCGATGCGTCACACCGGTCGCCCCGGCGGCGATGGTCTCGATGGCTCCCCGGCTGGGAAGCGTGATGAGTTCCACCGAACGACCCGTCTGGTTGACCACGCGGTATGCATTGCCCGCGGTGAGCGTCACGGTCGACGGCGTGGCGACGGGGCAGAAGCCTGACCACGTGGCGGGAAGACCGCTGGGGCGATAGGCGGTGGTCGCCTCCGACGGGCCGAGTGTCACCGTGGTCGTCGTAAACGTGGTGGGCGCAGTGCCCTTGTCCGATGACGAGCAGGCGGCGAGGGCGAGGACGAGCAGGACGAAGCGGCGTGACGTCATGGGGGCTCGCATAAGGCGGATCAGAATACGATACGGCTGAAGAGCGAGCTTGGACAGACGGGACCAAGCGGAGTGCGGAGGCGGAGGGCGGAGGCGGAGTGCGGAGGCGTGGTGAGGGGGGAGGAGTGGAGAGAGGAGCAGGAGTGAAGAGGCAGCGCCCCCTCCCTCCTGCTCCTCTCTCCACTCCTCCCTCGTCCCTTCCCCTCCGGACTCCGCCACCTTCCCTCCGTCAGAACGGTAGGTCGTCGTCCGCTTCGAGCCCGCCCGGGAACTCCTCAAAGTCGCCGGAGGCCGGCGCCCCGCCCTTGGCCGGTGCCGAGGCGCGTCCGCGCGGCGCACCGTCGAAGTCGCCACCCTTGCCGCCGAGCAGCATGATCTCGCGGACGTTGATCTCGGTGACGTACTTGGTCTGGTTTTCCTTGTCCTGGTACTGGCGGTACTCGATGCGCCCCTCAACGTAGAGCTTCTCGCCCTTCTTGCAGTAGCGCTCGATGACGTCCGCCAGCCCCATGCCGCCGCCCTTGCCGTTCCAGGCGACGCACTTGTGCCACTCGGTCTTCTCCTGCTTGTCGGTGCCGCCCTGCCCGCCCCACGACCGGCTGGTCGCGAGCGAGAACTGCGCCACCTTGCTGCCGTTCGACGTCGTGCGGATCTCGGGGTCGGCCCCGAGGTTCCCGATCAACATCACCTTGTTCAAGCTGCGGCTCACAACTCCTCCTTTCGTCTGGGTCCGTACGTCGTCGATGAGGGTAAATCTACGCCCCCCGACTGACACAACCAAACGGCCGCAGATCGGTACGCCGTATTGCAGGGGTGGCGACGGACGCCGCTGGCCGACCGCCGGCAGCCGGGCCGACCGGGGTTAGGTCAGGTCGCGTCGCAGGATCAGGGCATCCTCGACCGGGTTCTTGTAGTAGTCCCGGCGATGCCCGACCTCGTGGAACCCGCGGCTGGCGTAGAGTCGCTTCGCGGCGTCGTTCGAGGCGCGCACCTCAAGGAACATCACCATCAGCCCTTCGCGTCGGGCCTCGTCGAGTGAGGCATCGAGGAGGCGCGCGCCGAGCCCGCCGCGACGGTGCGCGGGGTCCACGGCGATGTTCGCCAGCTCGCACTCCTCGCCGGAGACCCAGACCACGGAATAGCCGGCGACACCGGCCTCGTCCTCGAGGACGCGCAAGCGCACGAACGCGTGCGCGAGCGAGTCGCTGAAGCTCTTCAGCGACCACGGGTCGCCGAAGGACGCGCTTTCGATGGCAGCGATGGCCGGTAGGTCGGCCTCGACGGCCGGTCGGACGGTGGCCACTACGACGCCGACAGCGGCCGACCGTGCGCCGCCTCCCATCGCACCTGCGCCTCGGCGAGCCGACCGTACGACGGCTCCCACGCGTCGAGATCGACCGGCCCCGCGCCCAGAATCTCGGCCAGCATCCGGGCGACGCCGCGTGCGTGCGGCAGGCGCGGCTGGGCCTCGAGCGGTCCGATGACCGGCGCACCAGCCGCGGCGAGCGCCGCGGGCTCAACGATCGCGACCTTCCCTTCGACGGCCACGCTGCCGTCCGCGCGGACCAGCACGGACTGGCCGTAGCGCTCGCCGCGCATCGCGTCGAGGGCTGCGACGTAGCGGCCGACCGCGAGCGGCGGCTCCGTCCCCGCGGCCACCAGCGCGAGGGACGACACCGCATACAACGGAACGCCCGCGCCGTGCGCGATCCCCTTCGCGATCCCCGCCGCGATGCGCAGCGAGGTGAAGCTCCCCGGCCCCTCGCCGCAGACGACGCGCGCCACCTCGCGCGGCGCCACTCCCACCTCGGCGAGGGCCGCCAGCACGGTCGGCATCAGGCGCTCTTCGTGCTCGCCG
>Ga0194119_10012482_pt1 | contig 10758 bp, 7 predicted proteins | sample TA2MahC100mmetaG_FD_148620 | JGI IMG/M metagenome (GOLD analysis project Ga0194119, IMG submission 148620) | Freshwater microbial communities from Lake Tanganyika, Tanzania - TA2015018 Mahale Deep Cast 100m | ecosystem: Environmental > Aquatic > Freshwater > Lake | place: Tanzania: Lake... | reverse complement strand
AGAAACTTTTACATGATCAACAACTTTATTAAGAGTAATAACAAAACTCACAATCTTATTTGTACTACCAGAAAATGTAACAGTTGAAATACCATAATCTAATGGCAAAATTGCATTAAGTTTTGCTACATTGGACAATGCAGTTTTTTGAATTTCAACCATAAATCTATTCGTTAATTTGATTATTGTGCCCTTATTTGCTGAATCAACCATTTCAGTTGGATACTTAAACCAATTGTTTGGCGATATTTCATCAAGATCAAAAATATCAAAATAAAATTCTTCACCATTTGCAACAAATTTTAGACTATCATAAAATCCGGCAACACTAGAAGCAGTAAAAAACGCATTCGGAACGTGTATATAAATATCTGACGCATTATTACTGCTAGAATCAACAACTTTATAAGAAGTAATATTATTCTTGATTTGATCAAGATAAACATCAAGAAATTCATTACTTATTCTTGCACTATTTTTACCAATATACGAACGCAACACAACAGTTGTATATTTCACTCTCGGATGTAACATACCAGCAGTTTCATAATCTTTAGCAGTAACAAATCTATCACCTACACTTCGAATCTTCTTTGCCATATGCTTTATTTCTTCATTAGATTCAGCAGGCAATCCACCGCGTGAATTAAATTTGTCAAGTAAAGGCAAACCTATTGTTACATCCTGCATTTTTCCAACAAGAGAATCATAATACTGAATAGCTAAAAAAATTTCAGCATAATCCGCATTTCTCACGTTATAAACTTCATCCGTATTATTAACATTTTTTCTATAAAACAAAGTAGTTTTAGATGCTGGCAAAAGAACTTCTACATTTTTACCATTTCCAAAAATTAACTCAATATGACCCTCAGGAGTATTATTAATTTCATACGCATATCTATGCGGCGTATTATTCAAATCCTCAACCTCATGGTATGTTCGTACCAATGTACCTTGTTCATCATATTGTCTAATAACCGTAGGATTATTAAAAATATTTGGTTCGTAAACTACTTCCGTATAACTTCTAATCGTTTTTGGAGCTTTTACTTCCCTTGAAAATGTTCCACCTTGAATAATTGGAATATACAAATACACATTTTTATCTAAAATATTATTACCTTTATCATGGCGAATAACAAACTCGAAACCCAATTCAACCGTTTGAGCATATAAATTTTCTTTTGAATATGACAAAGCATCTTCTGTATTTTCGGTATTAAAATATCTCATTTCATCAAAATAAAGTGATTGAAGTTCAAACATTTTTCTAGAAGCAGCATAATCAACATACAGATTTATGTTTGGATTAAATCTCATTTGAAATTTATCCACAAAAATGCTTCTTTCAAAAAATTCAAAATTATCAACCAAAACCGTCTTTGTTTTAATACCTGACTGTTCAGAAAAATCTTCAAGCCTTTTAAAAATATTATTAAGTGTATTCATAAAATCAGTAGAATCAACAGTTTTTAGCAAATAATCCATTTTATATGGATAATAAGTATCATTTGGTAACGGCATAGGTTCAAAAACAATTTTAGCTGCTTTTCCCAAAATATCATTCAGTGATCCTTGTTGTCTCTTTTTATAGAGCAACATTCCAGCACCTTTTGAATCAGAAATATCTACCTTCACTATCGATACAGATGGCTCAAGTCTTGCAAATTTATATCCAAGCATATCAGCTAGTTTAATAATATTTCTTCTATCTTTAGCAGTTGATAAAAACAATTCATTGTAGCTCATATCAACACGATATGCCATCATTTCACCATAAAAGGCGAAAAGTTCAATCAACATCATAACATAGTCAGAACGAAAATAGTCATTAAAATTAGGATAGGTCTGTTCAATATAATCCTGCAATGTCTGTCTAATCGAATGAAAATCATATTCTTCAAAATCATAATTCTCAATCAAATTAGTAAATTCAGTAGATAATTTTTTGACTTCACGTTCAAATGTTTTAACTGACATAATATTACCTTACTTTATTAAAAATATCTTGTTTCTCTTTATTTATTCCTTCCTATCCATTTCTTTTTCAAGGTTTGTGCATTTTTGATGTTTTCAAAATAAATAAGAATAATATAGCATTTGAGGGGATAAAGATGACCACTGTTAATCTATGGAAACAAGGCAAATATGAGGCAAAAAACCCAGAAAAATATAAAGGATCATTACCAATAGTTTATAGAAGTAGTTGGGAACACAGGGTTTTTTATTTTCTTGACAATAACCCATCAATCATTGAATGGGCCAGTGAAAGTATCGTGATTCCATACGTTTGTCAATTGGATAACAAACAACATAGGTATTTCGTTGATATAAATTTCATTGTTAATGATCGTCACGGCAATCAAAAAAGATACCTGATAGAAATCAAACCCTTCGATCAAACAGTTCCACCACAACCACCAAAAACAAAATCAGCAAAAGCAATACAGCGGTACAATCAAACAGTGTTAGAATTTCAAAAAAACCAAGATAAATGGACTTTCGCAAAAGCTTGGGCTGCAAAGAATGGATATATTTTTGATATTTGGACAGAAAAAACTTTAGGTATCAGATAACTAAAGTTTGTAAAATTTGAACGTGGAAAAAGCCGGATAGTAGAATATCCGGCTTCTTTAACACTAATCGTTTTTCTCTAAAAATTAGAGAGAAACAACTACCTTACCATAGTAAGCATCTGCGCCCAACATATTGTCGGCCAAACCATATCTGGTGGACAACATAACTCTTGGCATAAAGGTATTACCATCCAAGATTGTTGGAGAAACTTCTAGTGGGACATATGGCATGTAAACAATACCAGTATCAGTCTCAGACGAACCCTTGTAACCCATAACAACATCATTATTAGTTCTGATAATGTCTGTAAAGACTTTAAATCTACCCTCAATAGCACCGGCCAAACCAATATTGGTTGGGTCAACATAGCTAGAAGAAGCTGGGGCGAAATTGAATGATCTCAAAGTCTGAAGGACAGTCAATACGTTTGGATTTACGATCATCCAGTTAGCAGCGCCTCTTCTGGTTCTAACAGCAACTTGGTTGGAAACTTCAAGAATCTTTGTATAAAGAGCTTGATATTTCTCGGTCATCGAGTTAGTACCGGATACATTTGCATAATCATAATTGGTTGTATAACCAACTTTAGCTTCAATAGCATTGACCAATTCTCTGTCAATGTCATTAGCAATGGTTTGTGCCAATGCGGTGATCATTTCTTTCTCAATATTGATACCCAAAGAAGCTTGTGCATCTTGTGCTGCTTCCAATGACCATTGAGCTGCCAACTTTCTAGTTCTAGCAGTAATAGTTGTCTGCGTAAACTTCAAAGTTGTCTCTTTGAATGCAGTATAAGTAGGATCACTAACTGTATTCAAAGTCATTTTTTCACCAACGTCTGTATCCATCTTAGTTGCATACTGATTAACACCAGCAACGAAAGAAACTTCAGCACCAGCTGGGTATGTAACAACAGCACCAGCAACAGTAGCTTGTTGTGCATCAGGATCGTGAGAAATCAATGCATTATATCTGGTAGCCTCTGCGGTTGCCAATGCAGCATTTCCATTAAAATCAACGGTTGATGCTTGGGAATACACATACTTGAGAGACATACAGATACCAGTTCTCTCTTTTAATGGCTGAACACCAACGAGTTGGTCAGCAATAACATTTGTCATAACTCTTCTTGCCAAAGGCATAATTAATTTAGGTACTGATTTAATAGCACCTGAGAAAGTGGCTTCATTCAAAGACTCGGCATATCTTGCTTGGTTCTCAAGAATAACTCTCATACTATCCTTTCTTCTGTCTTCTACGCCCTCTAACAACGATTCCACTAACATTTTTGGTTGTACTCTCATTTTGTTATCTCCTTAATGAATTCAGATTTTATTATTCATTATTATTTATACATATTATAAAATTAACGAGGTTTTTAAAAAAATAAAGGATTATAATATCCAAATCTTATTTTCTAACTCCTGCATAAGACAACAATGTGGCTAGATCATCACTCATTGCGTCTTCCTTTTTAATATCGCCAGAACTAATTGAAGTTTTTCTGGTTGCAGATTCAGTCAAAACTTTATCTGTTTTCTTAGTAACTCCAGCTACTTCCTTTTTAGAGAACCCAGAATTAAAGGTATCAATAACAGATTCCATTAACTCATCAATTTTTGATTCTAATTTATCAGACTCAATATTCTCGGCTAATTTCTGTAAAGCCTCTTTCTTATCTTTGGCCAACACAGATCCCTTTGATTCAACAATAACTTTTCTTTTTAGAGTTTCTACTTCAGCCTGTGACTCTTCCAATCTAGCATGCTCTTTCATTAGCATATGCTTATATTGTTCAACCTTAACTTCGGCTTCTTTTTTCATCTCTAAAATTTCTTCCGCAACCTCAGAATCAACATCCCAATATTGCTTTACAACAGCCTTAATAGACTCCAACAATTCCCTACCTTGAGTTTCTTTCATAATAGCAACTCTATCAGCCTTAACTTCAGCTAATTCCTGTTCCAAGAAAATCTCAGTAGAAGTTACCAAATTAGTCTTGAGTTTTTCAATTCTCTCATCAGCCTCGGCAATCATTCTTTTTTCAGTAGTTTTAATAGCTTCATTAACTTTATCTTGAACAAGTGGAGTCTTAGATACTAGAGCAGTAATATCGAGGTCCAACAACTTCTCAATTTTTGCTTCTAAAACTTCAATATATTCACTAGCTTCAACCAAAACAGTTGTCATTTCTTCAACTTTCTCAGCATGTGCTTCTTGAATCATTTCAAATGTTCTATTAAATTTCTCTTTACCAAGATCAAAAGCTTTCTCATATTTTACTTCTGCTTCCTTTAACAACTTAACTTCAGCAGCATCCATATCAGACTCAGAAATATTAACAAATGGTTTTGACTCTAATTCTGCGATTTTTGTCTCCATTTCGGTAATAGTTTCTTTTGCACCCTCTGCAACAACTTTAGCTTCATTTAATTTGGTTTTGTAACTTTCTTCTAAAGTTTTATATGCATCTTCAAACTTAGTTTTAGCAGCTTCAAATGTTTTCTTTGCTGCTGTCTCAACTTCTGCTCTAACAGAATCTTCTTTTGCTTTCAAGGCTTCAGTTAAAGCAGTTTCAAGAGATTTTTTAACTTCATCTGTCAAAACATTATTTTCCAACAATGGTTTTAGGATTTCTTGCATCATAACTAACATCTCCCTTAAACATACTTTTCTTATTTATTTTATTTATTTATTACAGAATTCAAAAAACTCTTAATTTCGTTTTCAAAATATTTTTGTGCAGCAGCATCATGACGTACTGCCTCACCTAAAGAAACGATTTTTTGATTATTATAAATATCATTAATTGATTCTCGTAAGCTTGTTGGAAATGCTTCCGGAGCACTAGGAGTTGCCACAATATCAACAGTAATCAAATTAAAAGATTCGACCAATGTAATATCATCTCTATATGTTGTTGAACCGGAACCTCTTGATGAGACACCAAGTTTAATACCTTCTTTTAACAAAGCCTTAACAATTTCACCTTTTGGTGTGTCAAGAATCTTTGCTCTACCCATAACATTATCACCGCTCCATCTTAATGATTCAACTACATGAGAAACATTATTAAGATCAATAGTCAATTTCTCAGGATGTTCCAATTCACCCAAAACATTATACCCACTAGCCATTTTATCAGTCATTTTATTAATGGCTTCGGTCAAGACACTCTTAGGATAAACCCTACCATTACCATTCTGTTTTTCAGCTTGCATAAAAATACCATCAAGATACCAATGAGTGCTGCTTTTAGTTTCTTTCAGATTAGCAACAGATGGTCGTAAAGTTTCAATCAATAAACAATCAGTCATAATTTATTCTCCACATTATGGGGCTACAAAAACTTCATCAGTTTCATTCATTCCAGCTTTAATAGATTGTTCCTCTTCATTAGGGTCATTGTATCTATCACCAAATACATCCTTATTTGAAACGTATCTTTTACCAGCCATATATTCAGCCAATGATGTTTTCAATGAAACTCTAGCTGCATTAAAATCATCAACTGCAATAGCGTCAACCATATCTCTCAAGCTACACATATTGATCTCCTTTTTATTAAAACATTTATTTATGCATTGTTTAACCCAACAATTATATTTCTTATTTATCATAAAATAAATTTTCAACAGCATTTTTGATAAATGTTTTTTTATAAGTCGATTATTGAAAAAAAGCATAAAAAAAGGTGTAGAAATTAATCTACACCTTTCTCTTTTTTGTAAATCAGATAGTTTATTTAGGTTATCTGTTCCATGAACCAGGATCAGAAGAAGGACCAGGAGTATTATCTCCTTGTGTTGGGGTAGCAACATCATAAACAAAATCATATACCCAGGTTGTGAAGTTAGAATATCTAACACTTAGATTAACCATAGAAGTACCACCATCATCAGAATAATCTAAAGTACCAAAATCACAGGTCATAACAACACACTTGTTATAATACCATGCTGCCAATGCAGTGCCATCACCGGAGAGTTCTTCAGCCGATACATTGAAGAAATAAGCTGCGGCGTTTCTTGCATGCCAGTTATTGTTAAAGTTAGCTTGTTTCTGTAGTTGGGTTTGAACACCTTTAGTAACGGCGTTGTCCAAAGCATCATCTAATTCAATAGTACAAGCATCTTGTGTTTTTCTGCCTGCAAAATAAACTTTTGAGTTCAACTTTGGAACCTCAACTTCAGCAAAAGTAATATTTGGTTTTGTAATAGTTTTTACATGATGTCCAACATGCTTAAATACACCGAACTTAACTCTAAATCTATGGATAAGTTTAACTTCCATATCTTCAGTATTATGATCACCATCATCACCACTATGGAAAGATGGAGAACCGAAGTCACCATTAACAGCTGCAGAGTCCATGTAAGGAACAGCGCCTGTATTATTTGCAGTTACCAAATATGGGTCTTCACCATCATACCACAAACCCGAATTGGTTCGAGTCATAGGTGACATTCCGCCCAAACCAGGACTATTTGTGGTAGCTGCTTGTAAATTTACTGGATGTGGCATTTTTTAATCTCCTTTATAAAGTCAATTTTTTATCTTATCTTGTACAATTATTTATATCTTAATAATTTTTTCGCACATTATGAAAATTAATCTATTATGTTAATTATTTATCATTTTTATAAAAAAGTGTTCTATTAGAAAATTACACTAATCCGTTCGAATCCTTATATTTTTGCCATTTAACAAGTGAAGTCATATTTTCTTGAATCTCTTCTTCAGACCAACCTAGAATCTTCTTCTGTAAAAACTGCGGTGAAAACTGTTCTAATGGGAATCCAGTAAACACTGTTTGTCTTTGAACCATCTTCTCCAATTCCTGATTTTCGGCAACATTGATGGATTCTTTCCATTGAATTTCAAGATCATCTGGTGGAATTGTAACACCTTTCTCTGTCAAAAAATCCAAAAACAAAACTTTGAAATCCCATAGGAACTGTTCACGAATTTCAGTCAACCATTTTCCAAACCTTGCCTCTTCAGCCAATGCTGCACCAACTTTACCATCATTCCAAACAGGAGGACTTTCAGTATTAAAATATGTTGCTGGAATCCTCATTCCGTTCAAAAGTTTTTTATAAAAGTAATGAACATCAGATATTTCTCCAAGGTTCGAATTTCTTGTGTAAATTCCACTACTTAGAGCAAAAGTATGATAATTATGGATTTCTTCGTTTCCATCAACGGTGATTGTACCAACATCAATACCATAATCAAGAAATTCAATTTTGACAATTTTATGATTATACGCAGGAACTTTAGAAATAAAATCTTTCCATCCAGTATAATTAAATTGTCTAATTAACTTATAGATGTGCTGTTGAGCAAAAACATCTAATTTTCTTTTATCAGTACCTTTATTATCCCACACATTGATATCTTGAAAATGCTGCATAAACTCATCATTTTCATTTAGAAATCCGAGAATTTTTTTATACTGTGTTTCCCCAGTTTCATTAATAATATCAATCACAAATTCTAACATCCATCTATCAAGGTTAGTTTCAGCATTTTTCCATGGTTGATGAACACCCAAGAGATGATTTTTCAATTTATCATAATATTCTTTGTCCATGTTAATTCTATTTGCTAGACTATTACCGGATCTCATATATACATCTTTTTTAAATTCCAAATCAGAATTTTGCTTTTCTATTCTAGCAGCGGAACCCATAAACGCATGTTTTGTCTGTGTTGTAATATACTGTTTTTCAAAATGACTATCTTTTCTTTTCTCTGCAATACCATCAGACATCAATTTAGACATATGCTGTCTTTCTTCAAGTGTCATTTCATCCCAATGTGTTTGTTTATTTTTTCTAACTTTTTCTATAAACGATTTGTACACATCTGGATTATTTTCAAATTTTTCTCTAATAACTTTTTGAGCTGCATATGCACCGGCAACACATTGTTCTTTTGTAAAAGACAAATCTTGATGTAATTTCCAATGATCCTTATTATTCATTTTTACTAAATTATCTGGTGAATTATTAAATCTATTAAAATCATTATGATGAACAGTATCCTTTTTACCTTCTATCATATACGTGTATAGATTTTCTATAAACGAATTAACCATTCTATGAGTAAAAACCCATTCATTTTTAGAAACATCAAAAACCTGTTCATATGCATTTCTATTTGTACCAATAGTTGCCAATCTCTTCCTAAACGGAATCAAACTCTGTCCTTCAACTAAATTCTGTGCCTCAACAAAACCAATATCTCTAATAGGAAATTTATGATCTAACGTACATGTTACAGTTTCTCCATTATCCAATGTAATTTTCATAACTTTTGTATTCTTTCTAGTTACACCGGCCCATGTAATCTTACCAGGTGCCAATTCACCAGTAATAGGATTACATGAATAAACCCAATTTACTTTTTCTTTATTATTTTCCCATTCATTTATAATTTCTGATAACATTAATTCTCTTCCATCAAGTAATGGAATTTTTGTATCCAATGCCAAACATGCCCCAGGAAGTGTTTCAATTCTGCTTCCTCTTCCATCCGCTCTTTGAGCAAAGAAATAATCTTCTTGCATAGACAATGGGTTAAAAGATGAAGCAATACCCAATTCTTTGTTTTCTTGAGTAGCTGCTGTTCTTCTTCTTTTGATTTCATCTTTAGTTTGAGTAACAACTTTCTCAGCAATTTTTGCAGGAGCTTTACCAACATCAATATAAAATGCTCTTCTTTCTGGTGCTCTAACGATTCTATAGATGATCAAAGAATCTTCGAGTAATGAAACTTTTTTCCAAATTGGAAAAAGACTTTCAAGGTATGATTCACCAAATGGGAAAAATTGTGAATTTTGTCCACGATGCATAAATCTCACCATAAGATTTCTTGGAATCATGTAAAAATCTTCACCATTTTTCGAAACCAATTCTGCCAATTTTTTACTTGAAGCAGTCTCAAGGTTTTGAAACTTTAGGAATGCCAAATAACTACCAAGTTGTGCTTCATCAATTTTTTTCTTTGCAATGTAATAATTAATTGGAGAAATACCAACTTCATCATATTCAATAAAATCAATATCTTTGTTTTCAATTCTTCTCAATCCTGCAAATTTACCATCTGGTGTCTTAACCATAAAATAAAAACTATCACCATACTTCAATGACTGTCTAACAGCATATGGTAAAATCTCTTTAAGTTTCAATACGTTCGTAAACTGTTTTATGATTTTACTCAAAACCGGTTCAGGAACTTTATTATTTGTTTCAATTTTGAAAGGTGAATTAGTGACAGCATCAAATACAAAAATTTCTGTTGAAATAATATCAAGAGCAAGATGAATTTCTGGATATTTGTCCATTTCCTCATATGTTAGATAACGCTCTAATCTTTTTCCGGATTGTTCAACAAATTTAGTGAACGCATCCATGTACGTCATCCACATAGGAGTAGCTGCTTCAGTCAGAAGATTACCTTCACTTTCATTCAAGTAATGATTTAATTTTTCATTAAGAATATCCATTATTCACCTTTTTCTTAAAAGTTTTACCTATATTTATATTAAACATATGACATACCTTCGGTTCTTCCAATTTCAAATTGACGACTATTATCCTGTCTACTCAAACTAAATGTATTAGCTCTACTATCCTGCTCTGCTCTTGTAGTATCTATCATATTAGACTTATTCAAATGACTGGTTTGTTTCATATTTTCACGTAACATCTGATCTAATAACTTCTCTACATTAGCCATGGATTGAACATTTTGGGTGGAATAATTATTAGTTGTAGTATTAGTTGACGCTGCCAATGTTGCTGCTGCTCCACCATATCCTGTTCCAATACCACCAGCGCCAATAGGGGAAGCCATTCCAGATGTGCCAGGAATTTCAACACCACCAGCTCTTGCCATAGGACTAGGCAAACCAAAATCACCCATACCCATGGCATCAAGTCCAAAACCACCCATACCCATACCCAGCATGCCCATGCCGCCACCAGCAAGACCCATATTCATACCACTTAATAATGGATCAGCACTGAAATTACTACCACTCGGACTTAACCCAAGATCCATACCACTCGTTAACGGACTTTTTTCTTCACCTGGAGGAGGTAAAACAGCTCCGAATGATGCAGGGTTAGATAATAATTCTTTTTGCATTTCTGGAGACATTTGTTTCAT
>Ga0194119_10012474_pt1 | contig 10761 bp, 9 predicted proteins | sample TA2MahC100mmetaG_FD_148620 | JGI IMG/M metagenome (GOLD analysis project Ga0194119, IMG submission 148620) | Freshwater microbial communities from Lake Tanganyika, Tanzania - TA2015018 Mahale Deep Cast 100m | ecosystem: Environmental > Aquatic > Freshwater > Lake | place: Tanzania: Lake... | reverse complement strand
CTGCCCTTGGTAGAGTTGAGCACGAGAAGAAATCAAAAGTCTGCGTTTGGTGTCGTATCCGACCATGAAGACCCGAGTGAGACTTCAAGAGAATACGTCGTAGGCAATTGGGGTTCTGTCTACGAGAAACAAGAGCATGACGACCGTCTAATCATCAACTCACTCGGTGAAGGTGGCGTCTGGGTGTGTGACGTTAACGGAGCCCTAGAGAATGGCGATTACATTACGACGTGTGAAATCCCAGGATACGGTATGAAACAGGACGACGACCTATTGCATAACTACACTGTCGCAAAGATTACTTGCGATTGTGACTTTGATTTAAATAGCCTTATATATCGTTGCGAAGAGTTTGAACACGAAGGTAAAACGTACAGAAGAGCCTTTGTCGGCTGCACGTATCATTGTGGTTAGTCAGCAGTCGCTAGAACGATTAATGTCGGAACTGGCACTGGCGGTGGCGCATCAGGCGTAGCCAATTTTACTACACAAAATAGAGTACTCGTCGGCAAGGTTCAATCTGGCGCCGGTTATACCGCTGTTGCGCTTCAGGGAGATTATATTTGGATTGGTAGGGATGGAACGACTAATCCTACAAGCTCTTTAATCGGATTTTTTGGTGCAACGCCTGTTGGAAGGCAAACAGGCGGCGCAGCCACCGCAGATTTAGCCTATAGCTCAAATGAAAGAGATATGATAAATAATATGTACACAGCTTTAAGGAATTATGGATTGCTTACTTAATGAAGATCTTGAGGCTTAATTTTTATATCTGCGTCTTTATCTAGTAATCCTCTATTTTGAAACAACTCCTCAATGTTAAATTTGTGTTTTGATTTAGAAGTTAATTTAAGCCTTTTGGTGTCCACGTCGTCGTCGTTTTTAAAATGAATGATGTCTTTTATTGTCCAGCCGCTATGAACGCCGACGACTTCGCTGACGTCTAGTCCCTTAATTTTAATAGTTTTTGCTAATCTAATTTGGCTAATACAGAGGTTTTGCTTGTCCTCTTGAAAAAACTCGCAACCCAACCATTCGACTTCCATTATCTCGCCGGGTTTTAAGAAAATAGTCGTACCTAAGGAGGGATCTAGTCTAGCGGCGGCTTGTAGTTCAGGATCATGAAGCCAAACGTATAGAGCTTCAGGACTGTTAAAGACGGGAAATTTTTTTCCCAAAGATTCTTTTTTTACTACAATTCTAATTTTTTTCATGCGACTAGATAGATTTTAAATTACCAATTATTTGTGTGATTTGATCTTCTTCGTCGGGACCAAATGCGGCACAAATTAGTTGCGGACCTTCGTCGGGTTTTTTTGTTTTATCAAAAATGGAGTAGACATTTATTCCGTTTAATTCAGCTTTCAGAATCATGTCGTTCAACGCCTCGTGCGACCCGACGCCAACTATATCTTTCGTTAGAGAACCTTTAAGCCATTCTACTTCATGTTGTGATAGTTTAACCTGCAACTCATCAGATCTTTCAGATTCGTTATTGTCTAAAATAAACTGCATTGCAGCGTGCGCAGCCAACGAAGCAATTTTACTTTTTCTAAATCCAAGGTCTTTTCTAACGACGATTACTTGCTTGACACTTTTCACTTAATATTTGATTCCTATGACTTTTTTAATCTACTTTTGATTTCTGTATATCCTCAGAAGATTCTTTGCGAAGATCTTCTCTTACTTCCATTAATATTTTGCCAAGCCAATTTTCCCCTTCTCCGCGACAGACGCCCCAAAAGCGATCATTCCATTTGTTGTTGAGTATTAACTGGGATTCTCCAGTATTTAATAAACGATGAGTTAAAAAAGGGTTAAAAAATTTTTCTTTTATTAAAGATCTCATAATTGACAATCGTACATCGTGCCAATCGTTTCTGACGATTATTCCTTGACCAAGCTTTTTTGCCTCGCCCGGCCCCCGCGCTTTTCTAATCATTTCTCTTATTTGAGGATCAGTCGTTTTTGCTGCCTGGTAAGCATGTTCGACTGTCGGGTATAATTTTCCTTCAAAACTGACGGTCGAAGAATAAAAATTAGATAAAAAATCGTAGCCCGTTTCTTTGGTGAATCGATCGATGATTGTCATAATTTAAGACTAAATAATTTTCAAACGAATCGTACCATAATTAATGCAGGAAATTAATCGTATGATACGATTTGTAAAAATGTTGTCTCGCATAACGACGATTAACTCGCCCGCTTACAAGTGTAAATTTAACATGTAAATTGTATGGAAAACGAAAAGCCCAGAAAAGAAATTTTGTTGGAAGAAATAAAAGAATTAACCGCTGAGATCGAGCTAGCTCGAAAAGCGAGAAAGAGTTCAATTAAAATTAGAGAGCGACTAATTAAATTAATAATAGAGCTCGATTCACTTGGTAAGGAAGAAGTCGAAGAATAGAATCGATAAAATTCATCAGTTAAAATCTGGTGACCTAGTCGTGCTTGGTAATGTCGGCAAAATAAATTCTATGGTTCTATGGGCTGCATGGAACGACGCGGAATATTCTGCAACAGAATCTAAGTTTTGGCCGATAATAGTCGGTGACTTAAAAAAAGATGAAGTTGCTTTAGTACTCGAAATTTACCAACCTAAAATTGGTCCACTCGGCGCTAAATTATGCACGCATCGTAACTTGATTGGTTGGATAAACTGTAGATGTTTACAAAAACTAGATGGTGACCTCGCAGAGACTTGAACTCTGATTTCGACATTGAAAGCGTCGAGTCCTGACCTTTAGACGACGGGGCCAACGTGCGCTCGAAAGGGGAGCGCACTTGCGCGATTCACTTTTTTTCAGCAGAAACAGCGCTAACTGCGGGCGAAGCTGACACGCTCGTCGAAGGTACGGCCGTTGCTTCGACGGCTGCTGATGCCGAAGGGACTACTTCTGCAACTGTAGCTGCTGAAGCGACCGCCCCGGGCTTAACCTCGGACTCCTTACACCCAATCAACGCTGCAGCGCAGCAAACCATAGTAATCGTATTTTTCATTGCTTTGTCTCCTGTTGCCTTAACGGCGGTCTTAATTATATCGTAAAAGTTAAGATGTATCTAAAAGAGCTTTTCGAATATTTGCTAATGATTTTTCTTTTGTCGCGAAGTGTTTAATATTTAACGGAAGATATATGACAACTAGATTTAACGCAGTTGATGAAGTTAGTTTTAACGTGCCTGGCGTCAAGTCGGGTTACGATGGCGCATCTAAATCTAGTTTTTCGATTCCTTCGTGCGGAATAGAGGACGTCGACGTTTCTATTTTCACGCTTTTTGACAAAGAAATAGAACCTATCGTAGGAGGAAAAGATTCACAAGAGATAAAGAGGGTTCCTATAGTTTTTGCTGCCGGCGAAAAATGGGCGATGTTAAAAAGAGGACGTCCCCTAAGGGACAGAAATAACACGTTGATATTGCCACTGGTGACGATAATGCGTGTTGGCATAGAACAAACGTCAGAGGATGTAGCGGGCCGAGGAATTAATCAACAGACGGGCGAATTGGTCGTCAGAAGAAGACTTGATAATTCAGATAGGGATTATCAAAACATAATTAACAAACAATTAATTTTGAATCAAGTTAATGCTGCAGTTACTAGCGGCTCTCAATATTCTGGTGGTCAACAATTATTGACCGGGAGAAAAGTCGGTTCGCTAGAAAATGATTTTGACGTTCGAGCGGGTGCCCTGCTAGTGTCTAACAAAAAAAATAACATATTTGAAACGCTCGTTGTACCAGCACCCCAATTTTTTACGATCAAATATCAAGTTACTGTGTGGACGCATTTTACTCAGCACATGAATCAAATTTTAGAAAAGTTTATGTCATCGTTTTTGCCGCAGGCTCAATCATGGAAGCTATTGACACCCAAAGGTTATTGGTTCATAGCGACTGTCGACGGCGGCGCTTTTAGCGTCGAAACAAGTTTTGAAGACATGTCATCTACCGAAAGATTTACAAAATGTACATTCGATGTCAAAGTCCCAGCTTATCTTTGGGCGTCCACTGCGCCAGGAATTCCAATACCCGTTAAAAGATATGTTTCGTCTCCTATCATTAACTTTGAGATAGAAAGTAGAAATAGCGGTGACGGAATCGGTCCAGAGGAATTTTCTAATAACTATTTGATTGGAAGCGACGATCCAACGCTACCTTTGGACGAGCAGTCCAATCTACGAGATGACCAAAGAAGACCTGGCTGGCGTCAACAAGTAATTCAGCCTTCCAACTCTAGAGACTTAAATGCGAACAGTAGCGATCCTGCTTTGTCAACTTATCCAAGAGGCATTAATCCCAATCAGTATCAAAAGATTCAGGTTGGTGATGACATTAGATACGCAAAAGTCGTAACTGTTAACGCTTCGACTGGCGAAACTGTTTATTCTGGATTGGATTTGCGCGGTCTTAAGATAATACCTGTGTAATTTTTTGTTTTGTCCAATTTACAAGATATTTATTGCTTGAATTCGACTGTGAAGGAGAAACATAATGTCTGAGCAAGTTTTTAGATCTCCAAATTTTTATGAACGTGAGATTGATCTATCAGCGCCAGTTGTAGGCGGTCCTGTTGGTACGCCAGCAGGCGTTGTTAGCCCTAGCAATAAAGGTCCAGCATTCGTACCTGTTACTTTTGCAACTTTTGGTTCTTTCGCCGAAACGTTTGGTAATCTTGATACAAAGTATTTCGGACCTTATGCCGTTAATGAATTTTTGAAAAATCGCGCGTCGTTAACCTATCTAAGAGTTCTCGGCGCTGGTGCTAATTCATCGTTAACAGACTTCGAAAATACGATAAATAAAGGTACTGTAAAAAATGCCGGTTTCTCCTTAGGAGGAACAATAGCTGCTGCAGACAATCGCCATACTAAAGTTGTTCAGTTCCTTGCTGCACAACACACGTTATCTACTAACGAAGCATACGGTATGCCGATGTTTAGCGACAACGATACCTTTAATGGAGTCACCGCAGGTAGCGAAGTTAACTTGATTCGTGGCATGGTAATGATGCCCGATACTGCAAGAATGTTCGTTTTAAATGGAACGGAAGCTGTACCAGCAGCAACATCAATCGCCACTATCGATGACGAGGCGCAAGCAAAAACCGTAAACGGTAAGTCTAGATTTAAGATATTAATCTCGTCGTCGTTAGGTTCGAGTTATGCTAGCGACGAAGGTAAACCAGGTATCAAAATATTAACAGCATCTTTTGACCCTACATCCGACGATTATTTCGGTAAGGTTTTGAACACAGATCCCGATAAGTTTTATACATATCAACATTATTTAGCAGCTGATTTTGCAGTCGATGCCCAGGTCGCGGAGGTTGCAGAAGATAATTACGTTGCGACGCTGTCTGGCTCTAGTTTAACGAGTTCTACGTCTGGAGACCCAACTCTTACTTATAGAGAAATTTTCGGCGCATATAATACGAGATTTAAAGCGCCACAAACTCCAATGTTTATATCGCAACCATTTGGTAAGACCGAATATGACTTATTCAAGTTTGAAGCGATAGATGACGGCGAATATGCAAACAAGCTATATAAGATATCTATCGCAAATATAAAGGCGTCCGCGGATGCGACGAATAAATACGGCACGTTTAACGTTCAAATAAGAGACTGGAACGATTCCGATATAACGCCAGTTATAATCGAGCAATTTACGAATTGTTCTTTAGATCCAGATTCCGACAATTATATTGCTAAGTTGATCGGTGATCGCAAGGTCTATTATCACTTTGATGAAATAGATCCTGTAGCCCGCCGTTTGGTCGCTTCGGGCAAATATCAAAATAATTCGAAATATGTCAGAGTCATAGTGAATGATGCTGTCAACAAAAAACAAATTCCCGAAAATGCTTTGCCTTTCGGATTCCACGGACCATCATTGTTGAAGACCAACAACAACCTTAACGCTTTGTCAGCTATTACACAAGGCGCAGGAAGATTGGGCGCCGCGGGTATATCAGCTACACATTTCCTGACAGGTTCTGTGTTGCCGCCTATACCATATCGTTATAAGGTGACCCGAGGTGCAGTATCGACTACGGGTACAGTCGCAGGTGCTCCTGGTACGACCGAAGTCACGATGCCATCGTTCTATTGGGGCGTTAAATTTGAAAGAAACTCGACTTCGCTTGCAGACGACGTTTTGAATCCAAATCTCATAGCTGAAAAGAATAATCTTCTTGCATCGTATACACGATTCACGGGCATCGACAAGCTAGACGCTCTACATACAGGTTCCAACGTCGACTTATTCAACAACAATAAGTTTACACTAGCTCGTGTTGCACTTCGAAACACTTCAACGGCAGACATCACGGGTTCGGCAGCGACACACATGAAGGAAACCGCTTATATAAGAAACGCAACGCCAGATTCTAGTGACTATTCTGTGTCTGACGGAGTGATCACCAACCGCGTAACTTTAGCAACGCTACTCGCAAAAACATCAGCAGCTAGTTTTAATCGCTTCTCGCAATTCGCTAAGTTTACAACATTCATGTACGGCGGCTTCGATGGCGTAAATTATCTAGATCGTGACGCGCGCCGTCTTAATGACAAATCTGTTTCTTTCGATTCCGATGCCTTGTCGACAGGTGGAGCAGCTTCCAACTATACTGTATCAGGTTTCGGAACAGCAGTTAACGGAACGGGTAGAGAAAACAATGGTGTCGCATCGTATAACGCAGCAACCGATATTATGACGGACCCATTTACGGTTGGTATTAATATTTTGGCGTTGCCAGGTATTCGTGAACCATATATTAACGATTTGACTTCAAAGAAAGTCAAGGATTATGGTTTAGCATTACATTTGATGGACATTCCGTCATACAACGACGATGGTAATCGTTTATACGATGATTCGACATCAAAACCAAGCGTGAAAGAAACCGTCGATGCGTTCGACGCGCGCGCAATTGACAACAACTATGTCGCGACTTACTTCCCTGACGTCTTTATAGATGACGCGACGAACGTAAGAAAAGTGAAGGTTCCTGCAACAATTGCTGCTTTAGGCGCGTTAGGCTTCAACGATAGAGTTGCTTATCCTTGGTTCGCTCCAGCTGGATTTAATAGAGCCGCCCTCGACTTCGTGTCAAACGTTGCTGTTCGACTTAATGTCAGCGACCGTGACCGTTTATATGATTCTCGCATTAATCCTATCGCTACATTCCCGCGTCTTGGATTTGTCATCTACGGACAAAAGACGCTGCAAGTTAGCAAGTCAGCGTTAGATCGTGTAAACGTTCGACGTCTTCTCCTCGAAGTGAAGAGAATCATCATCGGCATCGCAAATCGCATCGTCTTTGAACAAAATACTCCTGCGGTTCGCAACCGTTTCGTGTCGGACTCGGTCTTCCAGCTAGGTTTGATCCAGTCGCAAGCAGGTATCGAAGCCTTCCAGGTCGTGATGAATGAAACCAACAACACCCAGGAAGACATCGACCTTAACCGTCTAAATGGTCGCATCGTGGTTGTTCCGACAAGATCGATTGAATTCATTGCAATCGACTTCATCGTTACAAACGCAGGTGTGCAGTTCGTTTGAGAAATTTGAAATTAACTTAATAGTTAGATTAGCAGAATGGAGCATAGTAGATGGCACAAGTAAAACTAGGCGCAGCGGGCGTAACAGCAAACGAAATAGACATTTCAGGTCCTGTATCGGTACAACCAGTTGGCGTTCCTGCAGGTATCATAGGTACGGCAGTTCAAGGCCGCGCGTTCGTGCCAATCACCGTTGGTAGAACTGTAGATTTCGAAGCTAAGTTTGGAACAGTAGACAGTAAACACTTTGGTCCATTAGCTGTGCGTGAATGGCTACGAAACGCACAAGCAGTTACTTATCTTCGCGTTGCAGGTATTGGTGATGGTCTAAAGCGTCAAGATGCGAATGGAACTTATCCTGGTTCTGTTACGAACGCGGGCTTCGTCGTCGGCGAAAAACAGCCTAGCGGTACCCTTGGAAAACTAGATATAAATCCATTCGCGAACGCCAATGGCGATCTAGGTCGAACATATATGCTAGCTTGTTTGATGTCCGAATCTGCTGGTTCGACTTTCTTCAGCGATGCAGGATTACAGACGTCAGGACAAAACAAGGCAGCTCCTATATTGCGCGGCGTTTTGATGGCAGCGTCTGGCGTTCTATTACGATTATCTTCATCGGTGTCAGGTGTAGACTCTTCTGCTCCCACATCAGCGCAAGTTGGTTCTCTTTCCTCTACGCTCAAAGGCTCAGCTATCGGTTCTGTAGTTTTAACTGAAAATTCGATATCCAAGCAAGATTTCGTGTTGTTACTAAATGGACACAAAGGAACCGACGTAAACTATCCAAACGTCTTAACGGCCTCGTTCGATCCTACAGCCAACAATTACTTCTCAAATGTTTTCAATACAGATCCGCTTAAGATGCAAGAAGCCGGACATTATCTGTATGCGAATTGGGACATTCACTCGGCGGTTGGTACAGTAACAGGTTCGGGAGTTATATCTGGTTCCTTCGGCGCGAACGCAGCTTCTCCTTCCGGTAAGGCAGGTACTGAAACTGCAGTATTATTGCTGACATCGTCGCAAGCAAGAAACGTTGGAACTTCTACGGTACCCAACTTTGAGAGTTTCGAAGATCGTTTTGGATATGCAAAGTCGCCATGGATAATCTCGCAAAAGTTCGGTGGCAAGGCAGTCGATCTGTTTAAATTGCATGCCCTCGACGCAGGACAAGATGTTTCTTCTCTATACAAAATATCCATAGAAGATATTACTCCTTCGGCCGATTTAAACGACAAATATCCAACATTTACTGTTAAACTAAGAAGATTTAGTGATAGGGATTCGACGTCACAAGTTCTAGACAAAGAAAGTTATGTCTGTAACCTCAATCCAACGTCGAATCGTTATATTGCTAAAGTAATTGGAGACTTTAACGTCTACTACGATTTTGACAGAGACATAGAAGAACAAAAAATCGTTATAGAAGGAAACTATGCGAATCGTTCAAACTACGTCCGAGTCGAAGTCCACCCCGACGTCGAAAATGGTTTCGTCGATGCGACCGCGATGCCTATGGGTTTCCGTGGAGTTGCGCATCTCGTAACCTCCGGTTCAGCGGTTTTTAGCGCATTAAATGCCGCGACCGACAACGCCGCGGGCGGCGGTTCAACAGATCTAAACATACTTCGTAAGCTTACAACCCCGCCAGTTCCTTTCCGCAAAAAGGTAACGGATGGCATCATAGACGATGACAGAGAAACAGCAAATTCTGATTATTATTGGGGAACTCAATTCGAACATATAGAATTGATAACGAAACCAAACGCTAGCGATTTGAAGAACGCGTCAATCGAGTCCTTCGCTAAGTATTTCCCTGATTTTTCTACAGTTGCGAAACCTGTCTTTGTTGGTGATAACGCTGGTGCAGAAGATACTGCTGCGAACGGTATTATAGACGCAGATAGGTTCTGTAACAACATCTTTACGCTCGAACACATTCAGGTAGTCACAGGATCTAATACACGCGCTGATGTGCTCGAATGGGATGAAGCTGTTTACGTTCGTAAGGGCAATATCGAATCAAATGACGCCAATAAGACTAGAGCATTTAGCACTGCCGACTTGGTAGAAACAACCAACAGAAGATTCGCTAAGTTTACTCTGTTCATGCAAGGCGGTTTTAACGGTGTCAACATATTTGATATCGACGAATCTAACATCAACAACAACGCCGTGTCATCCGACATGGTGTTTGGTAACGATCGTTTGCTCAATGATGGTCCTAACGTCAAGGTTTACACGAAGGCGATCGACATTATGAAGAACACGACGAACGTCGATATTCAGTTATTGACGATTCCTGGATTGAGACATCCAGTCGTTACAGATTATGCCACCGTCGCGACCGAAGAACGCTTCGACGCGCTGTATATCATGGATATCGAGCAATACGACGTTAATGGCACAGACGCGGAAAATGAGATTCGTCAAGATTCTCAAATAACATCAGTTGCAAACACGATACAGAGTTTCCGCGATAGAAACATAGATTCTTCGTTTGCAGCCGCTTACTTCCCAGACGTTAATTATTCTGCGCCTGACGGCGTCAATCTATTCGTACCACCTTCGGTTTTGGTCCTCGGTGCTCTCTCGCTGAACGACGCAATCGGCCATCCATGGTTCGCCCCGGCTGGTTTCACAAGAGGCGCGTTACCTCAACAAGCCCTCGAAGCCCGCGTTAAACTTAAGCTAGAAGATCTAGACGCGCTATACAACGATCGTATTAATCCACTCGTCGCGTTCGTAGGAACTGCGAAAGAAGGTTTAGCACCGTCTTCGGGTCTATTGGTTTGGGGACAAAAGACGTTACAGATCGCAGCTTCTGCTCTTGATCGTGTTAACGTACGTCGTCTCCTCATCGAGATTCGTCGTCAAGTCCGCGAAATTGCTCAAACGATTATCTTCGAGCCAAATCGCGAAGCAACCCTCGCGCGATTCTCTGCGGCAGTTACGCCGAGATTGCAAAGAATCCAAGCGTTGTCTGGTCTTGAAAGATTCCGCGTTATCATCGATTCCTCGACAACAACGCAAGATGACATTCTTAACAATACTGTCCGCGGAAAGATCTTCGTTCAACCGACCAAGAGCATCGAGTTCGTCAGCCTCGACTTCGTCGTCGCGAACAATCTACAATCAGTTGCTTGATATTTTCAAAATCAATAAATAAAAACAGGTTTCTTAGATATTTAAAAAA
>Ga0194119_10012469_pt1 | contig 10763 bp, 8 predicted proteins | sample TA2MahC100mmetaG_FD_148620 | JGI IMG/M metagenome (GOLD analysis project Ga0194119, IMG submission 148620) | Freshwater microbial communities from Lake Tanganyika, Tanzania - TA2015018 Mahale Deep Cast 100m | ecosystem: Environmental > Aquatic > Freshwater > Lake | place: Tanzania: Lake... | reverse complement strand
GCAGCGGTGTCCGGCCCGAGATCCCGCCCGCGCCCAAGGCGCTCGAAGACTCGCCGGTTATCGAGTTACTGGGCGCCCGGGCGCTCGAGGGTCCCTGCCCACTGCCGGCGCTCTCCGCGGCGGTCCGCCGTCTGCAATCGGGCCCGGACTTGGCTCTGCTTCAGGTCACCCACCCGTGGCGAAGTGTCGCGGCTCCGGCCGTCGCACCCAAGGGACGGACCACCGAACGGCAGGATGTGTTGCGGTCTGTCGAGAAACCGGCGGTTGCGGATTGGCGGCCAGCACGGCAAGGCGTCGATTTCGTCTCTCCCGACGGCCAGGCTCCCCGCTCTCCGGCCCGGGCAAACGCCCGTGCGACTACCGCCCTGGGGCGTGCGCTGACGCTCTATCCCGCCGCATGGAGCCTAAATCCGGCGGCTGGCAAAACCAAACCGGCCTTCGATGGAGCCGTTTGTTTACCCGCCGCGCCTTGGATTCCAAGCCGCGCCACTGCGACCGGACCGGCGTCGCCGGCGCGTACCCGAAACCGTCAAGTCCTGCCGCTGCCCGCGATGGCGGCGCAGGCGGGCCGAACCTCCGCGTTCTCGTTCGTTTTCGACGGCTTCGAGTCCCGGCGCCCGGCGATCGGTTCACGCAAAGCCGCCCGGCCCGGCACCAGCCGGAACCTGGCCGCCGTGCAGCCGGTTCGACAACCGGCACCCAGCCTTTGGGTGGTGAAGCGGGATCCCGGCGGCCTGGAATTCGACTGGCCGTTGCAACTTCCGGCGGTCGCGCCGGCGGCCGGCCGGGCCGGAAACCTGCCGGAACCCGGCTCAGAGCTCTACGCGGTCCCGAATGCGCAGCCAATGGCCCGGCCGTCGTCCTCGAAGCCCCAGGTGTTGCCCATGGGCGGCTGGGCAAGCAAACCGCTCATCAAACCCTCCCATTTAATCGCCTTGCGCGAGAACGAGTTCCGCGAGCGCACGGGTGTCTCGTTCACACGCCCAAGTTTCGGGGACCGCATGCGCACGGCGGTCTCGGCTCTTTCCCGCTTCCGCCGCCTGCCGCCGGATCTGAAGTGGATTGCCATGGCGGTGCCGCTGATTATCGGAATCTGGGTGGTCGCCCGTCCCGAAGGGAAGGCCGCGTCGGCTCCCGTCGGCGTCTCGGGCGGGACGGCCGTTGCCGAGGTCGAACCGCTGACACCAACGCCTCCCGCGGAAGAGGCCGCCGAGCCTGCCGAGCCGCCGGGGTTGAAACAGACGCACGCTTCCGTGGTTCCCGCCGCAGCCCCCGCCACCGCGGCCGAGCCCACGCGATGGGAGATTCTGCAGACCCGCATCGGCGAACGGGCGAGTGTCGAGATCGATGAAGACTTTAGCGCCGGGTTGAGCCGTTGGGAAGGAAGAGGCAACTGGGCCCGAACCTGGTCCTATGACCGGTCCGGCACGGTCCGCCCTGGCAACCTCGCGCTGTTTGAACCCTCTTTGGCGCTGCGCGACTACACGCTGGAGATGAAGGCCTCGGTGGACAAGCAAGTGATTCAGTGGATGGTCCGCGCCACCGATATGAACAACTACTTCGTCACCCGGTTGAACGTTTATCCGGAAGCGGCGCAGACGCGGCTGGAACTCGTACGGTGGGCCGTGGTCAAGGGCCGGGCCGGCCGAATGAAGCGGATTTTGCTGCCTTACGGCGCGGCCAACCAGACGCTGTTCTCCATCAAGGTCGAGGTACGCGGCGAGAACGTCACCACCATGCTCAGCGATCAGGTGGTGGATACATTCGCCGATTCCCGCCTGCCTACAGGCGGCATTGGCTTGGCCGGTTCCCCCGGGGACCAGGCCCGCATCTATGGACTGCGGGTGGAGCACCAGACAGACTTTTTGGGCAAGCTATGTTCTTTTTTGGCTCCGCAGCCGATCAATACCCAGAGAGCCGATTGACGCGGCGGAAACCTCTATCCTCCCGAAGGAAGTAATTGTTATGAGCAAGCAACAAACATCTCGTCCGAATGCACGTGCGGCGGCGCCCGCAGCCGCGGCTCCCGCCGACGAAACATCCGCTGTACTTTCACGAGCTGTCGCTCTCCATATGGAAGGCAAGCTGAAGGAGGCGCTCGGCGAGTTGCAGGCCGGCGCTGGGACCCTCGGCGAGAAACCAGAGCTTTTGGCAGCGGCCGGCCATCTGCACTGCGAGCTCGAACAGTTCGAAGAAGCCGCCGAATGCTACACCAAGCTGCTGCGCGAAACACCCGATAATGCCGTGGCCCGGTTCAATCTGGCCGTAGCGCATGAAAAACTCGGGCAATGGGCCAACGCGGCGTCCGGATTTGAAACCACCCTGAAGGCCGACCCGGACCGCTTCGATGCGCGACTGGGATTGGGCATTTGCCAACTGCATCTCGAAAAGGCCGACGACGCGCTGGCTGCCTTTGAGGTCTGTCTCCAGAAGAGTGAAGCGGATGAGACCGCCCGTTTCGGTAAAGCCGTGGCTCTGCAACTGTTATGGCGCTTCGACGAAGCGGCTGGCATTTATAAGCAGGTTCTCTCGGCAAACCCGAAATCGGAAGAGGCGCTGACCAACCTTATCGCGATCTCGATGTCGCGAAAAGAGTACGACAACGTCCGGCAGTACTCGGATCAGTTGCTTGTGTTCCGCCCGTACTCGCAAGCGGCGCTGGAAGGCCTGGCCACCTGCGCGTTCCAGAGTGGCGATTTTGAAGCCGCGGCCAAGCTCTGTCAGAAGCTGGTGGATTTGACGCCGAATCACTACGAGCGTTGGTATAACTACGCGGTCGCGAGTCAGAAATTGGGCCGGCTGGATCAGGCGGTGAAGGGATACACTGAGGCGTTGCGCGTGCGCCCCGATTCCAAGCAGGCGTTCGCCAACCTTGGTTCGGTCAAGCAGGAGTTGAACGACGCCCAAGGTGCCCGGGAAGCCTACGAAAAGGCGTTGAACATCGCACCGGACATGCCGGAAGTGCTATTCAATCTGGCCACGGTCTACGAGATGCAAGGGCAAAAAGAAGAAGCCGAGAAGCTGTACCAGAAGCTTCTGGCCAAGAACGCCGATTGGGACGAAGCCTCATTCCGGCTGGGCTTTCTGCGCCTGGAGCGCGGCGACTTCCGCTCGGCCGAAGAGTCGTTCGAAATCTGCCTGCGTAAGAAGACCGATTGGAAGGAAGCGATCATTAATCTTGGCCTCTCGCGGTGGCGTTCGGGGAATCGCACCGGCGCGGCGGAGTCGTTCCGGAAGCTGTTATCGCTGGAACCCTTGTCGCCGGAAGCGCTGCGCGGTCTGGCCGGGCTTGCGGTGGAGCAGGAAGACTTCGAAAAGGCCCTGGACTATCAGGCGCAACTCATCGATCTGGGCGAACGGTCGCCCGAGGTCTTCTACAACACCGGACTGCTTCTGCAGAAATCCGGCCAGTTGGACGATGCCATTCGTCTCTACCAGGAAGCTCTCTCGGAGCGCCCGCAATTTGCCGAAGCGCTTCTCAATCTTGGCCACGCGCTAAAGGCGCAGGGCCGGAACGAAGAGGCCAAGTCCTACTGGCGCCAGGCGATTAATGTCAAGCCGGAGCTGGCCAAAGGCTACTTCGAGTAGACCGCCGTTGGCGTCGCGGACCGATTGATTGTAGGATCGTCGGTACGGCTACGCCATGACATTCTCTCGACGCCATTTTTTACCGATCGCGGCCGCGGCCCTGCCGCTTCGGGCCGCCTCCACGCCAGTCACCGCGGAAACCGCCTTCGGTAAAGTGCGCGGATTCGCCGAGAACGGCATCCACACGTTCAAGGGCATCCCCTATGGAGCCGGGACTGGCGGGCAGAACCGGTTCCTGCCTCCCCGGGATCCGGCCCAATGGGGCGGCGTTCGGGATGCCGTCCAATATGGCCCGCGCGCGCCGCAGTCCGAGCCCGGCTCGGCGGCCGCCGCGCAGGAAAACGAAGACTGCCTGGTCCTGAATGTTTGGACGCCCGGGCTTCGCGATGGCCGCAAACGGCCGGTGATGTTCTGGTGTCACGGCGGCGGATTCGCCACTGGCTCCGGAGCCGGTCCCACGACGGAGGGCGCGAACCTGGCCCGCCGGGGCGGCGTCGTTGTGGTGACGATCAATCACCGCCTGAACGTGTTGGGATTCACATCGCTGGAAGAGTTCGGCGGCGCCGCGTTCGCCGAATCGGGCGGCGCCGGCATGCTGGATATCGTCCACGCCCTGCGCTGGGTCCGGGCGAACATCGCCGGGTTTGGCGGCGACGCGGGCAACGTCACCGTGTTCGGCCAGTCCGGAGGTGGCCGCAAGGTGGCGACGCTCCTTTCCATGCCGTCTGCCAAAGGCTTGTTCCACCGGGCGATCATCGAAAGCGGCGCGACTCTAACACTGGTCGAAAAGGAACAGGGCGTGAAGGTGGCGGCCGAACTAATGTCTCAGTTGGGTCTGCCGCGCACCAGCGTGCGGGAGTTGCAGCGGGTGCCGCTGGACCGGCTCATGGGCGCTTACCACGCCGCGGTGAAGTCGTTGAACGTGGATCCGATGACGATGGGTTTCTCACCGGTGCTGAACGGCCGCTCGATTCCGGCGCACCCGTTTCATCCAGTCGCTTCCCCGGTTTCGCCGGACGTCCCCTTGATGCTCGGGTCCACGCGGACCGAGTGGACCGGCCAGGCCGACGCCGCCGCGTTCCATCTCGACGAAGCCGGCCTTCGGACGCGGATCGACACGCTCCTGGGACCCTCCGCCACTTCCGTGCTGTCCGTGTACCGCCGCCTGAACCCCGGCGCAACGCCCTCGGATCTCTATTTCCTAATCGCCAGTGATCACCGGTACACCGCACCCGTCATGAAGATCGCCGAACGCCGCGCGGCGCTCGGAAAAGGTCTGGTGTATCTCTACTACTTCCGTTGGGAAACGCCGGTGGACGGCGGCCGCCTGAAGTCGCCGCATGGTATCGAGGTGCCGTTTGCGTTCGACACGATCGCCGCAAGCCGCCTGACCAGGGACAGTCCGCTGGCCCCGGCCCTGGCGGACAAGGTGAGCAGCACCTGGATCGCCTTCGCGCGCACCGGGAATCCGAACTCCGCGAAGCTGCCAGCCTGGCCGCAGTTCGATGCCTCTCGCCGCCCGGCGATGGTTTTCGACAACGAGTGCAGGGTCGAGAACGATCCGATTCGCGAACAGCGCGAAGCGATGTTCCGCGTCTGGAAGTACTCGTAGGTCTACGGCTTTCCTCGGAAGATCACCCGCCCGTTGCGAATCGTGTAGCGCACGGCGGTCAGCGCGCGGAGGTTGGTCGCGGGATCGCCGGCGACGATCGTCAGGTCGGCCGCGAAACCGGGCGCGATCTGGCCGCGTTCCGCCGCCTCGCCGAAGCGTTCGGCGGGAGCCTGCGTCAACGAAGCGAGGATCTTCGCGAACCTCATGCCCGCTCGCGCCATGCGTTCGTACTCCTCGGCCGGGTCGTACTCCACCGCGCCCAGGTCGCTTCCGAACAGCACCGTTCCCCCTGCGGCGTGCCATGCGTTTAATTGCGCCACTGCCTCGGCGGCGGCCTTTTCCTGCATGGTCACACGGTCGTGGCGCAGCAGGAAACGCCACATCGAAAGCGTCGGCGTGATGGCCACGCGTTTCTCCAGCAGCGCACGCACAACGGCGCCGTCCCACTGGGCGAATGGAGTTGTGTGGGCCAGCACATCCACGCCGGCCCGCGCTGCCGCCATCACATCGGCCCGCGAGCTGGGGTGGACGAAGACGGGCTTGCCCGCCTTCCTTGCCTCGTTCGCCACCGCCTGGATCACGTCCTCGGGAAGCGGCAGTTGCAGGTGCAATTTGATGCCATCCGCGCCGCTTGCCACCAGCGACCGGACCGCCGCGGTCGCCTCTTCGGCACTATTCACTTCGTGATTCTCAGAAGGCAAATTGCCGAGCATGCGGAGCACATTGGCCGGCGGCACCGCGCCCGGCGCAACGATTACCTCGCCGGTTGCACGGATGGCCGGGCCGCGTACTTCGCCCTTCTCGATCCGCTGGCGGATCCTGCGCGTGTTCTCTCCCGGCGATCCGATGTCGAAGACGCTCGTGAAGCCGAAGCGCGTGGTCATCTCCTCAAGCTGCCGCTCAAGCTCCGGAGCGGGAATCGTGCCGCCGTTCGCCCACTTGCGTTCGAAAAAGTGAACGTGGCTGTTCCAGAATCCGGCAAGCACAGTCATGCCGGTGCAGTCGATGACAGTGGCCCCGCGCGGTGCGCGAAGCCGGCCAACGGCGGAGATGCGGCCGTTCTCGATCACAACCGTTCCATTACGGATTGGCTGGGCGGCCGGGCCAGTCCACACGGCGCCGCCAGTGAGGGCGAGCGTCTCCGCCAGAGCCGGCGTGGTCCACGCAATAAACAGCCAGGGGAAAAGCCGCGGCATGGCGAGCCTCATCGTTTTCCTGACTATACGTCATGCGGCCCCTGGGAAGCCAGGTGTTGACAACTATATCGTAAATGGGTATAGTGTCAATGGTTATAGCCGATGCCGACTGAAAACCCCGATCCTCAATCGCTGCTGCCTCTGCCCGCGGCGGCCTTTCAAATTCTGGTGGCACTGGCCGATCGCGACCGTCACGGTTACTCGATCATGCAGGACGTCTCCACGCGGACAGGAGGGCAGGTTCGCCTTAGCGCGGCGACGCTCTACAGCTCGATCCGCCGCATGTTGGAGCAGGGCTTGGTGGCCGAGCCCCGGCACAGTCCCGATCCGGCGAGTCAAGACGAGCGGCGGCGTTACTACACGCTCACCGCGTTCGGCCGGCGCGTGGCGATGGCCGAAGCCCGGCGGCTAACGGAAATGCTGGCGCAGGCCCGGGAGACCGGCCTGATTCCCAAGAAGCTCTGACCTATGATCGCCGTACGACTTTTTCGAGGCCTGCTGCGATGCCTGCCCGCGCGGTTCAGGCATGAATATGGCCAGGAGATGGTTCACGCGTTTCACGCCGAGTTGCGGGAGGCCCGTCTTTGCGGCGGCCGGAGCGCCGAGGCCGGCGTCTGGCTGCGCTCGCTTCGCGACCTGTTCGCCACGGCCCCGCAGGAGCACTATCACGTGTGGAAACAAGACGTCCGCTATGCGCTTCGCACGCTCGCCGCGCAACCTGTTTTCACAGCCGTGGCTCTGTTTTCGCTGGCGCTGGGAATCGGCGCCAATGTCGCGATCTTCAGCTTGCTGGATGCGATCCTCTTGCGTGCGCTGCCTGTGCTCGCCCCCCACGAATTGGTGATCCTCACCGATCCGGACGCCCGCGGCATCTTCACCGGCATGCAGCCCGGAAACCGGCAAAGGCTCACGTATGAGGAGTTCACACAGCTTCGGGACCAGACCCGGGTCTTCTCGTCGTTGATGGCCAGCCAGGCGGGCTTGGAGACCTTGCGCATTCGCGTGAACGGCGCGGCGCCGGAGGAGACGAATGGGCGATTGGTCTCGGCCGGATACTTCTCGACGCTCGGTGTGCCGGCCTTGATCGGCCGCACCCTTTCGAACACAGACGGGCCGGAACCGCCGCTGGCGGTGATCGGGTACGACTACTGGCAGCGGCGGTTCGGCGGGCGGCCCGGCGCCATCGGCGCGCAACTGGCGGTGCGCAACACCGTGTTCACCGTCATCGGCGTGATGCCTCCGGCGTTTTTCGGCGAAGCCGTTGGCGACCGGCCGGACGTCTGGTTGCCACTCGAGTTGCAGCCGGCCGTGCTGCCCGTCGGCGATCTGCTGCACGACAATCGAAAAGACCTGCAAAAAGTCATGTGGCTGCATGCCTTCGGCCGCCTGCAACCGGGCGTCTCGCTCGAGCAGGCGCAGGCTGCGGCGAATGTGGTCTTTCAGCAAGGGCTCTCGGCCTACTACGCTTCGGCACCAACCGAAGAGGCGCGCCGGGAGTTTTTGAATCAACGCTTAAAGCTGCAGCCGGCAGCCGGCGGCTCGTCCGGTGTGCGGCGCTCCTTCGCCGAGCCGTTGACATTGATGCTGGCTGCGGCGGGGCTGGTGCTGCTGATCGCCTGCGCGAACCTCGGCAATCTGATGTTGACTCGTACGACGGCGCGAACGCGGGAACTGGCGGTGCGGCTGGCGCTAGGCGCCGGGCGGGCGGACTTGATCCGCCAGATGCTGACGGAGAGCATGGTGCTGGCGCTTGCCGGCGGCGTGGCCGGCCTGGGCGCGGCATGGGGATTTCGAACGGGATTGTTGGCATTCGTTTCGGAATCGGTCCAGCTGCCGTCCAGCTTGGAGCCGCGCGTGGCGGCCTTCGGCTTTGGACTCACACTCGCCGCCGGACTGTTGCTGGGTCTGTTGCCCGCGCTGCGCACGCGCCGTGTGGACACTAACGCGGGCCTGAAAGAGCAGGGCCGCGGGCTCACCGGTTCGGCCGCCTGGATGCGGACCGGGAAGGTGGTGGTGGCGGGCCAGGTGGCATTGTCGCTGCCGCTGCTGGCCGCCGCGGGCCTGTTGTTGCGAACCCTGGATAATCTGCAGCGCGTGGACACCGGTTTCGTCAAGGAAAATCTGCTGATGGTGCGCGCCGACGTGGAGCGGGCCGGCTATGAAGAGCCGAAACGGCAGGCGCTGTTCGACCGTGTGCACGCTCGTCTCCGTGCAACGCCCGGCGTGCGCGCCGCGGCGTACTCGGCTCATGGAATGCTGCTGGGCGCAGATAGCGGTGACGAAGTGGCCGTGGAAGGCTATGTAGCCAAGGGCGAGGACGATCAGGGTTCGCGTTACGACCACGTGGGGCCCGGCTTCTTTTCAACGCTCGGAATTCCGCTCCTGCTGGGGCGCGAGATCGACCAACGGGATCACGCCGGCAGCCCGCGAGTCTGCGTGATCAACGAAGCGTTCGCCAAGCGATTCTTCGCGGGGCGGAATCCCATCGGAATGCACGTCACGCAACTCTACGGGCCGCAGAAGAACACGTATCAGGTGGTGGGTGTTGTGGGCAATGCGCGGAAACGTTCCCTGCGGGGCGAAATCGAGCACCGGTACTTCGTACCCTCCGCGCAGCCCATCGACGTCCCCGGCAGCGTGACGTTCGCCGTGCGGACCGCGGGCGACCCAAAGGTGGCGTTGAACGAAGTGCGCCGCGCCATCGCCGCCGAAGAGCCAAATCTGCCCGTCACCCAGGCGCGATCGATCGAGGAACTGATCGGCGAGCGAACGCTGCTGGACCGGCTGCTGGCGCGGCTTTCGCTGGCGTTTGGAGCCGTGGCGCTTCTGCTGGCGGCGATCGGCTTATACGGTGTTTTGTCGTATGGCGTCGCGCGGCGGACGAGCGAGATCGGTATTCGAAAGGCGCTCGGCGCGCGCGAGGGCACGGTCGTCGCCATGATTCTGGGCGAGACCGGCTGGCTGGTGGCGGGCGGCCTGGCCGGCGGAGCCGCACTGGCGATTGGTGGCCTGCGCTGGATTGAGAGCCGCCTGTTCGGGCTCTCCGCGACAGGCCCGGCGGCGATCCTGGGCGCCGCGGTGGCGCTGCTCGGCCTTGTGGCGCTCCTGGCGGCGTGGCTACCCGCGCGCCGCGCCTCGCGCGTGGATCCGCTGATCGCGATTCGCTACGAGTAGGCGGCGTTAGGACAACTCGGCGGCGGTGATTTCCCGCCCCGGCGCGGCGAGCACCGCAATCGACTCGCCCGCGCCGTAGGCCGCGATGTCGAGATACTTGCCGGCCTCCGGGCGGCGGTGCACAATGATTCGGCGCGCTTCCAGGTCCAGAACCCAATACTCGGGCAGTGCCGCACGGGCGTAGAGAGCGGCTTTTGCCGTCAGATCGAACGCCAGACTCGACCCGGCAACCTCCGCGACAAACAGGATGTCCGCCGGACCTGGCGGCGCGCCGATCTCCGGCATCGGCCGCCGCAGAACGGTGATATCCGGTTCCGGGGCGCTGGCAGGATGGTCTTCGGGATGCAGATCGATCGTTCCCTTTTGCAGGACACGTAGCGGGCTAAACGTCTGATGAAGTCACGCGATCAGGCGCAATAGCGAGACCATGTGTGGATAGCTCTTCGACACTTTCAGCACCAAATCCCCGCCGATGAGTTCGTAGCGATCCGGATCGAGCAGGTGCGTCTCGACGAGCCGCTCGCATTCGGCGCGCGTCCAGAGCTTGTGAGCCGGCGGCGGGTACGGCGCCGGCGTCCCGACCACAGTGGGCATGCCCTCATTATGCACCAACTACCCCCAATAACTCCGGTCCAAACTCCGGTACTGCACCGCCTCGGCAAGATGCTTCGACAGCACCGCCGGTGCGCGGTCCAGATCGGCGACCGTGCGGGCGACCTTCAGAATGCGATCGTGGGCGCGGGCCGACAGGCTCAGCTTGCGCATGGCGAGTTCCAGCGTCCGCTCGCCGGCCGCATCGAGCGCGCAGAGCTCGCGGATCTGCCCCGGAGGAATGTGGGCGTTCAGGAAGCCGCGCCGCAACTGCGTGGCGCGTGTGGCGTTCACGCGGTCGCGCATCTGTTCCGACGTCGCGCCCGTCTCGTTCGAACGCAGCTCCTTGTAGGGTACGGCGGGAACTTCGATATGCAGATCGATCCTGTCCAGCAGCGGCCCGCTGACCTTGCCCAGGTACCGCTGAATGATGGCGCCCGTGCAGCGGCACTCCCGGCCCGGATCGCCGAAGAAGCCGCAGGGGCACCCGTGCGGACAAGTGTTGGCTGCGTGCCTTTCTTGAACCCGGCTTTTTCGGCGGTAAGTTGGTAACGGCCCGGCGGGACTAGAGGGAAGAAGTAGTAGCCGCTACCATTTGTCGT
>Ga0194119_10012464_pt1 | contig 10768 bp, 10 predicted proteins | sample TA2MahC100mmetaG_FD_148620 | JGI IMG/M metagenome (GOLD analysis project Ga0194119, IMG submission 148620) | Freshwater microbial communities from Lake Tanganyika, Tanzania - TA2015018 Mahale Deep Cast 100m | ecosystem: Environmental > Aquatic > Freshwater > Lake | place: Tanzania: Lake... | reverse complement strand
ATCTTCTTCGTGCAGATTTTAAGCCGTATTTACACTTTGGAGAATGTCCCCCAGCGCTTAATTGAGCTGTTGACCGGGGTCTCGGGAAACAAATATGTAATATTGGCCATGGTAAATGTTTTCTTGCTTATTCTCGGCATGCTCGCTGACGATTTCAGCGCCACCCTTCTGGCAGCGCCCCTCTTGTTCCCTATTATGAAGCATATCGGGGTCAATCCCTACCACTTTGCGGCTATAATGGGCACCAACTTGGGGCTGGGCAATGTAACGCCACCCTGCGCCCCCATCCTATTCCTGGGAGGGCGAATCGGCAATTGCAGCTTCGACAAATTAATAAAACCAGCGTCGCTTTTCATGGTTTTTGGCAACTTGCCAGTAGTGCTGCTTACCACCTATTGGCCTGATCTGTCATTATTCCTGCCTCGACTGGTTATGGGTATCAAGTAAGTAAAACCTAAATTTGAGCGATTCTTTTAAACCATCGCTCACTCTATAGTAAACTTGCCGACCAAGGGGCAAGAGGTAAGGCCAACAAAAAAATTTTAAGGAGGCGCGCAATGGAAAGGAGAAATTTAGGAAAAGTTGTGGGAAGCATTTGCTTGACTTTGTTCTTGGTAAGTATCTTAGCTTTCACTCCAGAACCGGCAGCTGGACAGGCCAAGGTCGATTACAAATGGCGATTCGGCAGCGCCTTTACGCAAAAAGTTAGAAATGATTCCATCCAACTGTATTGTGATCTCATCAACAAGTATTCCAATGGAAAAATCCAAATCAGATTTCAGCATAGCGGCTTGCTCGGGACCCATGATGAAATATTCCACGCGGTCCGGGAAGGAAGCATAGAAATGGCTTTTATTTTTCCGTATGTTACCATTGTTCCGGGAGGGATGCTCAACTGGATGCCCTGGACGACCTCGACCTATGAAGAAGCGGTCATTGTCTATGCTCCGCCCAATGGCATTCTGTATAAGGTCATGGACAAAGCTTATGAAGAGGTGGGTTTTAAACTTCTCTGGAGTAGCCCCATGGGACCCTATGGGATTGGGAATAAAATCCGGGAAATTAGAACCCCCGATGACTTTAGCAAGCTTAGATTCAGAGTTTCAGCCTCCCTTGGGTTTGTGCGGACAGTGGAGAACATGAGCAAAGGCACGGGCATGACCTTGCAAACGCTTCCGTGGGCGGATATCTATAATGCTTTGGATCGGGGGGTCGTAGACGGATGCTGGAGCCTGTGGGGCGCTTTAGTCGAGGAACGCATTGGAGAAGTCCTGAAATATTATACGGATCTGGGTTTTGGTTGGGACTGCGGCAACATTGCCATGAATAAGAAGCTGTATGACAAACTTCCCCAGGACTTGAAAGATGCTCTGTTCAAAGCTGGGCGGGAAGCGGAAGCGCGTGATTATAGGGAACGGAAAAAAGCCGACGAGGAATATAAACAAAAATTAGCTGCCGCTGGCTTGAAAATTTATTACCCCACAGAAGCGGCAAGGGATGTCTTCCGCAAAAAAGCCAACATGCCCGCTGTGTGGGATGAACTCTGTAAGCCCTGGCTGGAGAAACACTATCCTGGGCAGAATATGGGCAAGGTGATTTTGGATGAGCTGGAGAAGGTAAAAGTTTCCGTTAAGAAGTAAAAATTTTTTCTCGTCAGCCTAAGCCAATTAGGCTGACGAGAAATACTTCCGGGAAATATCATAATTGATGATCTCGTAAAAAGGCATCAATACTATGGTTTCGTAAAAAGCTCCAGATGCAAGGCGCGCAAAACCTGAGGAGTGAAGCGTACTTATAGGTACGCTGCAACGACGAAGGTGAAGCGCAACGCCGCAGATGGACTTTTTACGAAACCATCATAATTGATGATTTACGTTTCCTCGGGACAGGGAGGTTTATAAAAAACCGCCAGCCGGGACCGATAAAGGGAGGATGATGCGGATGAAGAAAGCCCTGACCGCCTTGTTGAATGGAATTCAGAAGGGGGAGATGGCCATTTGCTTGATTGGGTTGATCATTTCCACTCTGCTGATTTGTGCTACGGTGGTGAATCGCTACTGGCTTAATTTCGAAATCATGTGGCTAAACGACCTTGCTTTGTATTGTTTTGTCTTTTTCATGTTTGTGGCCTTTGCCGTTACCACCTGGAAAGAAGGCCATGTTTCCGTCGATCTTTTCCGCAAGCGAGTATTAAAAAATAGGCCTGTGGGAGGAGCATTTTATAAGGTTTTTTTGGAAGTGTTGTCCCTGGTGATTCTGGGCATCCTTCTTCCCGTGGCTTACCAATTCATGTTGCGGGCCATAAAATATCCTGAATATGGCACGTTGGTCCGTTGGTTTAACACCAGCTGGCTGCAGATCGCCCTGTTTATTTCCTTGGTCTTGGTATTGGTCCATTTGCTGGCGATCCTTCGCAGAGATATTAAGGAATGCGTCAAAGTCCTGCACGCTCATTCTCCGCGAGAGAGGGAATAAATGGAATACGGGGTCCTTCTGGGGTTAGCTTTGTTTTTCGTCGGGATACTGATTGGCCTGCCCTTGTGCTGGGTTTTTTTGGGAAGCTCCATAGCGGCCATTTTCATGATCAAGGGGTCCTTATCTTTTATGGCCGGAACTTTTTACCACGCCATAGACAATTACCTGCTGATGGCCATAGCCTTTTTCATTTATGCGGGCAACTTAATCTCCGAGTCCGGAATTGCCGCACGGCTGGTGCGGCTTTCTTATGCTTTGGTGGGCAGGATCAGGGGAGGCCTGGTGGATGTCGGTATCGTGGCCGCGGCATTTATGGGGGCCCTGACCGGCTCTTCGCTTCCGGTCATTGCCGCTTTGATTCCCATCTTAGTTCCGGGTTTGGAAAAATTGGGATACCAGCGGCGGTATGTGACCGCCGTTCTCTGTTCCTCAAGTTTTTTGGGGTACCTGATTCCCCCGAGCGTTCCCGGTCTTATCTATTGCTTGGTAGCCCAGCAATCTGTGGGCGCGGTCTTTTTGTCCACCGTTATTCCCGGACTTATTTTAGTCGGGGGTTATATATTGGTCAATACTTTTATCTGCCACCGCTATTATAAACCCAGCAAAGACGCTCCTAAACTTCCAACCACCTTCGTCGGGTCTATGAAAGAGATCGGAATCTCCACCTGGCTGGCCTTGCCCGCCTTGGGCTGCCCCGTAGTGGTATTAGTAGGGATTTATGGAGGGATCTTTACTCCGAATGAGGCGGGGGCCATTGCGGTCTTATATACGGCGGCGGTCGGTTTTTTTATGTACAGGGAAATGAATTTAAAATCTTTTTGGTCTTCCTCGCAGGGCACCATCGTAACCATGGGTATGTTTGCCTTTCTTCTCGGGTTTGGCACGGTCTTTACTCGCCTTTTGATTCGGGAAGGAGCGGGCGAAATCATGACCCAATTTATTTTGAGTATTTCCGAAAATAAGTATGCCATTTTATTGATGATGAACATCCTAGTGCTCATTTTAGGCATGTTTATCGACGGCATCCCCATTCTGATCATCGTCGTGCCGCTCATCATGCCCTTAGTTAAGCAGTTGGATATTAACATGGTCCACTTAGGGGCGATCATTGTGGTGAATATTGGATTGGGGGTCGTTACCCCGCCTTACGCCCTTTCCATTTTTTTGGGGACGCGGTTATCCAACGTGCCTTATGAAGATTTAGTGCCGCCCATGATGATCTTCCTGTTTTTAGTGGGCCTACCCGTATTGATGCTTACAACCTATATCCCCTGGCTTTCGCTGTGGCTGCCCACACTGGTGTTAGGTCCACAGGTTGTGGGGATAAAATGAAAAGAGACGGCGAAAATTTAGATGCCGTTAAGGGAATTTTTTTATAAATATAGCAGGGAGAGACTGCATGCTGGATATTCTCATTAAAAGTGGCCAGGTGATCGATGGCGCGGGGAGTCCCTGGTTTCGGGCAGATCTGGCTATCCAGCGAGAAAAGATCGTCCAAATACACCCTAAAATTGCCAACCAAGCCAAACAGGTAATCGATGCCACTGGCCTCATCGTGGCTCCTGGATTCATCGATACCCATACCCATTCTGATGTCCGAGTCTTTAAACACCCGGAAGAAGACGCCAAACTCATGCAGGGTATAACCACGGCTCTGATCGGACAGGACGGGCTCTCGGTGGCTCCCCTGGACGAGGCGAATAAAGGGCCGATGATGCTCCGCGTTTCCGGGCTTTTGGGCACTTACCTTACAGAATGGCCCTGGAACTCTATGGCCGAGTATCTATCCGCCTTAGAGAGGCTGCCTCCAGCTACCAATTCCATGATGCTCGTACCCCATGGCGCGATCAGGGCTATGGTGGTCGGCTGGGAGAATCGGCCGGCCGCTCCCTTGGAGCTGGAACGAATGAAACGCCTTCTTGCCCAGGCGCTGGAGGAAGGCGGGTGCGGGTTTTCCACTGGCCTTATTTACCCCCCGGGAATTTATGCCGACCGGATTGAAATGGTAGAGTTATGCAAAATTACGGCAAGTTACGGTGGGTTTTTTGTTGTGCATATGCGCAATGAGGGCGACCTGGTACTCGAGGCCATGCAGGAGGTAATCGGAATCTGCCTGGAGGCCGGATGCCCTCTGCATATCTCCCACCTGAAGGTTGCCGGGAAGCGCAATTGGGGTAAGGCGGGGGAAGCCCTGGGACTGATTGAGGAAGCGAGGAACAAAGGCCTGGACGTTACCTTTGATCAGTACCCTTACCTTGCTGGAAGCACGATGCTCGATGCGGTGATTCCTCCGCGCTTTCATTCCGGAGGCACGGCCAAACTTCTGGAAAGGTTGAAAAACCCGGCGGTCCGGGAGGAGATCCGCCAGGCGCAGGAGAATATCAAACCCGAACGTTGGGATAACTGGGTAGATTCCTGCGGCTGGGATGGCATTATGGTCAACTCCGTTAAATCCGCAGACAACCGTTTTGCCGAAGGGAAGACGATCACCCAGATTGCCCAAGATTTGGGTAAGCCTCCCTTGGATGCAGTGTGCGATCTGCTTATTGCCGAAGAAAATGCGGTAACGATGACTTTGTTCTATGGTTGCGAAGAGGATGTAAAGGAGATTATGCGGAGTGAATATATGGCTCTCTGCTCCGACGGCATTGTTGGAGGAAAACCCCACCCCCGCGTATACGGCACCTGCGCGCGTTTCCTGGGGAAATATGTCCGCGAAGAGAAAGTTCTCAGCCTGCCCCAGGCGATTAAACGGATGACCTCTTTTCCGGCCCAGCGCCTCGGACTTCAGGACCGGGGATTACTTCGGGAAGGGATGATTGGTGATATCGCCATCTTTAATCCCGACACCATTATTGATAAAGGCACTTATGCTGAACCGAACCAGTATCCCCAAGGCATCGAGTATGTAATCGTAGGCGGGCAGATCGCTGTGGAGAAGGGGAAGATCACCTCTGTGAGAGCAGGGAGAGTCCTGCGCCGAAGATAATATGAAGATTTTTCCAGAAACATTTGAGGGGATCGAGAGGTATTATCGCGCCTTCCAGGGAAAATCGGAATTTGTCCCCATTCTGGCTCAGATAAACGAGCATGTGGTCAAACTCTGTGGAGGGGATATTCGGGAATATTACACCAATGCTCAGAAGTTAGTGCAGATGAACCTAACTGTTCATCAGTATTATACCCTGGACATGCCCGGTTTCTACTATGACATCTACAACATCGAGGCTGAAGCTCTGGGGCAGCGGATGAACTGGGAGCCGAATCGCATGCCGGATATTGACCGGCAAAATCCTTTAATCCGTGAGCAGGCGGATTTAGACCGCCTCCGCCCGCCGGATTTTAAGAACTCGGCCCGAATGCCTTTTGTCCTCGAGGTTATGAAACGTTGCTATGATCTCGGGCTTGCCGCCCGCATTCGCTTTTGCTCCCCGTTTTCCCTGGCTGTTAATGTTCGGGGAATCGAAACACTCCTTATGGACATACTGACGGCCCCGCAATTTGCTCGCCGCCTTTTGACGTTTTTGACCGACGAGGTTCTCATCCCCTGGGTCCAGGCCCAGAGGGAAGCCATCGGCCAGCCGCAGGCAACCGGAAGCGGGGCCGATGCCGCCGCCTCCCCACCGATTGTTAATGTTCCCATTCTGGAAGAATTCGTCAGGCCTTACGTTGCCCGGATGAATGAAAAGATTGGCCCCGTAATCAGTATGGGCTATTGGGGACAAAGCTATCTCTACAAGCAACCCAAAAATTTCCGCCGGATGCTGGAACTAATGGCCATGATGAGCCCGAATCTATTGATGTGCCTCGACCCAGATGTAGCTGAGACCGGCCCTGACCCTTATGTCGAATTTGCTAAGGAGAAGAAGATGCCCCTGATGTTAGGCATTGACACCCATCTTCTGCAGGACGGCCCCATCGAAAAGATTATAGAGCGCTGCCGGGAGTATGTCCGGGTTGGAGAAAGGGTGGATCGCCGTTTGATCATTTTTTTCAATGATATTTCAGTCCATACCCCTGCTGACCATGTCCACGCCGCCATTGCGGCCGTGCGCCACTTCGGCAAATACCCGATCGAAGAACTACCCCTTAACTCTTTTCTGCCACCCCCAAGGGAATCCTTTCCATCTTTTAGGGAACGATTTTCTTGAGTCGACTGACTTCCATTTTCCTGTTGGGAATCTATGGTCTCCAATAGAAGTTGTCCCATCTTTTACACTTTATCCTTTAGTCTACTCAAACCCCTCACCTTCATTCAACAGACAAGATTGTATTAGGAAAATTGAACAGTATTTATCTTAGCGACTATCCGGGATAAACGCCTCATGAGGAACCCGACCCAGAAGTTTTTCTTCCCCATGAAAGGCATTTACAAAGAACCGGGCCGATTCTGGAGAAGGAACTTTCAACCCCAGCTTCTGCAAAACCAGATCCTGGCGCAACAACTTAAAATCATCAAAACAATCCCCGACCGGGATAAAGGACTCTACATAATCCGCTTCCTCGTGCTTGCCGGGACGCCTCTGAAGTACAAGATGTTTTGGGATGGATTGTAAAATACCCAAAGCCCGGAAGGTTTCCATAACCAAGGGCAGACTCCCAAAGGAGGTGATGAGAACGTGGGATGTATCTTCAATTAACTGGATTGTATAGGAATTTCCTTTTTTATCCCCCTCCCCCCAACCCCCTCCCGCCAGGGGAGGGGTGATACTTGGTGGGCTCTCGAATTCCCTCCCCCTGGATGGGGGAGGGTTAGGGTGGGGGTGTTAATAACTTGAATGGAAGAAGTCCTTGTGCTATGTTCATTCTGCGCCTCCTGGGTGAAGCATAGGTTGAGAGTGACAACCCCGTTTTCAGTCAATGTTCATGCCACCCCAGAAGATGTTTCTATTTTCTACTTCATATTTTGATTACGGATTATGGTCACTTATTCGGTGGTAGATTTTTTTTTCGTGTGAAAGTATTATATATCCATATCTGATGATCTCGTAAAAAGCCGCCACTCCGGCCTGCCTGTGCCTGGCAGACAGGTGAAAACCGGAGTCCAGAGGTTTGATAACTCCTTGAAATAACTGGATTCCGGCTTCCGCCGGAATGACGGAAAAGGGCATTTTCAGACTTTTTACGAGATCATCATATCTATGCGCCCAATAAACGTTTTTCTATTTTCTCCGGGCCAATAAAAATCGCTCAATTTAGGATTCTATAAATATTGGGTTAAATCCGCCGCTAATTTTGATCATGCGGCGGCCTTTATAGTTTTAAAGGAGGTTAATATGATAATAGGAGTACCCAGGGAAATTATGGCTGAGGAAGGGCGAGTAGCTCTGCTGCCAAAGGAAGTCGAAGAACTTACCAAGCGCGGCTATAAGGTACTGGTGCAATCAGGCGCAGGTGCTGGCGCCATGATTGAAGACCGCGCCTATCTCAACGTAGGAGCGGAGATAGTGACAGATGTTCGTGAACTTTTCCAAAAGAGCCGGGTAATTCTCAAAGTAAAGGAGCCCATGGTTAATGATCAACTGGGCGAACATGAAATTTCCCTGATGCAAGAGGGAGCCGTATTAATTACATTTATTCATCCCGCTGCTCCTGGTAACCATGATATGGTGCGAAAATTACGCGACCGTGGCATTACATCTTTTTCCATGGATGCTATCCCCAGGATTGCCCGGGCACAACCAATGGATGCTTTGAGCAGTATGAGCACGATAGCAGGGTATAAGGCAGTGTTAGTAGCAGCTAATCGGCTGCCGAAGTTTGTTCCCATGGTAGGGACTGCTGTTGGAATGGTTAATCCCGCCAAATTTTTGGTAATAGGGGCTGGTGTTGTTGGATTACAGTCTATTGCCACAGCCAAGAGGTTGGGCGGCGTAGTATCTTCTGTTGATATTCGTGCTGCAGCCAGAGAAGCCGGGCGCAGCCTGGGAGCGACAGACACAGGATGGGATGTACCCAAAGAAATTGCCGAAGGAGAAGGCGGATATGCTAAGGCACTATCACAGGATTGGCTTAAAAAGGAACAACAATTTCTATCAGCGTTGGCAAAAGATGTAGATGTCGTCATATTATCTGCCCTGGTACCGGCAGAGCGAGCTCCAATTTTAATTACAGCAGACGCTGTAAGCTCGATGAAACCAGGTTCAGTGATAGTAGACGTTAGTGTAGACCAGGGTGGTAACTGTGAGCTGACAGAAGGCGGCAAAGAGATCACGCTTGCTAACGGCGTAGTTATCAATGGGTTTAAAAACCTGCCGGGGCGAATGCCTGTCCATTCCAGCATGCTGTACTCCAAAAATATTTATAATTTCTTCGTTAACCTGTATAAAGGTAATTCAGAAAAATTCGACCTTGATGATGAAATCAATAAAGAGGCTATGGTTACCTATGGAGGTAAAATTGTTCATAAAGGAACTCTAAAAGCAATGGAGGAAATGAAGGCTAAATAGAGGAGGAATATAGAGGAGGAATATAGATGCTTTCTATTATTATTATGCTGGGAACGTTTTTCTTTATTCTCTTAGTGGGCTACTTTTTAGTTTCGAGGGTGCCTACCCTGTTGCATACACCGTTAATGAGCGCCACAAATGCCATTTCTTCAATAACTATTCTTGGCGCTTTCGTTTTGTTTTCTAAAAGCCTCTCTACTGAGATTATCATTTTAGTTATTGTAGCCATAATAACAGCTTCGTTTAACTGTATTGGTGGATTTTTATTAACCGATCGCATGTTCAACATGTTTAAGGGGAAACAATAGTATGGAATTGCAGGTTGATCATATTGTTGCTGCGATTGTCATTCTTCTTTTCCTGGGAGGAATAGCATTATTCCGGGGTCCCCGTACGGCGCGTTTAGGTGGATGGCTTAATATACTTGCCTATGCTGGAGCCGTGGCTTTTATAATGATCCGTTATCCCACCTTGTTTCCCGAATTTATATTAATTGCCGTATTAATCGGTGGAACTGTTGGAGCAGCGCTGGCGGTTAAAGTCCGTATGATAGATGTCCCCCAGATGGTAGCTTTTCAACATGGCTGTGGTGGTGTTGCCGCCTTTCTAATTGCTTTTTCTGAGTATGTAATGGGTGGCGCTGATTTAGCTGCCATAGCACAGTTTGGCAGCGTTCTGGGTATAGTAGTGGGAGCAGTCACATTTAGCGGAAGCCTTATTGCCGCCGGGAAACTGGCTAAAGTAATTGAGCAGCGACCGGTGCTTTTAGCCAAACATTCGCAGATTCTACTTGGATTGTCTGCCATCACCATAATATTATGCGTATTTTCTTTGCTGAAAATCGGCTTGCCCGTGGGAATCGGTTTAGCTGTAACTCTTATCGTAATATCTATTATAGGGGGAGTTATCTTTACCATTCGTATCGGTGGAGCTGACATGCCCGTAATAATTTCTTTCTTTAATGCTACGGCAGGGTTTGCGGCGTCCTTTGTCGGTATTGCGCTTAGCAATTATCTGCTGATTGGATGTGGAGCTTGTGTAGCTGCTTCGGGTTCTCTGCTTACACTTTCTATGTGCAAGGCTATGAACCGGAGTGTAATCAATGTGCTGTCCGGGTCTAAACGTACCATTAGTCGCCCGGTTCAAGAAGCAGCGGGCCAGGCACTGCCAGTTAAAGCTGCCAGTATTGAGGCTTCGCCATTTGATAGGGCTATTGCTTCCTTAAATGGCGCCAGGGATGTCGTTATTGTTCCGGGATACGGCATGGCGCTTTCACAAGCCCAGGGGCTGGTGCATGACCTAGAGAGGTTGTTTGAAGGCAGGGGGGCAAATGTGCGGTATGCCATACACCCTGTTGCAGGTCGTATGCCGGGTCATATGAATGTATTGCTCGCCGATGTGGGTGTAGAGTATGACAAGTTATTTGAATTAGACAAGATAAATGATGAATTCAAGAAGGCTGATTTGGCAATTGTGGTGGGTGCCTGTGATGTGGTTAATCCTGCCGCCACGACGCAACAGGATACTCCCATATCCGGTATGCCCATATTGAATGCTCATGAGGCTAAGTCTGTTATCGTATTGAACTGGGATGAAAAACCTGGTTTTTCCGGCGTGGATAATCCTCTTTACGGGATGGAGCAGGCTATACTGATGTGGGGCGATGCTAAAGAAAACCTGGGCAAATTGCTCAGTAGCCTACAGAGTGATAAGCTTGTGTAAGCCGCAACAGCCCAGGTAACGGCAGGAACGGGATTGTCAGGTAAAGCTGCCAGTGTTGATGACGTCTTAAAAGGGCAAAATTTCCTTCTTTTTGTCATTCCCGCGAATGATGAAAATTCAAC
>Ga0194119_10012447_pt1 | contig 10779 bp, 8 predicted proteins | sample TA2MahC100mmetaG_FD_148620 | JGI IMG/M metagenome (GOLD analysis project Ga0194119, IMG submission 148620) | Freshwater microbial communities from Lake Tanganyika, Tanzania - TA2015018 Mahale Deep Cast 100m | ecosystem: Environmental > Aquatic > Freshwater > Lake | place: Tanzania: Lake... | reverse complement strand
GGTGATAAACAGGAATACCTGAAAATCAAGTTCAGCGATCTGTTGGTGTCGTCCTATCAAACCGGCGGCAGCTCAGGCGGCGATGTGATCCCGACCGAACAGATCAGCCTGAACTTCAGCAAGATCGAATACGAGTACAAGCCGCAAAAAGCAGACGGCTCGCTCGACGGCCCAGTCAAGGCCGGCTACGACCTGAAGTTGAATAAGAAGGTGTAGTCGTCGGCTTGGTAGTTTGACGGCATACTGAACGTTGAGTTGGTCCTTAGCGACCTTGGACGGGGCAGAGTCAGTAAAATGACCTGCCCCTTTTTTTGAGTCGGAGAACACGCCATGGACTTCGTCTCCAGCTTGGCGGTGGCGATCGATACGATTCAAAATGGACCCGGAACATTTTTGTGTTCGTGTCGCCCGATGATGTTGAGGATACGGTGGGACGATAAAGGGCGAAGGTAGTTAGTAACCTCTGAGCAAGCACCAACGGGGAACGTGCCGAACCTCGAGAACAGCGATCATCTATGAAACCTAAACGGTGATTGTGACTTGACTGCATTTCAGTTTGTCGAGGTGTGATATGCCATGGGCACAATTCTCAGGCTACTTCACGGACAAGTTCTGGAAGGACCACGTCTATGAAGGGGATGAAGAGTTCGCGAAGCGCGATGCCGAGAACATTTACATGCGGCGAGACGTCGATGTCAGCAGTGTTCTCGAAATGAGTCTCCATGCGACCCGAATTCTGGTTGGCGAAATCATGCGACGCCAAAGTGAGTACTCCGCGACTCCTGTCCGAATTTTTAGCTCGGAGAAAGCTTTCGTCTACTGGGAGCGAAAGGGCAAACGGTCTAAGCGCCTTGGGCCATCGCAATTTCTCTACGGCGTTAAGCTGGAGGAGGGTGTTTACAAGATTCACCACTTCGCCGGGATTGCCTAGCGGTGGTCTCAAAATGAGGTCAGGCTCTCTCCGTTCCAGAGAAACCACAGGGTCTGACCCCCTTTCAAAACCACCCGTAAACAAATCCAAACCGCGAACGATGTTGATTGTTCGGAGGAATCAGCAGACCATTGGGGAATGTAAAGCAGTGTGACGTCGTCAGAATCTCCTTAAGCATGTGCCTGTAGGGATGCCTTCGACTTCAGGTTCTTCGTTTCAAAACGTATGTTGAAGGCAAATTTGAACAGAATCCAAATTCCCAGAAATCGTCTTACTTTATGGGAGCGGAGTAGATGAGCGCACAAAGGGACTTTATCGAAGGTCGTCTGAGTCATGCGGTGGCCTCCGCAACGGAGGAACTTCGGAACAATCCGACGCGACTGGAGACCAGGACCACGTTGTTCGAATTGCTGAGCTTTTCCGGTGATTTCGACCGTGCGGAAAAGCAACTGGACGTCCTTGGACAGCAGGACGCGAAGAGCGAATGGGCGGTGCAGGTTTATCGCAACGTGATCTCGGCCGAGCGGAATCGTCGGCGATTGTGGAGTGACGGGCTTGCGCCGGAATTTTTGTTGGATCCACCGGAGTTCGTGCAGTGGCACTTGCAGGCGATCAATCACCTGCGCGAAGGGAACCTTGGCCAAGCGGGCGAATTGCTGGCGAAGTCGGCGGAGCAGCGGCGCGACGTGCTGGCAACGATTGGGGAACGGCCTGTGGCGGTGTTTCAGGATTGCGATGATCTGCTCGGGCCGATTTTGGAATTGATCGTTCTGCACGATTATATCTGGCTCCCGCTGGAGCAGGTACGCGAACTTGAGATTATGAAGCCGGAACGTCCGCGAGACCTACTTTGGGTTCCAGTGAGGATGGTCTTGCAGGACGATTCGCAGCGTCGCGGCTACATGCCGGTGCTCTATCCCGGAACTCACCTGCATCCGGATGACCAGATCAAATTGGGGCGAATGACCGACTGGGTGGAGACAGACGGCGGCCCGGTGCATGGTGTCGGGCAAAAGATGTTTCTGCACGGTGAGGATGCGGTCAGCCTGCTGGAACTCGGCGAAGTTCGATTCGGGACTACCGCATGAGAGACCATGCTCTGCCAACCAGTGATGACGACCGCGTCACTGCGAACATCAAGTTGACCAGTCCTAACTGGGACATGGAATTCAAGCTGACCGTGCCAGCGGGGCCAACCACGCTCAAAGAATTGCTACCTCTCGCGCAAACACTTTCGGATGCGGTCGTGAATGCCACGGTGCAAGAAGTGGAGCAACTCGGTGCGAAGATTTCGTGCTGCAAGGGTTGCGGAGCTTGCTGCCGACAACTGGTCCCGATCTCCGAAGCGGAGGCTCGTCGGATTGCTGAAGTGGTTCAGTCGTTGCCCGAACCGCGTCAATCGCAGGTGCGTGCAAAATTCGAGGATGCCCTTCGCAGACTGAGAGACGCGGGCCTCTTGGACAAGTTGTATAATCCCGAACGCTGGTATCGCGAAGGGTATGTCCCGTTCGGCATGGAGTATTTCCGGCTGGGGATTCCTTGTCCGTTTTTGGAGGACGAATCGTGTTCGATTCACCCCGATCGTCCCGTCACCTGTCGCGAGTTTTTGGTGACTTCGCTGGCCGTGCATTGCCAGAACCCTTCCGCCGAGACGGTGAAGCCGGTTCCGTTGCCTATCCGAATTGGTCCGGCGCTCGCGGAATTTGAAATCCTTGAAACAACTCCGCCGCTCGTGCGCTGGATCCCGTTAGTGTTGGCACTGGAATGGGGCGCGACCCATCCCGATCCTCCAGCGACTCAGACTGGACCGGAACTGCTTGGTCAGTTCATGCGACAATTGACGGGCAAGGAGCCTTCTGCTGCGACTTATGGCGAAGTTGGTTCACCGAGTTCGAGCACGGCTTTGATGGTCGCTGGGTAAAGTTTGTTGGATTGAAACGCGAATGATGTCCGCGAACGCCACGACGAGTTACGAAGAACTCCCCTACGACGCTCAAGCGTTTTCCGTCACGCATCCCGACGCGATGGCGGTTGCCGCCGCACTGCGCGGGATGTCGCCACCGGCGATCGAGACTGCTCGGATCTTGGAACTGGGTTGCGCGAACGGAGGCAATTTGATCCCGCTCGCGTACAGTCTGCCGAAGAGTCGCTGTGTGGGAATCGACCTGTCGCCGCGACAGATCGCGGATGGGCAATCGGTCGTCAACACGCTCGGTTTGACGAACGTGACATTGCAACCGCTCAGTATTTTGGATGTCGAACCAGGCTTTGGAGAGTTCGATTACATCATTTGCCACGGTGTCTTTTCGTGGGTGCCACGAATCGTGCAGGGAAAAATTCTCGACATTTGTCGCCACAACTTGTCGGCGAACGGCGTCGCGTATGTCAGTTACAACACCTATCCTGGCTGGCATTTTCGCGGGGTGATCCGCGAGATGATGAATTTTCATGTGCAGCCATTCAGCACTGTGAAAGAAAAAGTGCAGCATTCGCGAGCGTTCTTAAATCTGATGGTGAAGATTTGGACTCATCGCGATCCCGACAGCACGTTTGGCCGAGTGCTCAAGGAAGAGGCCGAGGATTTAGAGAAGGCACGGGACTCATACGTCTTTCACGAGCACTTGGAGGACTGTAACGAGCCAATGTACTTTCAAGAGTTCATCTCTCGAGCGGCGTCGCAGGGACTGCAGTACCTGTGGGAATCGAAGGGTAGCTTTCTGGCACGCAGTCTGCCTGAAGAAGAGTTGCGCGTGCTGAATTCGTTTACCGACGATCTGATTCGACAAGAGCAGTACTTTGATTTTCTGCGCCGGCGAGTTTTCCGGCGCACGATGCTGTGCCGTAGCGAGCATTCGTTGACGCGCATTCCAAGGTCTGCGCCACTGGGCAACTGGCACGCGACGTCCCGTGCAAAACCGACGGCCGAACAACCGGAACTGGATTCTCTGTCGAATGTGGAATTTCGGACTCCGGATGGCCTGACGCTGACCACCAATCGTCCCTTGATCAAACGGCTGTTGGATGAGCTTTTCGATGCTTGGCCGCAGTCGGTTTCGGTTCGCGATTTATGGAGTTCGTGGCAGGTGAACGCAAGGCGCTATCCCGCCGAATGGATGGCTCAGGAGCCGATTCGATCGTTCGACGATTTCACCCAGGCGTTGCTGGACCTGTTCCTCTCGGAAACGATCGAACTCCACACGGTCGTGCCGTCGTTGATGACGGAAATCAGCGAGCGACCGCAGGCAAGCGCGTTGGCACGTCGCGCCGCGCGAACTTCCGTGAACGTGACAAACCTTCGGCACTTCACCGTGGAACTGAATGACTTCGAGCGGTTGGTGCTGGTGCGGTTGGACGGTACTCACACGGTTGAACAAATTCTGCAATCGTTACTCACGGATGTCTTGGAGGGCCGCCTGAGTCTGGAATCACAGAAACTAGATGTGAGACAGCCAGACAGTGCTCGTCAGTTGCTGTCTCAAGCATTGAATTCCACGTTGTTAAGTTTGGCCGGACGGGCGTTGTTGGTCGGCTAACTTGGCGAAGCGCGGACCCACGGGTAGAGTCGTGGCGTTGTGAACTCTTCGTCGAGGAGGGGAAGTGGCTCTAAAAAACCAACTTGTATTGACGCCGTCGCTGCTCGATCGGCTCATCGACCACGATCCCGACCGCTCTGTCGAGCCGGAATGGGCTCGATCGCAAGGGGTGCGAGAGTTGCGTGAAACAGTCAAGCGCGATCTGGAATCGCTTTTGAATTCGCGGCAAAGTCGCCCTGATTTACAGGACAGTGCCGACGAGTTGGCAACGTCGATGCTGACTTATGGTTTACCGGATTTCACGTCTCTGGGCGGAGGAGGCATTGAAGAGCATGAAGCGTTGCGCCGCGCGGTGGAGCATACGATCGAGCGATTCGAGCCTCGGTTGAAGCGTGTCGAAGTTTCGGTTCTGCCGCCGAAATCAGCGTTCGAACGGAGCCTGCATTTAATGATCAGTGCGCTGTTATGGATTGACCCCGAACCACTGCCTGTGGAGTTTGACACCGTGGTTCAGACTGCGACCGGCACTTGTGAAGTGAAAGGAAACTAGCGAAGCACGTCATGTCCGACCGCTTAGATGCCCGCTACAATGACGAACTTGCCTTCATTCGCCGCATGGCATTGGAGTTCGCTCATGACCGTCCCAAGATTGCCGATCGACTGGCCATCGACCGTGAGTCGGGGCATTCGGAAGATCCGCACGTTGAGCGATTGATCGAAGCATTCGCGTTTCTGACAGCTCGCATCCGATTGAAACTCGATGACGAATTTCCGGAACTGACCGAGGCGCTGCTGAACACATTGTACCCGCATTATCTCGCGCCAATTCCGTCGATGGCGGTGGTGCAGTTCGTTCCGGATCTCGAGCAGGGGCAATTGACAACTGGATTCCTGATTCCGGAGAAGAGTCCGTTGTTCACGCGTGAGATCGACGGTCTTCCCTGCCGGTTTCGTACAGCCTACCCGGTGCGTTTGTGGCCAATCGAAGTCGCGGAGGCTCGCCTTCAAACGGCTCCGTTTGGCGGCGACATTCGTCCGCCAGCGAAGTCCGCTCACGCCCCCGCGCTCATCCGATTGGAATTGCGAGCCGCAAGCAATACGTCCTTTCCCGAATTGAAAGTGGACCAGTTGCGGTTTTTCCTGAGCGGGGACGAATCGGTCATCCATCAGCTCTACGAACTGCTCTTCAATCACGCCACGGAGATTCTGGTGCGTCCCAAGTCGGCGGAGAAATCTGCAGGAGTGGTCCTGCCCGCCAGTTGCTTGCGTCCTGTCGGCTTCTCGCCGTCAGAAGGCTTGCTGCCGTATGGCCATCAATCGTTCCTAGGGTATCGCCTCTTGACCGAGTATTTCGCGTTCCCGCAGAAGTTTCAGTTCTTCGATTTGACGGGATTGGAAGTGACCAGCACGGATGCGTTTCGTCAGGAGTGTGAAGTACTCATCTTCTTGAATCGGTCGGCGAACACTTTGGCCAGCCGTGTGTCCAGTGAGACGTTTCGGCTAGGATGTACCCCCATCATCAATCTATTCTCGCACGACACGGAACCGATCCGGCTGTCGCAAACCCGTCACGAATACTCCGTCATTCCGGACGTACGTCATCCCAACGCGATGGAGGTGTATTCCGTCGATGCCGTGCAGAGTACGAATACGGAAACCGGCCGCACGACCACCTACCAGCCATTCTACTCATTTAAGCACATCGACGAACGACGAACTCAGACCACATATTGGCACACTGCTCGTCGCCCTTCGGTGCGTTTCAATGATGGCGGAACGGAGGTATTCCTGTCGTTCGTAGATTTGGATTTCGATCCGCGACTTCCCGCCGTAGATGTGGTAACGGTCCAAACGACTTGTTCCAATCGGGATTTGCCAGGGCAACTGCGAGCTGCTGGCGGCGAGGCTTGGGGATTTCAGCTCGCCGGGCAAGCTCCGTTGCGCAAGATCGTGCCGGTTGTGAATCCCACGGCACCTTGCCGACTGCCTCAGGAACAAAGCCGGTGGCGTTTGATCTCTCACCTGCAGCTGAATCATTTGTCGTTGGTGGATGCCGAAGACGGGGCCGCCGCGCTGCGTGATCTATTGAAGCTCTACGACTATACCCGTGGTAAATCGACTGAGTTGAACATCGAGGGAATCACACGCGTGACGAGCCGGCGTTGTCTGGCTCCCATGCGTGACGGCGTGCATCAAGGTTTCTGCCGTGGTGTCGAGGTGACAATGCACTTCAATGAAGACAACTTTACTGGCACGGGGGTGTTCTTGTTCGCTTCAGTCCTGGAACGATTTCTGGGGTGGTACACCTCTTTGAACTCCGCCACGCGTTTGATCGTGAGGTTGAATCAGTCCGATTCTGAATTGAAACGTTGGCCGTTTCGCGCAGGAGATCGGATTTTGTTATGAGCGACGAGGCGTTCATTCAAAGCGTCGAGCGGAGATTGGCTCGGGCTCCGTATGAGTTCAGCTTCTTTCAGGCGGTTCGCGTGTTGGAACGCCTGTGGCCGAACCGCGCGGCGGTGGGACAAGACGCACCGCCCGATCAGGAAGTAATCCGCTTTCTGGCTCATCAGTCGCTGGAATTTTCCGCCAGTGAAATTCAGGCGTTTGAGGAGCGGAAAGACGATGGTCCACCCCGGATGACCATTACGTTTCTGGGAATGACCGGATCGTCGGGTGCATTGCCGCGCATCTACACGGAGTTGGTGCTGGCTCGCGGCCGTCAGAAGGATACGACCTTTCGCGACTTCCTGAACCTGTTCAACCATCGGCTGATTTCCTTGTTTTTTCGAGCCTGGGAGAAGTACCGGCCTTGGATCGGATACGAGCGTGCGGAACAAACGTTGCGCGATCCCAGTTGGCAGACGCCGCAACGCGTTAGAGACTACGAGTTGAATGAACGGCCTCGGTTCGATCTCTTCTCGGACGTGTTGCTGAATTTGTCCGGGCTGGGAACGCCGTCGTTGCGTTACCAGGTTCTCAATCGAGAAGGGCTCGTTCACCGGCGGCGGATCGCTGACGAGACTTTCAGATATTACTCCGGACATTTATCGCAATCGCGACGTTCGGCTCTGGGCCTGGAGTCACTGCTGGCTGATTTTTTGGGAGTTCCAGTCCAGGTTCACCAGTTTTTCGGGCAATGGCTGCGATTGGAGCAGGAGTATCAAACTCAATTGACGCTCGGCGGAAACACAGAATTAGGATCCACCGCGATCGTGGGTGAACGCGTCTGGGATTTTCAAAGCAAGTTTCGAATTCGGATTGGACCGTTAACCTTCTCGCAATTTCAGATGTTTCTGCCCACAGGTTCGGCCCATCAACCGTTGGCGCAACTCTCCCGCTTGTATGCCGGCCTGGAATTCGACATGGATGTACAATTGGTGCTGAAATCCGAGGAGATCCCCCGTTGCCAATTAAGCACGGGAGCGTTGGGAGGCACGCAACTTGGGTGGGACACATGGATTCGCTGCAACGACTTCGCGAGTGACCAAGACGACCCAATCTTTAATTTGCACGATCGGCCGGCAACCTCGACCGGCGTCGATGCCTTGCAGGACGTGAACTGATCGCCGTGGCAACAAAGCCCCAGTTTGCGTAGTCTGGCAATAGGGTCTTCAGGTGCAACTGTTTGTCCTGCGACTGGTTCCTGCGAAACTGTTTGAAAACGTTGGCAATTTCGCCTACGGTTTCTTGCAGGGGGCTGGTGTCAAAGATGCTGACGAGTTCCCAGCCATCCTGGCCGAGTTGACTCAGTCAAGATTCGAACAACTCTTGATCGAGCGAGTCGGCGACGATCCAATCCTTGGGAGTTGACTTCAACGTCGTGTATTCCCAATTTGGATTCAAGTCCGATACCTTATTGTGTCGGATCAACGGGATTCGGATAAAGGGAACTGGTCTGATCAGTGGGCAGGGGTTCGTCCTTGCGGAAGCGGACAAGATCAGATCAATGTCAGGCCAGCGAATTTGAACTCGAAGGACGCCTGACTTTAAGGACGGATTGACTTGAGCCACGATTACGTGAACGAAAGAAGTCCGTTTCATGGAGAATTCCCTTTCTACAGTGACGACGGCGGTTGATGTCGTCGAGCAAGTCTTAAAAGATTTTCGAGACGGCTGGCGGCTTGGCCGTCCCGCTCCGCTGACGCAGTTCTTTGAACGGATTCAGCAGGAGTCGCCTGCGGTGCGCGAATCGGTCCAATTGCTCTTGGTGCTGCATGACCAAACTTTGCGCTGGCAGATGTGGAAGCGTCAACATGAAACGGTGGCAGTCACTGGCGCTACGACCGATCCCAACGTGCGTGCGCCGCTACTGGAAGACTATGTCCTGCATTGCGCGATGGATGGAGGATTGACCTCGCTGCCAGTGGAGTTGATCTCAAATGAATTTCGATTGCGTGTCGAATGCGGGGACAGCCCCACCATCGAGGACTATCGACGTCGCTTCCCGCATCAGGCCACGTCGCTCGCCATGTTGCTGAGACCACAGCCCAATTTTTCGGAGTCTCAGGTCACCACTCAGATAGAAGACGCGCCGACCGTCCTCGATCCGACGCGGCAGGAACCACAACGGACGAGCAACACCAACTTCGGACAGTACGAACTGTTGGATGAGATCGCTCGCGGGGCGATGGGAGTGGTTTACCGCGCGCGGCACACCACCATCGACAAGATCGTCGCGCTGAAGATGATTCTGGCGGGACAATTCGCCACGCAGCACCAAATCGATCAGTTTCTGTCGGAGGCCAAGAACGCGGGACAACTGGAGCACGATCACATCGTCCGCATCTACGACGCGGGCAGAATCAACGATCAGTACTTCATCGCGATGGCCTACATCGAGGGACACAGCTTGGCGGACCTCGTGCGAGAGACCTCGCTGGGAGCCATTCGCGCGGCGGAGATCGTGGAAGCGGTGGCCCGCGCGCTGCACTTCGCTCATCTTCAATCGCAACCGCTTTATCATCGAGACATCAAGCCCGCGAACATCTTGATGGACCAATCGGGCCGGCCCTACATCACCGATTTTGGAATCGCCAAGCGAGTCGAGCGAGATGCGTCGCAGACTGGCAAAAATGACATTGCCGGAACGCCCAGTTACATGCCGCCGGAGCAAACTTACGGCCAGAACATTGGGCCGTGGAGCGATGTCTATTCCACCGGAGCGTTGCTGTATCACCTGTTGACCGGCCGCCCGCCTTTCCTGGGCGAGTCGCCGGTCGAAACCATTCGGCAAGTTCGTGAGTCGGAACCATTGGCTCCCAGCGAACTCAATCCCAAAGTCGATCCTGATCTGGAAGCGGTCTGTCTGAAGTGTTTGAAGAAGGAATTTTCGAAACGCTATCGATCCGCCGAGGCACTAGCGGATGACCTGCGCCGGTTTCTCGACCATATCCCCACTCAGGCACGTCCCCTGTCAGTCTTGGGGCGGTTCAACAAATGGTGTCGTCGAAACACGGCAGTTGCCACGCTGACGATGTTGATTGCCGCATTGCTAATTGTTGTATCGATCGGATCGGTGAAGCTGTTCTTGGATCAACGCGAGTTGACCGCATCCGAGATCGAAAATCGAGAGAAGGCGGACAAAGTCGCGGAACAACAAACCAAGCTGGCGAAACAACAAGCCGAGCTGGCGGTGCAACGGAAAGACCTCATCGATGCGGAGACGCAAAAGCGGAAAGCCGCCGACGAGCTGGCGAAGAAGCAAGAGGAACTCGCCATCGCGGAGACTGAGAAACGCAAGGATGCGGATGTGCTCGCAATGAATCAGAAAAAGTTGGCGGAGATCGAACTGCAGAAACGCAAGGATGCCGATGATAATGCCTTCAAACAGGAGACGCTCCGCAAGGAGGCCGACGCCGCCGCGCAACGAGCGGAAGTCAACCTGCAGCGTGCCATTCAGGCGATCAATCTGATTCTCACCCGGTCGGCGAAGTCGGAACTCAAGAATGTTCCAGGCATGGAAGAGTTCCGCAAGCGAGTCGCGCAAGACGCGCTGGAGCAACTCCAACCGATTCTGGAAGCCAATGCGAAGGACGAGGCCGCGATCGAAGCGATGGCGAAAGTGCGAGTCGTACAAGCCAAATTGTTGGACATCACCGGAGAACACGACAAAGCCGAGGGTGTCTACGTTCAAGCCATCGCGGATTACGAACGGCTCCGCAAGGACCAGCCGAAAAATCAGACATACCTGCTCGACATGATCGTGGCGTACCGTCAGTGGGGGGACAGCTTGACGGATCGGTCGCAAGTGGATCGATCCCTGGCAAATGATCTGCTACGACGAGCCATCGAAAAGCACGACTTGGCGATGAA
>Ga0194119_10012445_pt1 | contig 10781 bp, 10 predicted proteins | sample TA2MahC100mmetaG_FD_148620 | JGI IMG/M metagenome (GOLD analysis project Ga0194119, IMG submission 148620) | Freshwater microbial communities from Lake Tanganyika, Tanzania - TA2015018 Mahale Deep Cast 100m | ecosystem: Environmental > Aquatic > Freshwater > Lake | place: Tanzania: Lake... | reverse complement strand
TTATATATAATTATATTAGATATAAAATAATAAAAATTAATGAAATGATACAACTATTTCCACTTCTTCTTTTTTAACACTTTTAACTGCAGAAATAGACAACTCTTCTCTCTTCTTTCTGGTCTTAGTATTATCTCCATTTACGGCCTCTTTTCTTTTTGATGTGCTATTGCGATTATTCATATCGTTTTCAATGACATCATAATTGCTCTCAATATAATCAACTACTTTATTTTCAAGAGCCCATTTAAAAAAGTTAAGTTGTCCGATCGTGGTCTCAATACATGTTCCATCCTTGTAAGGAATGCTGATGCGTTCCCAGCGGCAAAATGGGTCAAAACGAACTTTGCTGTATGCTTTTAATTTCAACTTATAATCAAAGTAAACCTTAAAGCGAACAGTATTTCCGTAATTATCGTTTATATTATACAATGTATAATTTTTCTTTGCATAATTGGTAGCAAACCAATCAACAATACGAAGAGAGATTTTGGATTCGCCAGTAATGATTTTTAACATTTTGGTTAAATATGCCTCATTTTTATAGAATTCCATTAAATTATTTAGCAATAATTCGTTTTGTGTGCTATAGGTTGGAGTCGCGTTCATTATCTTAGAATGATGAATACTTATTTAAGTTGTTTATTCAATAATATATATATAAATTAATTAACTATTTTTAAGAAATGTATTTTATAAAATTTTGTTTATATTATATATAATGTCTGACTTTATGGATAGATTTTTTGGACCTTTATCTAAGGATACTTGTATTTATTTTCTTTTCTTATCAATGGTATTTTTTGGATTAATGGTTTTCGCATTGGCCGCTGATTTGTTTTGGATTGTTAAGAATTACAAATTCTTTAACATTAGAATGTTTACAGGTGGATTATTAATGATTTTTAATCTTTTCATTGCATATTTCGTAAATCGTTTGTTATACACTATGTGCACCAAATCCCTATAAATTATTATTAGATACTCTGTTAGAACCTTGAGTTGTATTAATTGGTTTAAGAAATTGGTCTCTAATTGAAATATCATTTACATAATTTGATTCACCTAAAAATGGATTAAACCCTATTTGTTGTACCATATCTCGCCCATTCATTTTAGTATCTAATTCTTCTCTCTTATTAGATACTTTAAACCCGCCATAAATACCTTGATTTAATACATCCCAAGTATTTTCATCGTGATTTAACGCAGAAGCATATGCGTCCGTATTCATTTTTGCACTAAATTCTCTGTTTTCAAGTTCTTGAACGTGTTTAAGCCTTCTAGAGCGCTCATATGGTTTTCCGTCCGTCCACTTACTAAATGAATTACTATTATTATTTATATTTTGGTCGTGAATACTACCTTCTTCTTTTTCTACAGGTTTTTTATCGTGTCTTTCACAATTACCCATATTACCTAAATACCCATAACCATAACCGCGATTTTCAATAGACCATCTATTTTCTTTTATACATTCTTGACATTTGCCAAACTCACTACTCATAATAATTAATAAGTTATTAATTATTATTAATATAACGAAGAATTTTATAAGAATTTATTCGATTGTCTCTCCATCCACTTTTACTAAATTCATTTGTTTTGTAAATAAATATTTATCATCACTTCTTCTTCGTCTTTTTAAATTGCATTCTAAACACGCAATATGAAAATTGTCATCATTATGTCCCTTATCATTATCAATGCGGTCAACAGACCATTGCGTCATTTGTCTAGATATATCATATAATACTTTCAATTCTGCTTTACAATAATGACATTTTAATTCGCATTCAATTAATCTATGTAATACATTATTAAATGTTAAAAACTTTTGTTCGTCAAGCATTTTTTTAAGTTTGTCTTGCTGTTTATATCCGCTAAATTTCTTGTTAATTTCTTGAACGACAATTTTCGATACTTCGTCAAAGGATTCGCAACCATTGTTAGAGAGATCAACTAATAATTTTAATTGTGCACTATATTCATAACAAGATTCAGAAAACGTCCATTTTTCAGATTCAATACGTTTTTTAATTTCTGTGCCCGCATTTTTAGGTTTTATAAGTTTATTCATTTGATATCGGTTATTTGTTCCTGTGATAACTATTTTCTTGTGTTCTTCATTTGCCATTATTTATATATTATGTATTTATAATATTGTTTTTAAGCAATATAAAACTTTGATAATAAATATATATTTTACGAAAGTAAGTTAAACTTATCCCTATATAATAATGTATAAATGGAAGAAAATAATGAAACAAAAATTGAACCTGTTCCTGTTGCTAACGAATGTCAAGAACTCAAAAACATTAAATATAAAACAATGTTATTAAATGGTGCGCCTTTACAAGAAACAAAGTCAGCAAACGATTTATCCAATTTAGATAAATTCCTTGAAAACGAAAAAAACAACAATAGTAATGAGCCTTGGTGCAAATTAAACAAAACAATTAAAACAAAAAAATTAATTGAATATGTTGGAACCTATTCCAAAGAAAAAAATCTTAGCGCAGATGAGTCAAAGGCTTTAACATCGTTCTTAAAGGATTGTCTTGATAAGAAAAAACTCGCGCGTGTTAAGGATGTTGTTTATGATAAGGATACCGGAATTGTTAAAGAAATTCCTGCACTAACTTACGTAAAAACCACAAAACATTTTACATTAAAAAACATTGATAAGCGTGTTTCAACCTTAAAATCTCTTGCACCTAAAAAGACATCAAGTCAAGGAACCATTAAAAATAAAGTTACTGCGTCTATTAGTATCGATTCTGACGCCGATGATGATGAAAACAATGAGTAAATTTCGGTTTTTAATATTAATTAATAATTATATTAAAAACATTTAAAGTAATATATATAGCATTATGTTTGAAATAGTTACTATTAAAGATTTGGAAGATTTACAATGTATTTTAAATACATTAGTATTTGAAGAATATGAAGAGCCGTCTATATTTACAGAAGAATATGCAGTTGATTTGGTTGAAACCGCGCTACATTTAATGGATGAATATATGAAAGAAAATCCCAACTCGATTTCCGAGCCAAATTTTCACGAAATATTGTTGGAAGATATAAAAGACATTTTTTACGCTCAATTTGAAGACCATATTGATGACATTGATATTGGTGACGATGTTGAAGATGATATGAACGACCTTCTTGAAGACGCATTTAACATATTTATAACTACTTTTCATACGGAAAGGTCTATGAATAATGAGTCCATTTTGCAGTATTTTAAGAAAGAAAAAGAAGAGTCTAATGAAGTGGTAAACGAAATAGCAAATAAAATTGAAATATTAAGAAACGCACCGCAACCCGTTCAAAGAACACCAGAATGGTATGCTTTTCGTTGGAATTTAATTACTGCAAGTAACGCATATAAGGCACTTGATACACAAGCCTCTATTAACCAACTTATTTATGAAAAATGTCAACCACTTAAAGCATTTGAAGACGATGAAGACGCGGATAATAAAGAAATAAAAATGGTAAATACAAATTCAGCGCTTCATTGGGGGCAAAAGTATGAACCATTATCTGTTATGATTTATGAACATATGCATAATTCTCAAGTAGAAGATTTTGGTTGTATTCAACATCGAGATTACAAGTTTCTTGGCGCTTCTCCTGATGGCATTATTATTAAATCGGAAACAGGACGTTATGGTAGAATGTTAGAAATTAAAAATCCAGTTAGTAGAGAGATTACAGGAATACCTAAAAAAGAATATTGGGTGCAAATGCAACTACAAATGGAAGTTTGTGACTTAGATGAATGCGACTTTTTAGAAACCAAATTTGTTGAATATCCTGATTTCAATAGTTACAAAAATGACACAGAAAAACCAGCATATTTAGGAACAATTATTAACTTTAATAAAAAAGATGGCACACCATTTTACGTTTATCAACCATTAAATTTAAAATCTAGTGATGAAGTAGAAAAATGGGAAGAAGAAATGCTTGAAAAATATCAATCAGAACCTTATGATTATGTATTTTTAAAATATATTTATTGGAAGTTAGATAAGATGAGTTGTATATTAGTTTTAAGAAATAAAGAGTGGTTTAAAAATAATATAGGACAAATAGAAAAAGTATGGAAAATTATTGAAGAAGAGCGTGTAACTGGTTACGACCATAGAGCACCAGTTAAAAAGCAAAAAAAAGACCCAACTGTTGGATTAAAGCCATTTATTGATAATTCTGATAATGTTTGTTTGCTTAAATTTACAAAAATAGTTAAACTTGATAACGTTTAGATTTGTTTTTTCTTTTGTTGTTTTTCTTACGTGTTCTTCTTTTCTTCTTTTTAACGCTTACGCTTTTACCTCCTTTTATACTTAATTTAACTATACTTTCAACAATCTGGTCTAATTCACTTAATTCCTTTTTTTTATCGTCTAATTTTTGTTGAAATTCCGCTTTTAAATTACCATCTGCCATTTTATTAATTGCGAATTTTGATTGACTCACAAGAGCATTTAAGTCGTTTGTTTTATTCTTAATATTATAATATGTTTCTACTAATCTACGTTGTTCTTCAGAACCTGGTTTAACATTACATATTACATGCTTTTCAAAGCCAGCATCCAATCGTTTTACTATATTTACTATTTTAGTTTTTCTCTCTTCAATGCTAATAGAAGCATCTTCAATATAGTTGTTTATCATTGCTAAATTATCCATGTTAACAAAACAATTTGATCCTCTACCAGACAAACTAATATCAATTTTAAAGCCAAATTTGCTATATAAACATAAACCAGATGTGTTTTTATATCCGCCACTAAGTTCAAGTAATCCAATATGCGATACGGGCACAACAAAATCACCAATTGGTTTTACGATTTTAATAGGAATTAGGCTTTCGCGTGTATCTAAAGGATGCATAAGAATTGTGTATAAATATAGTCCAATGAATATAGAGCCTACGTTATGTTCTCTCTTTGAACATACTAAATTTAATGTATAAGTCTTACCATATTTAGGACAATCACCTCTTTTTACAATACAAAAACCAACAACTTGTGCGAATTTTTCTTCAATTGTTTTTGTGCTATCAAGTGGACCAGTTAAAATAAAGCAAATATCACATTCACTACGCACAGCAAAGTTGGTGCTATATATTTTTTCCAATACTTTGACAATATATTCTTGGTCTATAGAACCTTGGCAAATATCTGAACGCATTATACTTTGTTGTATAAATTGGGTCGCTTGTTCTTTTCTTATCTCTCCCCCTGTTGTAATATAATCTATTATATCATCTTGATTAAATAATATTTTATCATTTATTACATCTTTAATTTTATCATAATAATCATTTATAATGGGTTTTGTATAGAAAAAACTGTTTGTTTCCATTATATATTATTAATATTATATATTGAATTTACAATATATAATACAATTTAATACAAAATATTTTGCATATTTGTTCTAAATGTCATTAAGTTTTCATCTGTGTCAAAATAGCCAATACGTGTGCCGGCATTTGGGTCTAAAGGTGGTAACACTTTTGCTTCATTGGAGCCAATATCTTTGTCTCTATAAACCGCATAACAAAAGTTTGCAGGCGTACATCTTGCGTCATCAGGATTATTAGGATATCTAATATTATTTGTGGTTTGAGCGTATGAACCTAGTTCATAAATAGGATAGCGTTGCCACATAGTATTTGCGGATTGATTCGACAATTCGTTTTTACCAATGGCGGGATAAGTATCTTGAAGAAGAACACTTGATTGAGCGGCAGGATAGTCGCCAGTTGCTTTACCTAAAGAATAGTTGGAATATCCTTCGAGAGAAACAGACATATTAAAAAAAATGGGTATTCCAAGAGCCAAAACTATAATTACAACTAAAAAAATAAATTTATTCATATATAATTAATATCTATAATATTTTTTTAAATATACAAATAAATCGGTTTAAAAATAAAAGTAGAATTAATACATAACAATGGAAAATAATATTGAAATGCGTGTAACAAAACGAAATGGTGAATTACAAGATATATCATTTGACAAAATTTTAGAGCGAGTTAAAAAATTAGGTCAAGAAGCCAAAATTAATATTAATTATTCTTCACTCGTTATGAAAGTTATCGATCAATTATACGACAAAATTCCCACGTCAAAAATCGACGAATTGGCTGCAGAACAATGCGCTTCTATGTCCACATTGCACCCCGATTACGGTACTCTTGCCGGACGTATTATTGTGTCAAATCACCAAAAAAATACAATGCCTTATTACCATATGGTTGTAAATAGACTTTATAATTTTAGAGATATAAATGGCAAGAAGAAGCCGTTATTATCTGATGACTTATTTAAATTTGTTGCAACATATACACAAGAAATTGAAGATATGATTGTCTATGAACGCGACTATTTAATTGACTATTTTGGTTTTAAGACGTTGGAAAGGGCGTATTTGTTTAAATATGAAAACGAAGTTATAGAGAGACCGCAACATATGTGGATGCGTGTTGCCATTGGAATTCACGGAACTATGGAAGAAAATCCCCAAACCTCATTAAAATTAGTAAAGGAAACATATGATTTGATGTCGTTAAAATATTTTACTCACGCAACACCAACACTATTTAATGCTGGCACTCCAAGACCTCAATTATCAAGTTGTTATTTGTTAGCAATGGAAGACGATAGTTTAGACGGCATTTATAATACATTAAAAGATTGCGCTTTAATTTCAAAACATGCAGGCGGAATTGGCCTTCATATTCATAACATTAGAGCAAAGGGTTCGCATATTCACGGAACAAATGGCACTTCAAATGGTCTTGTTCCTATGTTGCGAGTATTCAATAATACTGCTAGGTACGTAGATCAATGCGTTCATCCAGAAACAATTATATACACAACAAATGGTCCAATTCAAATACAATATTGCTGTTATGGAGAAACACAAATATTTAATTTAAAAGGTGAATGTGAGACAATTGAAAATGTATTAGAACATCCTTATGATGGTGAAATATATAATATTGAAACTATGCATTGCATAGATAATTTAAAAATAACGCCAGAACATCCAATTTTTGTTTTAAAAAATCAAAAAAAAGGATTAAATTATAATGTAATCGAAAATAGATTAAATAAAAATATAATTTCATTTGAATGGGATGAAGCAAAAAATTTATGTGAAGATGATATGTTAGTATATTCAATTCCAGAATATAGTTTTGACATTAATAATTTAAATGAAGACGACTGCTATATGTATGGCATAATTTTAGGTGACGGAACTATGCATAATGAAGACCAAAATGGTTACATATCTTTACATACAATTAATAAAAAACATATTTTAGATTTTGCAATAAATTATTTTGAAAACAAATGTATTCAATACCATATTAATATAAATGAAAATACTACAAGAATTAGATGGAATAAAAATATTAATATGCCTTTTAGATACAATGATATTTATGATAATACAAAAACAAAGTATATTCATAATAAATGGTTAAATCTTCCTATAAATAAATCAAAGTTTATTTTAAAAGGCTTGTTAGATACAGATGGATGTAATAATAAAGAATTAGTTTTTGATAATACATCAAGAAATTTAATTGAAAGCGTTAAATTTATTTGTCTTAAAATGGGTATTTTGACAAGTGGATATATTAGAGATAGAATTGGTGAAAGTCACGAAACAAAAAATGGTATAATTACAAATAAAAAAATTAGTTATTGTCTTAGAATCCCTAAAACAAAAGATATATGTAGTTTAATGAATATTGCATATGATGATAATCAGTTTTATAAATTTTTTAAATATAATAATTATATGTTAACAAGAATTAAAAGTATTACAAAGGAAACATATACCGGAACATTATATGATTTACAAATGAAAAAAGAACATAATTATATGTTACACAATGGAATAGTTCATAATGGCGGTGGTAAGCGCAATGGTTCATTTGCAATTTATTTGGAACCCTGGCATGCAGACATTGAAGACTTTTTGGAACTTAAAAAGAATCACGGCGATGAGGAATTAAAAGCACGCGACTTATTTTATGCGTTATGGGTATCCGATCTTTTTATGGAGCGCGTTAAAGAAAACGGTAAATGGTCTCTTATGTGTCCGCACGAATGTCCTGGATTAAGCGATGTATATGGTGACGATTTTAAGACCTTATACACAAGTTATGAAGCCAATGGAAAAATAAGAAAGGTAGTAAATGCGCGTGATTTATGGTTTAAGATTTTAGACGCTCAAATGGAAACAGGCACACCATATATTTTGTATAAAGATGCTGCCAATTCTAAATCAAATCAAAAAAATCTCGGCACCATTAAGAGTTCAAATTTATGCTGTGAAATCCTAGAATACTCAGACGCAACAGAAACCGCCGTTTGTAATTTGGCATCCATTGCGTTACCATCCTTTGTAAATGAAGATAGTAAAAAGTTTGATTATGAAAAGTTACACAAAGTAACCAAAGTTGTAACAAACAATTTGAATCGTGTTATTGATATTAATTACTATCCAACTGAGAAAACTCGCAGTAGTAATTTAAGACATAGACCTATTGGTATTGGCGTCCAAGGTTTAGCAGATACATTTATTATGATGGATATTCCATTTCACTCGGAAGAGGCTAAAAATGTAAATAAACTAATATTTGAAACCATATATCACGCCGCATTGGAAAAAAGTAATGAAATCTCTATTGAAAGAATGAATGCGTTTAAAACAAGTAATATTTATGATAATGAGTTTGATAAAATGTATATTAATGATATTTTATATAGCGAACATTTTGTGCCGCAGGAAGTAGAGCCAGTAAATCCACTTGTTGGCACATATTGTAGTTTTAAAGGTTCTCCTGCATCTAAAGGCATTTTGCAATACGATATGTGGTCCAAAGAGCCTACTCTTGAACGATATGATTGGGCTTTACTTAAAGAAAATATTGTAAAGTATGGATTACGTAATTCTCTATTAGTCGCCCCAATGCCAACCGCATCTACGTCACAAATTCTTGGATTTAACGAATGTTTTGAGCCATTCACTAGCAATTTATATTCAAGAAGAACGATTGCTGGTGAATTTGTAGTTGTTAATAAATATTTAATGAGAGAATTGATTCAACTCGGTATGTGGAACGAACAAATAAAGAATAATATTATTGCGAATAAAGGTTCTATTCAGCAATTAAATGTATTGCCAGAACATATTAGAAATAAATACAAAATAGTTTGGGAAATTCCAATGAAGCATTTAATTGATATGGCTGCAGATAGAGGTGCATTTATATGTCAAAGTCAAAGTCTTAATTTATGGATGGAAGACCCAACTTACAACTCATTAACATCAATGCATTTCTATTCTTGGAAACAAGGACTAAAAACAGGTATTTATTATTTAAGAAGAAAGGCAAAGCATCAAGCGCAGCAATTTACAATTGAACCGGAGAAAAAAGTTAGCGAAGAAAAAGAAGATATTTGTGAAAGTTGTTCGGCGTAATTAATACAATTTAATATTTTTTGTTATTTTTTTAAAGTCATTGCTTTTCTCTCTAATATCCATATTAAACGCCAATTGACAATAACAACGCAGCGTTACTAATATATCATTGAGCGAATTATGTAGATTTTTAGGTGTTTGATTTACAAATAGTTTCTCGTGTAATTCAATTAATTTGGGAAACTTATTATATTCATTTCCCATTTTGCTGATTGCTTTAATTTCACATAAATCTTTGGCTAATTTCATAGTACAACATACATTTTTTGCATTTGATATAAAATGCAAATAATGTTTATATATAAGTAATTCACTTTGTAAAATATTGCTATTATTTGAATAAATAAATCGCAGCAATTCAACCATTAATATATTAATATCAAATGAAATATTATGTCCCACAATTAAATCTGTCTTCCGTAAATGCTGAAATAATTCGGTAATAAGTATTTCAGCATCTATTCCTTTTTCTCTCGACATTTCATTTGTAATTCCGTGTATTTTCGTTGATTCTTCTGAAATAGTTACATCTTTGGGTAATTTAACAATCGCATCCGTAACATTTAATATTTTATTCTTACTTGCATCATACAAAATATAACTTAATTGGACTATATGCGGCCATAAATTCAGTGTATCAGGGTTTATAATTTTGGTTTCGGGTAATCCTGTAGTTTCGGTATCAAATACTAAAATAATCATCTAATAATTAGTATACTTCTCAGTGTTTTAAGTTCTTTAATTTGTTAAATAAAAAAATCAATTTTATTTAATATTTACTTCTTTCCAAAGGCATTACATTTTGAAGTTGTTTTAACAAAACAACTTAAAGGCTAAATTAAACATAGTTTTTACAAATGCCAAATGTGCGGCGATGCCAAATGGTAATACCGTGTTCTTTAATTCCGTCCATATGTTTTTTAGCACCATAACCCTTGTTTGAATCAATGCCGTAATATTCGGACAAAGTAGGGTTCGCTTCGCATAACTCGTCAATGTAACGATCACGCTCTACCTTTGCTAAAATAGATGCCGCCGCAATAGACGCATATTTGTTATCACCTCCTTCAATTGTAGTATAAGGTATAAATTCTAATTTATTTGTTTTCTTATTTAAATAGGTTATTGGATTAAAATAATTACCATCAATTAATAAACTATAAGAATAGTCCTTTTTCTCTTCTTTTCCTTGCTCTTTTAAAGTATGATTTAAGTTTTTTCTAACTTCATTAATGGAATTATGCATTGAC
>Ga0194119_10012421_pt1 | contig 10792 bp, 15 predicted proteins | sample TA2MahC100mmetaG_FD_148620 | JGI IMG/M metagenome (GOLD analysis project Ga0194119, IMG submission 148620) | Freshwater microbial communities from Lake Tanganyika, Tanzania - TA2015018 Mahale Deep Cast 100m | ecosystem: Environmental > Aquatic > Freshwater > Lake | place: Tanzania: Lake... | reverse complement strand
GGGGTGTAAACTGGCAGGAAAAACGGAATAAAACCAACCATGAGCAAAGCCCAAGTAAGCATTCCATTGGAAATACCTGATGTTCGCATCCTGAAGACCGAGATCAACCAACGCGGCGACTTGATAATCACAGTGAGATGATTCGGTAATTCATTGCAGTGAAAAATAGGCCGCCGAAGGCGAGTAGAATGGGTTTGTCCACTCACCTACCCGCCAACGGAGGCCGTATGTCTGAGTCTAACGCACTTTTCCAAGTTCAACCCCACAGTCTGAATTTGCCCTGGACGGACTTGAGTCCCCTGCCAGCCAAGTTGAGCAAACGGCTGTGGGTGACGCCCCAAGAGTTTTTGGTCGTGACCCATGCCCTGCAACTGGCCGAATGGGCGGTCACGGTCAGCCAGCGCTGGCGACCCACGCTGCCGCTCCCAGCCCGCCGGGGGCCGAAACCGGTCTATCGGGATAGCAGCCTCTTGGTCATGGCTCTGATCCAAGTGGCATGGCAGATGGCCTATGCAGAAGTGGTCGATTATTTCCGGGCCCAGCCGCCGGCCGCTCAAGCGGCCGGCTTCCCCGGCGGACGCGTGATCAGTATTGGTCAATATTGGGAACGCCGGCGCGCTTTGGGGGTGTTGCCGGTCTGGTTGTTTTTTTTGGGCCTGGTCGGGCAATTGACCCGGCTGGCCGTGATCAAAGGCACGGATTTGATTTTGGATGCCACGACCCAAAAGGTCTGGTTTCACACGGATGCGGAGGCCGGGTGGAGTTTTCCCAAGCCCTGGAAAGGGTCGGTCTGGGGCTACAAAGTCCATACGGTCCTGTGTCGCTGGTCGGAACTGCCGGTCATGTTCTTGGTGACCCCGGCCAATTGCCAAGAGAGTCCCCTGGCCATCCCGTTGCTGGTGTTGACGGTCGGGCGCTTCGGTTTCTCGGTGAAGGTGGTGCGGGCGGATGCAGGCTATTTCACTTATGCGCTGCTCAACTTCATCCGGGTCGTGCTGAAAGCGAGTTTTGTGGTGGATTACAACTTGCGCCGCCGAGGCAAGAAATTCTTGGCGACCTTGTTCTTCTTGTCCCAGTGGCGTTTCGCCCAACGACCGCGCGCCGCCATTGAACGCCATTTCGCCTGGGCCAAGCGGTACTTCGGCTTGGAAGCGGCGCATTGGCGTGGTTGGGTGGCGGCTTATCAACACACCGCGCTGGTCTACAGCGTGATGTTGGGGGTGGCGTTGGTCGCCCATCGCTATCAACGCCCCGAATGGAGTGGCTCGCGTGCTCATGTCCTGGCTCTCAAAACTGTCGGATGAATTACCGAATCATCTCATGGTACATAGTTTGGGGGCAGGTCATGCCCGGGGATACATCCCCTTTCAGGCAACCTCGGGAAAATGGAAGGAGACCCTGATGGCTACCCAATTTCGCGATTTATCCCGTTATCGAAATCTGATGATCGCTGCCGCTCTGCTCGTGCTGGCAGTGAGCCTGGCAGCGTGTACCCCCGCGAAGGGAAAATGCGGAGATGGCGTCTGTGACTCTTTTGAGCAAAAGAAACCAGGTTTTTGTCCGGTGGATTGCAATGCCACTGTAGGCGAGAACCAACCCGATGAGAGTTCTGCTACTACTGCCATTACAGCTGGCGGGAACTACGCTTTCCATATCAATTACGCCATCGACTGGCAGGTCACCTGCAACGGGGTATGCGATGCCGCTTTCATCCCCAACCAGATGTTATACCTGCGCGGCGATTTCTCTATCCAACCGGATCAGTCTGTCTCCGGTGACGGCATCCTGCGGGTGATCTACATGGAGCAATGCCAGACCCTGATGCCATCCAATTCCAAATGCGCGATAGGCACCCCGGCAGATGGACACTTCAGCATCAGCGGGAAAACCAGCGGGAAAAAGGCGGGGGATAGTGCCGAAACCGTGGAACTGACCCTTACTTTGGATCAACTGCCAACCTTGCCGCTCACCCATACTGTGCTGATCCCACCCACCGAAATTTCCATGGATAACACCACACAGATGCTGTTCGATGGGTTGCTGAAGAATAGCGGGATCTTCAATACACCGCTCATCCTCCTGGCAACACCTATCAGCGGTGAGTTAAGCCAGGAGCAAACATCCCGGGCTGGTTCATATTTTGAAAGTGATTATGAATTTTCGACCGTAGATAGGGCAATGGTTCACAGCCTGCACAGTGAAGGCGGTTTGTTGTTCATCAACCCACAGACGGCACTGCCGGTAATTGAACAGTAAAGCCTATCATTGTTTCTCTATAATACCCACGGTCACAAATTGCGCTTTCCACCTTCTGAAAAAGCGCAATTTGTGACCGAGTGCGGTATAGTACAACTCTTTCAAAATCTCGGGCGTGAATTCAAGTTGGATCGTCATAGACAAAATCATACTAGAGGCTATGCGAGCCTCTCCCAAAAACCGCAATTTGTGCCCGCGTTCGGTATAGCCATGGGCTTCCCTCGCACGGAAAAGATAGCCGAATGGTATCAGACATTGTGATTACATAAATGACGCCTTTTCACATCCAATCTGGTAGAGCCCAAGATCAAAGTCCTGAAACGCCGCTGCTATGGGTTTCCAACATCGCACATCTTTTCCAACGCCTCTTTCTCGACCTAGAAGGCTATCGCCTCTTCGCTAACCACCCCCAGATATGACCGAATCACGGCGATTCCCAATGAGCCGATTTTCTTTGCCAGCGAACGCAGTGCGCGCGCCACTCCATCGAGTCGGCTTCCCGCCGTGTAACGCTGATGATAAGTTGAAGCGATGGAATCGTAATCCACCGATTCGCCGAGCACGACTCACTTCTTCCTTTTCCCCAACCCGATCTCTCGATACCACCCCACCGTTTGCCGCGCGCCTTCCTCGAACGGAGTCGGCGTCCAATCCAATTCGGCGCGCGCCTTTTCGCTCGACACCATCCAATCGTAAAACACATATTTCGCCAGCGCCACCGGGTAAAACGGCTCGCGGTGAGTCTCCGACGCGAGGCGCTCCATTTGTTTCGCCAGCCACAGCATGAGAGTCGGCGGGCAGTTGACGCGCCACGAGCCGATTCCGGCTACCGCGCTGATGATGCGATTCATTTCGGCGTGAGTGATCGAGTCGCCGCTGAGGTTGTAGGTTTCGCCCACGCGCCCGCGCTCCAGCGCGGCGATGATGCCCTGCGCCACGTCGGGCACGAAGGCCGGGAAGGTGAGCCGCTGTCCCCGATGCACTTGCACGCGCAAGCCGCGCAGCGGGTCTTCGAAGAATAATCGGTTGAGCGCATAATGTCCCCACGGCCCGTAATACGCGCCGGGCCGGGTGATGATGGCCGGGAACTTCGTGCTCACCGCAAACATGCGCACCATATTCTCGGCGTCGTATTTGCTCCGCTGATAAAAGTCGTCGGGCTGGCACGGATACGTTTCGTCGATCACCCGCCCGTTCTGCGGGACGCCGATGACGGCGATGGACGACACGTGAACGAAACGCTCGATGTTGTTGCGGAGCGCCGCTTCCAACATGTGCGCTGTGCCCTGCACGTTCACTTGCTCGAACGATCTCTGCTCGCCCCACAGCCGGAACAGCCCGCCGCCGTGAATCACATACCGACAGCCCTTCATCGCCTCGATCAGCGAGTCGCGGTCGAGCAAATCGCCCGCCGCCGTTTCCACATTTTGCGCCTGCAAAAAATCGGCGCGGCTCGTGGGGCGCACCAATGCTTTGATTTGATAACCGGCTTGCTTGAGCGCGGGGATGAGATGATGGCCGAGAAAGCCGGTGGCGCCGGTGACGAAGATCATGGCGTTGTGCCCCCCCACAAATCCCGGGCCGCCTCTCCGAGCGCCAGCCGACTCAACGTGTCCTTCGTGGGGCGGCCAGTGGCGGCGTCCCACCCCTGCGCGGCATAATACTCGCGAAGCATCGTCGGCATGTCGGGGATCACGCCCGCCGCGCCGCCCTCGCTCAATGGCGTGAGCAGAGCCTTTGGCAGTGTGTCGTTCGCCGCTGTCAATCCCATACGATTGTTCATGGCGCGTTTGAGCGCCCAACCGCGCTCGCCGCAGCGCAGAAACTCCTCCGCCGAATAGTCGAAGCCGGTGGCCGCGTTCACCAATTCGCGCGCGGCGGCGAAGGGCACGTTGGCGAACACGCACATCACCAGGCTGTTGTTCAGCGTGCGCCACCATTGATGCCGGGACACGCTCAACGCTTTGCCTTCACTGCTCGCCCGGTCGAGCATCGTCACCCCAATCTCCTCCATCGCGCCGCCGATCTCGACAATGAAATAATCGCTCTGATTATGGCACGCGCCTCTCGGCGAAGTAGCATACACCAAACCCATGCCCGTTGCCCCGCGCGGATCGTGATACGCCACTTCCAGCCCGTTCACTTGCACGGCCATCTCTTCCGCGCCGAAATGCTTCGCCAACCCGCGCGCGCCCCGTCGCAGCCATTCGCCGATCCCTTCGCCCTTCACGGTGAGATCGATCAGAGTCTCGGCGGCTTTCGGGTCGCCCCACTTCAGCGCAATGCCGCCCGTGTCGGCGTTGGTGAGGAGGCCGCGCTCGTACAGCGCATACGCCAGCCCGATGGTGTTGCTCATGCTGATCACATCCAAGCCGAGCGAGTCGCACAATTGCCCCAAATGAGTGATGGCCGCCAAATCATCCACTTCGATATTCGGGCCGAATCCGACAATAGTTTCGTATTCCGGCCCTTTGCCTTCGGGGCCGTCGCCGAGAGTCACTTTGCGCCCGCAAGCGATCACGCACGCATGGCATGTCGAGACTCCGGTGAGGATGCTCTCGGCCATCGCCGCCCCCGACACTTGGCCCACGCCCTCGAACCCACTGCGGGAAAAGTAGCGCACGGGCATCTCGCCGAGAAGGTCGAAGTATTCTGCCGCGCCCGCCGATCCGGTCTCGCGCGCCATCTTCGTCACGTTATCGTTACGCAGTTCCACGTTAGCGCGCGAGCGAATGGCTTGAAACTCGGCGCGGGCAATGGGCACGGGCGACGATCCTCTCACCGCAACGGCCTTGAGATTCTTGCTGCCCATCACCGCGCCCATGCCGGTGCGCCCGGCCACGCGGCCATGATCGCCGAGGATGAGCGCGAACGGGATCATGCGCTCGCCTGCGACTCCGATGCAGGCTACGCGCGCGAGCGAGTCGGCGGCTTCACGTTTGATCAGCGACTGTGTTTCGTAAGCGTCTTTGCCCCACAAGCGCGAGGCGTCGCGCAGTTCGGCCTTTCCATCGTTGAGCCACAAGTACACGGGCGACGAGGCGCGCCCGCTGAAAAGAATTCCATCGTATCCGGTGAACCGAATCTCCGGCCCCACAAACCCGCCGCAGTTGGACTCTGCCCAAAGATGTGTGGCCGGACTTTTGGCGCACACCACAAACCTGCCCACTGCCGGGCCAGCGGTTCCGGTGAGGGGGCCGGTGAGGAAGAGGAGAGGGTTGTCAGGACCGAGCGGATCGAGGGTCGGAGTCAACCGGCGATAAAGGAGACGGGCGGCCAACGAAGCGCCGCCCACAAAGTCGCGTCGGTCGTTTTCCGCTATCGCCTCTTCACCGATCCGGCCCGTCCCCAGATCAACCGTCAGCAATCTGCCGAGGCAGCCGTTCATGGCAAGTGATCAGTAATTGGTGATCGGGATCAGTAATTGCCAATTACTACTTACTGATTACTGTCCACTGTCCACTGGAAACTCGCTTTCCACCTTCTGCGTGCATTTCACAAACTTCAACACTGTTGGCACGTTCTTCATCATATACACCATACTGCCGCTCACCTTCAGTTGCCGCGTCATCATGGCCTGCATCGCGTCGAGTTTGCCTTGCACGATGCGCACCATCACCGAGAGCGGCGCGGCGAGGGTGAAGGCCGCTTTCTTTTCGGCGGGGTCGGCCAATTCCATTGCCTCGAGGCATTGGCCGTGCCACAAATTGAGATACATGTAAACGGGGCGGGCCAGCGAGCCGTCCGGCTCGATCGCAAACACAAAGTCGCCCTCCCAGTTCCGGGCGATCTGCGCGTACTCGGCGTCGTTGTTCAGCACATCTTTGAGGGCTTTGGCCCAAGCCTCGCTAGGGAATGGAATAGCCATGGAGAGTCCTCCGCAGTGGGTTGGGGAGGATTATATACCGAGCGCGGGGGCACGCGCCTTTGGGCTTTGGCAAGGCAGGCCTCTTTTCACCGCAGTCGCTGAGAACGCGGAGCGCGCGGAGTCTTAAAGAATTTCTCTGCGCGCTCTGCGTCTCTGCGGTGAAGAGTTCTTCTGTGATAGACTCGCAATGAATTGAAGCGAAGCCTGATATGCCTCAACAACCCTCTGAAAAAAGCCTCGACCGAATGCGGAAGTTCGTGAAAACGTACTGCGAGAAATCGGGGACGACGACTCACCCGATGCCCGAAGTGCCCGAGGGCGTGATTCTCGGCCTCGCCGCCCACCTCGACGACCTGGGCCGCCCGCTGTGCCCCTGCCGTTTCTACCCCGACAAGAAAGCGGAGATCGAACACCGCACGTGGATCTGCGCCTGCGACGATATGCAGATATATAAGTATTGCCATTGACTGCTCTTTGTGACCCCGGAGGGGTTGCCCATCACCGAATATCTCCCCGAAGATCATGTGGGCCGCGAAACGTACGGACTGGTGAAAGACCCGACGCCCGACAAAGGCCGCCCTCTGCGCGACAAAGCCGAAGAGTGCGAACGCGAGCGCAGGGAAAGAGGAACGTAAAAGGTGGTTTGGTGGTTTGTGGGCGGTTCATCATCCACGAGATGAGCACTCAGAGCGGAGGCCCGCGCAGCGGGCCGTAGTCGAAGAGTGCGGTTTCTGTGGGGATCAGTTAGGATAACCGGGCGATTTCTTTTTCCGCGTCGATCAGCGCGCGATGGAAGGTAAGCGACGGCGCTTGCAAGTTGTAATCGCGGATGCGTTGGTTCAGTTTCTTGGCCGCCGTTGCGAAAGCATTGGTTGCCCGCCGCCACTCGGCCTGCGCCCACACATCCGGCTCCTTTGCGCGGTGAGTTTCCCGGTGGGCCTGCGCCAACGTTTTAAACGCCGCCTCAATCGCCTCTTCAATCTGCTTTCGCTCGTCAATCCACGGCAGTGTGTATCCGTGATCACACAAAATTTTGTGCGCCAGCCGCCACGCTTCCGGCTCGTGAGGGTTGTCGTCGAGCCTCAGCGGCTTGCCCTTGCCCGGCAAGTTGTCGAACACCCCCTCTTGCATCGCCGCGCGAATCTTTTCCTCAACTGCAGCGTCGAAATTCATCAGTCAGCCACCGTCAATGCCAGCGCCCCCGGCGGGACTCGAACCCACAACCACCTGCTTAGAAGGCAGATGCTCTGTCCGATTGAGCTACGAGGGCGTGCCAAAAGTGTAACATAAAACTGCCCGCCGCTGTTCAATCGCCCGTAAAACAAGGCGGTTTCGGCAGTTGCCGTAGCAGAGGGAGAGAGACGCTATGGCAACCGAGCATGAGCAAAACACGAAGATAGAGCAACTGCTTTTTTCGGTTACGCCCGATTTGGCAAAATGGGCGGAAGCCTTCACGGTGGCGAAACGTTCCGAAGGGTTGTCACGAAAAACTTTAGAGTTGTACGCAAGCACACTGCGAACGTTTATCGAGTGGGCAACGTTGCGCGAGTTGTCGAGTGTCGAAGCCATTACGCCCGATGACTTGCGAACCTTTATGCTGTGGCTTGCCGAGAAGGAACACACGCCGGGCGGCCAGCATATTTTCTACCGCGCCCTCAAAACGTTTTTGCGATGGTATGAAGAGGAAACCGAACCGGAACACTGGCGCAACCCTATCGAGAGAGTGAAGCCGCCGAAGTTGCCGGAGTTGCCCTTACAACCCGCCGAACTGTCCGACGTTTCGCGGCTGTTGTCGGTGACGGGCAAGGGCAGGATGGGCGCGAGAGACCGGGCGATACTGCTGTGCCTGATTGATTGCGGACTGCGGGCGCGTGAACTCACCGCCCTTGACGTTGACGATTTCGATTTTGCGAACGGCGGCTTACTCGTGAGGCAGGGCAAGGGCGGCAAAGTGCGAACGGTGTTCGCTGGACACAAAACGCGGAAGGCCATTCGCGCTTGGCTGAAAGAGCGGGGCGACAGGCCGGGCGCATTGTTCGCTACCGACGAAGGCGGGCGGCTGAGATATTCGGGGCTGAGGCAAATCGTCAAGCGGTTGGCAGAGCGGGCGGGCATTGACGCGCCGCCTCTGCATTCTTTCCGGCGCGGCTTCGCGCTGGCTATGCTGAGAGACGGTTGCGACATCGTGACGCTATCCCGCCTCATGGGGCACTCGGACTTGTCGCTCATTCGGCGGTACACGAAGCAAACGAGTGATGACTTGCGCGAAGCGGCGGAGAGACACAGCCCGGCGGATAGGTTGTGAGGCGGCCTTGACAATCCGTAGCGTATACGATAACATAGGGCGTAGCAGATATGGCGAAGCGCGATAAGGTTTGGGAACGGGTCATGAGCGGGGCGGCGGATGCGAACATCGCCTTCGATGACTTGCGGCAATTGTTGAAACGGTTGGGGTTTGTGGAGCGAGTGAAGGGCAGTCACCACATCTTCGCCAAAGAGGGCATTGAGGAAATTCTCAATCTGCAACCCGCCGACTCGAAAGCGAAGCCGTATCAAGTCAAGCAAGCGCGGAACGCGATTCGGAAACACAAACTGAGAGGCAAGCCGTGAACAAGTATCAAATCATCATCTACTGGAGCGACGACGATAAAGCCTTCATCGCCGAAGCGCCCGAACTGCCCGGCTGTATGGCCGATGGAGCAACGCGGCGCAAGGCGCTTGCCAATGCGGAAGTTATCATCGGTGAATGGATTGAGACGGCGCGGGCATTGGGGCGGACTGTGCCACAGCCGCAAGGCCGCCTGCTTTCGGTGGCTGAGGCCGCCCAGCGGTTGGGGTTGGGAGTGGCGATGACGCGCCGTCACTGTCTCATGGGCAACCTTCCGGCCAAGAAGATTGGGCGCGATTGGGTGATTGGGGAGCGTGAGGTCAACGCCTTTGCCGAGAAGGAACGGAAGCCCGGACGGGCAAAGCAGGCGTTGGCGACCGCCTGACTCTGGCCGTGCATGGGAAGGGCCGTTATGAGGCGGATGAAGTGATTGTTATCACCCTTGAGGCCGAGAGCGTATTGCGCGATTGGCTATCTGCGCGAGGGGACAAGCCGGGCGCTTTGTTTGTTGGTTTGGGCAATCGCAATCGTGATCGCCTATCCCTGCGGGCATTTCGCGGGATCGTAAAGGCGGCTTTCAAAGCGGCGGGTGTAGTGGGAGACAACAAGACCACCCACAGCCTCCGGCATACTGCAATCACAAGCGCGGTGAAAAACGGCGCACCTATTCAGGCAGTGCAAAGCATGGCGAGGCACGCAAACATTACTACCACGATGATTTACTACCACGCCACAGACCGCATAACCCGCCCGGCTGAGGATTTTATTCGATACGAGGCGCGGTAGAGGAGTCGAAACGATGATCGAAGAGATAAACGTCCTCGAACCGAAAAGGCGCGATATTGATTTTCGTGTGAGGGCTACACATCTTGAATATATGGCTTGGGTGAAAGAATGCTACCCCGCACTTCTGATAAAGCGCGAGGGCAGGCGGCTTGAACTAAGCCACAAGAATCAACTTCATCGCGGCGAATTGACCCTCACGGATGAGGGCGGCGGCATATTGCATGTTGCTGGCTATTACTCTGCGCCTCGTAGCGCGGCATTCGCAGAGTCGTTTGAGGATGATAGCCGGACTCGTTTCCCTGTGGACTTGTCAAGACAAGATAACGCGCACGCAGGGAAGTTGCCGGGGCGTTTGCCCGATCATATTCTTATTTTGGATGAGGCCGTCCTCGCTGGGCAAAAGCGACGGCGTGGCCCAAAGGGTTACACCGATGAGCAAAAACTGAGATTCGTCCGAAATTGGCTCGCAGTGCAACACGATACCCTCCAAGACATATTCTGCGCAGACCAAAATATCAGCCCGTCCGCTCTGCGCGAGTGGATTGCCAAGTATGAAACGGGTGAATTAGCGGCGAAATAGCGGCGAAATAGCGGCGACTTAGTGTGCGAGAACGGCTTACAGTTGACTGTAAGCCGTTTTGATTCAGGAGCGCCGATGTATCGAGTTAATGTTTACCTGAGCGAGTCTGAGTGGGAAGCCTTGCGGCGTGTTGCCGAGCGCGATTTGCGCGGGCTACGCGAGCAAGCCCGCTATCTGATCGTCAAGGGATTGGCCGCTGAAGTTGTGGCCGCCAACCCACAACCCGCGCAATCCGTTGAGGCGCGAAATGATGAACAGCCTCAAGCCGCCTAGCCCTGTGGCCGCCGACGCGCTGGCCGCCGATGATGCGCTGGCCGATTGTTTCGCGTTTCTGCTTCGCCAAAGGGCGGCGCGATTGGCGGCGGTCATCGTGAATGAGTTGCCGAAAGAGGCCGGGCAAGACGGCGCGGCTGAGGAGGCTTCCGACGATGAGCAATGCGAGTGATGCGCGGCGGGCGGCGCTGAGTCATGCCTACCGCGTCATTGAAGACCACTTGTACCCCCTCATGGTACAGGCCGGGCGACTGGCCGAAACCGACATTGCCCGGCGCAGGCGGCATCGCAAGTTATACTTCACGCGGGCACAAACTGCGCTTTTGAAAACAGTTGAAAACGCAAGGTCAGCAATGAATGTAAAGCGGCGCGATGAGTGGTGGGCATCTCTTGCAGGCAGGTCTCAATCGCGGTCTTGAAA
>Ga0194119_10012419_pt1 | contig 10792 bp, 16 predicted proteins | sample TA2MahC100mmetaG_FD_148620 | JGI IMG/M metagenome (GOLD analysis project Ga0194119, IMG submission 148620) | Freshwater microbial communities from Lake Tanganyika, Tanzania - TA2015018 Mahale Deep Cast 100m | ecosystem: Environmental > Aquatic > Freshwater > Lake | place: Tanzania: Lake... | reverse complement strand
CTTGAACTAATTGACTGATACAAATTTTTTATTTGTCCAGCTTGTAAAATAAAAAGGGGATTCATAATGATATTCTTAATTGAACTTAGAATAAAAAATTTGTAAAAAAAATAACTTATATTATATTCAATTATATAATGGATCCATTAAATCTATTTATTATGACAAAAACGGATTTTGGTTATAAGTTAATAAAAGCCGATAAAATAATAGATATAAATAATTTTAATATTACACAAGTTAATGCAGATGAATATTATTTAGAAAAAAAATTAAATTATAAAGAAATAACTCCTAAAACTTTATGTAAATATGATTTTACTGGATGTATTATTAAACAGTGTTTATTAGATAATAATTTAATACAAGTTAAATCATTAAATAAATTATTGGAAAAAGTATATTTAAAAATAAATAATAAAGAAGTAATTAAAAAAAATTCTTTATTAAATATCGAATTTATTAATAATGATATTAGAGGTTGGAATCAAATAAAAAAACTTGGAATATCTTATCCAAAACCTAAATCAAATATGTTAATTCATGAAATATCTAAACAACTTGAAATAGCTAATATAAGTATGATGTTAAAATTAGAATTGGAAAATGACCAATTAATTAAAATAAAAATATAATTTACAAATACATATTAATAGGAGGTGGACTTTCTTCATCTTTTTCTTCCAAGTTTTTAATAGCAAGTTTCATATCTTCCAAAATAATTATTTTATCTTGTAAGTTATCATTAAATGCTCTTAGTGATTGACATTGTTTAATTTCATTAATAAATTTTTCAATATCACCACCAAAATAAGAAAATTGGGATTTATTATCAGTAAAGAATTTATTTAATTCTTCATCTGATGTATTTAGTTTGAACAAAGTTTGATTAAGTTTTCTAATAAAAATTTCTTTTAATTCAATTGGTTGATAACCATTGATTTTATAATGTGAATGAAACCTTCGTCTCAAACCCTTATTGTAACCAAATAAACAAGAATTCATATCATCTTCATATCCTGCAATGATAAACATGAACTCTCCTTTGCGCTCACTCAAATATTGATTCAACATATCAATAGCTTCCTTAGAAAAACTATCTCTTTTTTCTTTATTACCAAGAGAATATGCTTCATCTAAAAACAAAACACCACCCATAGCACTTTCCAAAAGTTGCCTAGTTTTAGGAGCAGTTTGTCCTAAATACTCACCAACTAGATCATCTCGTTTAATTTCGATGAATTTGTCAGTTTTTAAAATTCCAAGTCGAACAAAAATATCAGCATAAATTTTAGCAAATTCAGTTTTACCTACACCTGGTGGTCCAGAAATAATAGTGTGAAGATACTCGTTTGAATATGAATTTTTAATCCAATAAATAATCTTCTTAAAAATATCACTCTTAATATTCTCTAATCCAACCATAGAATTAAGTTTTATCAATGGTGTAATTAAATAATGGAGTCTTTGAAGAGTATGATCATGTCTGAGTTCATACCAATTTGATTTTAATTTAATAATATCATCAATTGATTTAATTGATCTCATAACTTCATTAATTTTCTGAGGTGTCCAAGTAGAAAAATTAGGATAGAAATTAACAAGTTCAAAACGAGATTTAGAAAATGCTGGTTTCTTACATAAATTATCTTTTTCTTTCTTTAGAAAATATTCTGCATCAGAGAGTTTTCTCTTGAGAGATGATACTTCTCTTTCATGATCTTTCTTAAATTCATCTAATTCTTTCTTGATTTTATCACGTTCAACTACAAGCTGTTGTATCGGTAAATTTGATAACATAGCAATATTATGAGTAAGAACACAGTTATTGTATAGAAGTGGATCCATTTGAGTCGATTGATTCATTAATATACATAAATTTTTAAAGCTAAATATTCTTTTTTCAATTTTTTACAAGCTCATTATATACACTCCAACATTCTTGAATCATTTGATTTATGATTTTGAATAAATCATGTTTATATATTTGATAGGAATCATTTAACAAGTTTGATTTATAGATATTAAATAATTGTTTTGATTTTTGATAATATTTTTCTTTAATTTCTTTTGTTTTTTCTAAAAAATTTATCATTATAATTTTATCAGCAAATAAACTAATACATAGAATAAATGTTTTATATATTTTCATTATTAAATTGGTTGATTCTCCGTTAATTAGTAAATTATTTTGTAGATAATATTCAATAAAACCATATTTAGGATCTAATATACAACTATTATCTAAATCACTTATGTACAACTCTTTTATTAAATCATTATTTTTCTCAACTAAAATATTAGACAATGATAGTTTATTCCAGATAAAACCATATTTATCAAATAATTCAATTTGTATAAGTATGATATAATTAATTATTTCATTTATACTAGTTACATTTAGTTTATTTTGAAATTGTCTTAAATTACAATCATATTTTTTTATAATTTCAAAATAAATATTATCTTGATTAAATTTTTTAATAGTATGTGCAACGTATTCACAATCATTTAATATATCCATCATATCATTATATTTAGTAGGTGGATTAATTATCATTTTTACTACATAATTACAAAGACAATTATCTTCAATATATTTTTTAACTTGATTATATATATTACCACATCGAGAACCAATTAAAATAAATTTGTTATATGTTTTTATATCCATTATATCAATTCATAAAAAAACATTTGCTTTAATTATTGGATTATCTAGTGAGTCTAGAATCCAGACAATATGTTTTGTACCATCTATTATTACTTTATGATATGGTAAAATATTTGATAGGAATCATCTATCAAATTTAATTTATAGATATTAAATAATTGTTTTAATTTTTTTATTTTTTCTAAAAAATTATTCATAAAAAATTTATTAGCTAAACTTAAGTCAGGTAAAAAAGTTTTATAAATTTTTATATCATATATAATAAATAAAAAATGGTATTATTAAATGGAAATTATTTTTTAATAAAATATTTAGGAATAATATTTATTATAGCAGGGATACTTAGAATCTTTTTATTAAAAGATCGTAAAAATGAATTACATAATATGAATCTTCCTAATGGAACTGATTATATAATAATTATGTTTGAAATAATTTGTGGTTTTATTTTATTTTTCAATCTTGCTGATATATCAATTACTTTATCAATTTTATTATTATTTCTTATATTAGGATCATTATTAATTATATATAATAATTTTAATAGTTTATTAAAAGAAATAAATACTGTATGGACATTTCAACCTACAATGATGTCTCTAGTATTCCATTTTACTTATATTATTATGATTATTGGTATTTGTCTAAATTTAAAACAAATTGTATTATATAAATAATTATATATTTGAAGGTATTTGTATTACACCTTTTTTCATTTCAAACGCCGATTATTTTTCTTCTAATTTTTTTAATCTTTCATCTACAATTTGTAGAATATTATAAACAGCTTCCAAATGTGTAACAAGTTCTTGGTCATAATATCTTACCAATGGAACTGATTTAGAATATCTATTATTTTTAATCGCACTTTTCTTTTCAGTTAATACATCATTTATGACCTTAAAATTATGGTCTATTTTTTTTATAAATTTCATCTTTTTCCTTTTGTTGTTTTTTCAATTCTAATATTCTTAATTGTAGATATTGTATTTTTTCGGTAACTGAACTCATCTTAAATATAAATACTATATTTTTGATTATTTAAATTTTATTATAAAATTAGTGTTTGAAATGTTAAAAGGTGTAAATAATTTAATAATTTTAGTTTATTAAATTTGTAATATATCAATTCATAAAAAAACATTTGCTTTAATTATTGGATTATCTAGTGAGTCTAGAATCCAGACAATATGTTTTGTACCATCTATTATTACTTTATGATATGGTAAAACATTTGATAAATTATATCTTATAAAACTATCTAAATTGTATTGACGAATAGAAGGTGGAAAATTTTCAGTTAATAATTTTTCATAATATTTATCTGGTGTTTCAAAATCATAATTACCTTTTATCTTATCTAAATATTTAGTAACTGAAGAAGCTTGAATGCTCACCATATCTTTAACATTTTCAGATACTAATTCAGTAGGAGAAACAGAATAATGAACTTTTCTTATTCCAACAGCTTTCATCATACTAAGACAGTTGTGACAGGGTCTAGCGTTGCAAGTTTCTCCTGCGCGATTGACCCTGATTACGACAATGTCAAGTTTTTGTTTCTTTGATTTCACCTGGTTTAAGGCACCACCCATTTTTCTTGTCAAACGAGAGAGAGCGTCCAAAGTAGTTAACTATAGCGCGAGCTTCAGCGTGTAGACTACCAAAACAGATACCTCGGCAACAATTCTGAACTGAATTGCAACACGGTTTACTCAATATTTTATTACCTTTAGTAATAGCAGCAGCAAGTTGTTGATCAATGAGACTCTTCTGAGCCTCACGATACAGTATATTTATCAGATTTCCTTTCGACGACGACATTAAAGTATGATACTTTTAGGCTTTTAAATTAATGTTTCAATTTTTTTATTTCATAAAAAAATTATATCTTATGACAATTTTTTTATTTCATAAAAAAATTATATCTTATGACAATTTTTTATTAAAGTTATATATAATTACAAATTTGTATTACATAATTATCATTTTGTTTGATTAATTCAAATGGTTTAGCACAACCATATACAAGATTATCTGCTACATATTTATCACAGTTTTCTTTTGTTTCATGAGGATTTATTTGTTGCAAATTTGATTTGAAAATAGCATGTCTAAAAATACCACAATTAATTTCATTAGAATATACTATTATTTGTTCTTGACAATGTGGACAGTTAAAATGAAGCTCCATTAATTATAATTATAATAAAAAAAATAATTAAAACTCAATTTTTAATTAAAGTTAATTTTATAAAAAGTATGTAAAATCCATACAGATAATCCAATTAATGTATCAATAGCTAATACTACCCATGAATGCTTAAATTTAGTAAATGCTAATATTGCAAAAAGTAACCAAATTAATCCATGTACTAATCTCATTTGATTCCACCATATTTTTTTATCACCTAACCATTCTAATTGTTTATCTGCTCTTTCATTACCAAATATATAAATATGTAATATACTAATTGAAAATAATAAATAAAACCCACCAATATATGGTAAATAATTTATATTGGAACTCAAATATGATAAAAATGATCTTAAACCAATACATCCTAAAATAAAAATAGATTTTCTTAATAACATTATATTAGACTATAAATAATTATTTAGTAGCATTTACCAAACGTTTTATTTCATTAATCATTTCAGAAGGTGAATAATATCGATTAACATCATTATAATCTAATTCATCATTGTATATCAACTTACCATAAGTATCAATTAAAGCAGTTTCGTAAACTACATTTTTCTTAATACTTGATAAACCTAAGTTGGCATCTGGTGGAATACTACATGAAACAAAACCAACATTAAATTTATTTTCTGGAATTTGTACACGAAAACAATAACTAACTTTAGGTTGTACAACACATCCAAGTTCTTTTAGTGTATTATCAGCTTGCATTACTTCTTGTAATTGTCGCGCGTGCATGCTGCATGCATTTAAGTCTTTTTGAAAGTTTAGGGAATCCATTATAAGGGAATCCAAAGAATAATTATAATAAACTTCAATTTTTATTAAATAATATAAATATTTTATCAAATAAGTTAGATATGGAATTTATTAAATCTCCAAGACACTTATTAAAACCTATTTTTATTGGTGATGAAAATGTAGGTAAAACATCTTTGTTATGTAAATATACCAATAATATTTATGAAAATAAAATATTAATTGATCTATTTACTAAAGAAATTCAAATTAATAATCAAAAAATTAGATTATTAATGTGGGATATTAAAGGGCATCCATCTTTTGAAAAAATAAATACAAATCATATTAGAGATTGCAATGCATATATAATATTATTTGATTTAACTAATTTATCAAGTTTTTACAATATTAGTAATTGGTTACAAAAAATAAAAAACAATAATATATTATTTAATGATTATTATCCAGTTTTATTATTAGGATGTAAAAAAGATTTGGAATCTAAAAGGAAAGTAACTTACGATGAAGCCAAAAAATTTGCCATTTTTAATAGATTATTATATGCTGAAATATCAATCGAAGATGATATAGAAAAAATAAATTTATTATTTAACATATATTTTAGTAAAATATTAAACTTATATTGTATAAACGATGATTTTAAATACACTAATGTATTTGAAATAACATCAAATAAAAATAATCAAAATAAACTAATAGAAGAAATAGAATTATTAGATGATACTCAATATAAATCAAAATGTTGTTATGAATGTAAAAAATATTTATTGACATGTACAATCCAATAATTTATTTTCTAGCTGGAAAACGATTATCGAGAAAACGGGTAGTTCCCCATGAAGCAGCTGTTCCAATTACACCACCAGCAATTGCTTTACCAACAAAAGCAGCTCCACTAATTACGATTGGAGCAATTTTAGTATCAGGAGTTTGACTTGAGAAAGAAATAGAATTATCTGTTGCAACTTGACTCATTATATAATAAAATATAATAATTATCATTTTTTATATCAATTTTTATTCGATATTAAATTAAATTTTAACACATTCGTTAAAAACTAAATCTTTTAATTTGTTTTCAATTATAATATTTTCATCATCATTAAAAATATATTTACCATTTAGAATATTAGAAACATATCCGTAGTTAGTATTTTTATCTTTTATTAGAATCTTTACTCCACTTTTAATCATTATAGACATAATCCTTTGTTCATTATTTGAAAATGAATTGTTTGGATTAATCAAATAAAAACAAGATTTTTTAAATTTACTAATTTTTATACTGTTCGTGTCGGAACAATACTCAACTAATGCATATTTAATTAGATTACCACAACCAACATCAAAATTACCACCTACTAATATCCAAACAAAATTATATGCTTCCATTTATTAATTAAAATAAATATTTTTATAAATATTTTTATTATAAATTAAGTATATCTCTAAAATGACTAATGTATATACACTGTTCAAAATCAAAGTTCCAATTATCATTGTAGTAAGGTGGAAAGCATTTGTAGTCTGCAAAATATGATAGTTTGTGTTGAATAAGAAAGCTGAACATTATTATATTATTTTATTTATAAAAATAATTATAAATCAATTTTTTTATATTAGCTAACAACACATTTATCTTTATTTTGTTTAATTTGATGATCAATTATTTTCATTATTTCTTGAGATTCAGATGTTAAACATTTACTAAAATTTAGATTATCAATATTTCTATTTATATTTAATTCAATATCATGCATATCATTAAAATTATATCTAACTAGTAGTTTCTTTCTATTTTCAAAATTAATATATTCACACATTTCTTCAAATTTATGATCATTTGATGTAAAATTTAATTGACTTTTAATTATCACATTTTTATCTACTTCATCCCATTGATGAGAAAAATAACAAAAACTAGTAAAATTTATACTATTAATTGTTACCATTTTATTAAATGATTCAACTTTTGGATAACCAGTTAAATATTTAGGTATGTTCCAAAATGTTTGTGCAATAAGTGGTAATCTTCCAAAGTTGCTTACACATATTTTATTCATTATTAAATAGAACTATATGTAAATTATAATAAAATCAATTTTTAGAAAAAAATTGAAATTTAATTAGAATAAGGATATACTTAACTAATTTAAGATGACATTTGAACAAATTTGCAAAGACAAATGGGTAGCTCTCAAGCATGCCCAGGGAGGTTTACTTACCCCAAATCAAAAACCGCAGTATTTGCAGGAAATGGCTGAGGCGAGAGGCTGGGACAAACATGGCGGTCAGGCAGGCTATCAAAACCACTTAGCCCAACTGGCAGCCAAGGCGCAAAAGTACCGTCAAGCGGAGATTGACAGTCAGTGTGGTCTCTCGCCGTATTCCGCAATGATCAATGAATGGCAGCAAGCCTATTTGGCAGCTAATCCCCAAGAGTAGGTGACAATTGTCCTGAAAGTTCATATGAGCAAAATAATATATTATTTTGTTTAATAGGAATAAGATATAAATAAATTCGTTTAATAAACTAAATTGTTGTCAAGATGTGATTTAAGAACTTCAGTCGCACATTGTTGATCACTTACACTGAATTTAACATTTTCTGGTTTAACACATGGTTTTCTTGCTAAAATTCTACCAATGCTTGATGCAAGTTCACGGAATAATTCTGATTCTTCATTGGAAATAAAAATAGATTTTTTAAGTTCTTTTACAATTTTCATTACTCGTTTATATTCTTTGTATAAAATATAATTTTGCTTAACATCATTATCATAGTTTTTCATTAATTCTTTTAAGTTAGAACTTTCATTTGAATAATCAGTTGAAACAGTTTTAAATAGTTTTTTGTATTTTTCATAATGTTCAAGAAATTGTCTTGATAAATCATTAGTTGAATAATAAGTTGTATTCCTAATATCTTTAATCAATGCTACCATTTGATTTTTATCATCTGATTCAACTATATGATCGTGAATTAGTTTTTCAACTTCAAATAGTTTTCTATTTGTACGAGATAATGATGATAAAAAGTTAGGTTTAATCATTTCCAATCTTTCAAGATAATTTGAATCATAATACATTTGATTGTAATGTTTTTGGATAGTACTATTTAAATTACTAATATTGGATTTTAATTCATTAAGTCTTTTTAATGACATCAAGTAATTATTTCTAAATTGAGACATTGTAAATTGAGAAGTATCTAAAGTTTTATTTAATTTTGAAACTTGTTGATTGTTTTCACGTTCTAAATTATCGAAAAGACCATTGACCAAATCATTAAGTTTTTGAACTTTCATAGTAGTTAAATTAGCATGTTCATAAATTGTTTGCATGTCAGGTTTTTTAGTAACTTCTACTTTGGTAGCAGGTTTAGTAACTTGAGTAGCAGGTTTAGTAACTTCTACTTTGGTAGCAGGTTTAGTAACTTGAGCAGCAGGTTTAGTAACTTCTACTTTGGTAGCTGGTTTAGTATCTTGAGCAACAGGTTTAGTAACTTGAGATTTAGCTTCAGGTTTAGTATCTACCTTTGCTACTTGTTTAACAACGGTAGTTGGACCTTGAGGGCAACCAGTCTTAAAAATACATAGATCACCAACAGGCATCCAAGAGATCTCCCATTTAGACAATGGAGAAGTAGGACCATCATAACCAGACATTTCCCATTTTTTAGTTCCAAATTTAACATCCATTACTTGACCATCTGGATTTGAGAAATCATTTTGATTCTTTTTACCATCAGCATTACCACACAAACCACATACTTTTCCAAAATAATTTTGAGGGACATTAATTTCAACAACACCGCAATATCCACCAGTAACCATTAGCCCAAATCCATTAGGAAAAGAAATTTTAATGCCATGTGTTTTGTAAGCATCAGAATGCCATTCTATTTTTTGAAGCCCGTAACGCACATCAACTCCACCTAGTTTATAAGTGAAATTTTTTTTCAAATCTACAGCTTTACCATTAAAAAATGCTTTTCTCATATTTTCAGCACTAACTTCAATAGTTACTAAATCTTTGTAACGAACAGCCAAATCAGTAAGACAACATGGAACACCAACTTTATCAGCTCCATTTTTACGAACTTTTTCTTGAATTACCAAATCATCAGTTTTAACCAATGTAAGAATTCCTTTTTCTTGAAGATGAAAATATGATCCATCGTAATTAGTAAAATGAGGATCACCTGATGCAACGCAAAATTTCTTAGAAGTAGATACTTTACTCTTACTACGAAATTCTTCTTCAGCTAGAGCACCTTGACGAGCTAATTCTTTGTTTCCTGTCATTTTAATATCTTCTAAACATCCCTGATAAATATCAAAACGATTTTGAAATTCTGCACAATCTTGAATAGCTTGTTTTCCTTGATCAGTATTTAACCAATTATTAAATTCAGATTCTAATTGCATAACTAATTTTTTATTGTTAGTATTTGCTCTTGATTTAATGGTATCATAAGTAGTTGGTTTGGTAACTTGATCAATGTTTACCAGTAGTTTTCTATTAGATGTATTATAGTGATTACATCCAACATAGTTATTGATATTACCGTGTAACATTGCATTTTGTTTATCACAGTCCGGAATATTCATTCCATAAGTCGTAGCCAATAGAAGCCCGACAAACAATAAGGTATTAATATTAGAGGTTTTGAATAGCATTAAATAATAAATAGGTTATTGTTTAAATCTATTTTTGTCAATTTTTTATATAATATATAGAAATTGTAATTAAAAAGATGTAGATATCAGGAATTGAATCTAGAAGGACTTCTAGGAGGACTTCTAAGAGGACGTCTATGAATATCTGCATGAAAGGAAACAGGACCTAATCTTCTATCAAGATCTGCTAGAGAGGGAGCAGGACCTAATCTTCTATCAAGATCTGCTAGAGTGGGTGCAGGACCTAATCTTCTATCAAGATCTGCTAGAGTGGGTGCAGGACCTAATCTTCTATCAAGATCTGCTAGAGTGGGTGCAGGACCTAATTTTCTACTCATATCTGCAAGAGATGGTGCAGGACCTAATCTTCTATCAAGATCTGCTAGAGTGGGTGCAGGACCTAATCTTCTATCAATATCTGCTTGAGAGGGTGCAGGACCTAATCTTCTATCAAGATCTGCTAGAGTG
>Ga0194119_10012411_pt1 | contig 10797 bp, 13 predicted proteins | sample TA2MahC100mmetaG_FD_148620 | JGI IMG/M metagenome (GOLD analysis project Ga0194119, IMG submission 148620) | Freshwater microbial communities from Lake Tanganyika, Tanzania - TA2015018 Mahale Deep Cast 100m | ecosystem: Environmental > Aquatic > Freshwater > Lake | place: Tanzania: Lake... | reverse complement strand
CAACGTAATCTCACCCTGCCTAACGGAGTCAAACAAGTATTGGGCTCTGTCAGAGAGAATTTCAGGAATATAAAACTTGATCAGAACGCTTGCATCGATAACAAGGTTCACCTGGCTCTGTCCTCTCTCAGCAATTCGGCGCTGTCCGTGAAACGAACGGATTTCTTTCTCAGCTTTTCCTTCAGTTCGGTCGCTTTCCGGAAGATGTCAGGTGAAGATTGATTTGCCATAGTTTCCAGCGCCTCCCGGAGTTCCTGCTGAAGCGACCTGTTGCGGCGCTTGGCCGCCATTTTAATCATGTTCAAAACTTCATCGGGAACATTTCTAATTAATACATTGGCCATGTCCTTGCCCTCCATGCTATCAAAATGATAGCATACCCTTCAATAAATTACAAATTCCAGACACTCCTTCGTTTTTGGGATTTGGCGAATTTGGGGTTACCTATGATCAATATCCCTTGCTTCTGTCCACCAGGCCGGTCAGGGGTTGGTCTTCGACCCAGCGTTCATAATTCTTGACGAACTCTTCGCAAATCTCCTCTGGGAGGTTTATTCCAGAGACATGCGGAGTGATGATGACATTCTCCATATCCCAGAGTTCACTCTCAGGAGAAAGGGGCTCTTCTTCAAAGACATCGATCACCGCCTTGATCCTTCTCGTCTTAAGTATTTTGCTCAGGGCCCTCTCATCAATCGTCTTTCCCCGGCCAATGTTGATGAGAATCGTCCCCTCTTTCAGCAAGCTGAGTTCTCTCTCTCCAATGAAGTGATTCGTCTCGGGAGTAAGGGGAAGAGTAACAATAAGATAATCGACCAGTGGGATCATCTTCTCAATATCTTTGGGGTCAAAGACCTGATCAACATTCTCAACTGATTCAGGAGTCCGCTTCAGGCCGAGGACATCCATTCCGAACTGTCTTCCCCGTTTGGCAATCTCTTTGCCAACCGAGCCAAGTCCCAGGATGCCCAACACCTTCCCCCTCAGGCGCTCCGGTCGTCTCTGTTCCCAAATCTTATGCCGCTGATCCAAAAAATATTTTGGTAGATCTCTGGCAAAATAGAGGAGGTAGGCAAACACATACTCGACCATCATCTCGCCATATACGGTGACCTTGGTGAAGAGAACATATTCAGGAATAAAAGGGTTATGAATGAGATGCTCATTTCCTGCTCCGAGAGAGGCGAACCACTTCAAATTCTTTGCTTTCTTCAGCAGCTCGTCCGGAATCTTCCAGGTGAGGATGATCTCTGCCTCTTCGATAAAATCAACTGCTTCCTCTGGTTGAGAACCAGAGCAGATTTCAAGTTGTGGCAGTCTTTTTGAAAGGATTTCTCCATAGAGTTTGGCATTGGTATGGTAGATGAGAAGTCGATGGTTCGCCATAACTTTTTGGGCGCTTTTCTCCGCAATCAACTCCTACCTCCGGTTGGAATCCTGAATACTCCATCCACATCTTCCAGATCCAACCACCACTTCTTCTCAGGATTTGGTTTTCCGTACCCCATCAGATCATCGGCCCTAACAGCAATAGTCCTTGCCAAAGAGGAATGCCTCACAGCCCACCCAACTGCCCGGTGAAAAAGGGTGTAAGGTTTGTTTGCAGGACAAACCTTGATACAGGTTCCGCATCCTGACCCTTTCGGATTTCCAACCCGCATCTTCGTGCACTTCTCAACATCCGAAGACCAACGCTCGTAACCATTAAACATCACCTTGTCACCCAGACTGAGGGCTCCCGAAGGGCACTCCCGTGCACACTTCTTGCATTTGGAGCAAAAATCCTGCAATCCGAAGTCAATGGGTTTGTCCACGGCGAGAGGCAGATCGGTGGTCACCACAGCAGCTTTAAATCTCGGACCCAAGAAGGGATGAAGCACGCAGTCACCAATCCGACACATCTCCCCCAATCCTGCCCAGAGGAGGATGGGCGGCAACACAATCTGATAATTTCTTGCATGGTGAGCCCTTGCAGGAAAACCAAGCCTCCGGATGTAATCCGCAATAATACAGGCAATAAAGGCCGATGTGGAATAAGCTAAAAAACTCATCGAATTGCTGATCCAGTCATGGCCATTGAATGCCTCTGCGGTTCTCCAATCCTGGTCGATGAGAACAGCAATGGCATACTGATGATTCAGTTCAACCGGTTCGCCACCTGGGAAGCTATTGGTGTAAACCGCATAGGGAGGGAGTTTGCAGATTCCAACAGCATCCGCCCTGAGGAAATAGGCAAGCTCTTTCATATGTCGGGACAATAGAACAGGATCCTCCGGCAGAGGGGCTTTCTGTTTTGCCGCCAATCCATCCACCACATCTTTCAAATAGGCCGTCATCCACGAAAGGGCGCCAGAAATGGGGTGTTTCGGGACGAATCGCATCCTCTCCTTCTGAAGATGTGAGCCGTAATCACCTCGAACGGCTTTGTTAAATCCGCTCTCCCGCTCATCCACTCTTTTGACCTGGTCGTCCAGAATTTGGGTGGTCGGACGTTCAACTCTTTTCAGGGTGTGCACAGGAAAAGTATCAAAGTTGCGTTTGTGATAGCCGCTCACTCTTTTTTCCCCCCCGAAGGTTCAATTTAACCTTAATTCAGCGATAATTACGGAAAGGACAGTGTTAATGCCAGTATTATTGTCACCCTGAACCATGCCCTGAATCAAGTCCAGGGTCTGCGATTTCAGGGTCTTATGAGATGCCGAAACAAGTTCGGCATGACATTCTTGTCGCTGATTAAGATTTATTTCAACTTCAGAAGTCGTCTTGCATTTCCTTCAAAGATCGCATGCCGGTCTGCTGAACTGATATCTAAACGATCAATGATCTCTATTGTCCAGCGAATATAGGCTGATCCTTTCTCCGGGTCGAAGGGTGAATCTGAGGCAAAAAGAACTTTTTCCGCTCCAAAGAATTTCAATCCACAAATCGTCGCCTCTCTCGACCCAAAAACAGCAGTATCCGCATAAAAGAGCCTGAAGTAGTCTAAGGGTCTCTTCTTCAATTTTTTAAGGAGGAGCGTATAATCCTCATCCGATGTCCTGGTACCCAACTGGTCCCAACCCGGGCCCACCCGGCCCTCAAAATAGGGGATCATGCCACCCAGGTGATGAGTGATAATCTTGATATCAGGGTGTCGATCAAAGAGGCCTGAAAAAACCAGATGCGCCATGGCCACGCTCGTCTCATAGGGCCAGCCAAAAATAAACCAGATCTCATAATGGCTTTTAGGTTCTCCTTTATAATCCGGAAAATCTGCTCCTCTTGCAGGATGCATCCAGATGGGCCGATCCAGTTCAGCCATCAGATCAAAGAGTGGCATGGTTTCGGGTTTATCCAGAGGTCTTCCCGATACATTCGTAAAGATCTGCACCCCCACGGCCTTGAGATCTATGATCGCTCGCCTTGCTTCTTTTAACAGCCCCTCCGGGTCATTCATGGGCAACGAAGCGATAAAACCAGGGAAACGATCCGGATATTTCCTGACCAACTCAGCCATTCCGTCATTGGCTAGTTTTGCCAGCTCTGTGGAAAGAGGTGGAGAGGCAAAAGACTCAATGGGTGGATTGGGCAAACAAATCACCTGGACGTAGTCTCCAAAGCGATCCATAATTCTGAATCGCTCATCGAGATCTACGATGGAGGGTATATTCCGCACCCGTTTGTTCATGTCCTTGGCATTTGGAGCAACGCTGAGCATTTTGTCATAAAAAGATTTGGGGAAAATGTGATTAAAGATGTCGATCTTCATTTAAGCCTCCCTGTTCTTTGATTTTTCCCTTTGACTCTTTTTCCACTCCCAGAGGACAAGGGGGATACCAACCGCCAGGCCGATCACATCGCTCCTCCAGCCCGGAATCATACACCCCAGCCCCCCGAGGATGAGGAGAACCCTCTTAACCCAATCCAATTTCTGAAACAAGAATCCCTCAATTCCGATAGCCATCAAACTGATGCCGATTATTGCTGTCACGACGGCATGAATAACTTCGATTATATTTCCTTGGAGTAACAGCGAAGGGTGATAGGCAAAGAGAAATGGGACAATGTAAGCCGCAATGCCCAATTTGATGGCCTGATATGCGGTTTTCATCATATCCGAACCTGCCAAGGAAGCGGCTGCATAAACAGCCAGGCAGATGGGAGGGGTAAGAAATGACATCACGGCAAAGTAGAAGACAAACAGGTGTGCGTTTAAAGGCGCTATCCCTAATTGAATAAGGGCAGGAGCAATCAGGACGACCATGAGGAGGTAGGCCGCCGTGACAGTCATCCCCATTCCGAGGATGATTGCCCCCATGGCTCCTAAGATGAGAAGAAGGAGAGTGCTTTTCCCTGCAATGCTTACAAGCGCCTGAGAAAACGTAAACCCGAGGCCTGTGAGCGATACGATCCCGATGATCACCCCTGCGGCGCAGCAGACGACACCGACCTCCAGCATCCCTTCGCCGGTTTCCCTGAGAATATTGACGATCTTCTTTAGATTGAGGCGGTCCTCCTTGCGGAGACAGCAGATGAGGAAAACCGAGGCTGTTGCATAAAGACCGGCCCTGTCAGCTTCGATCACCCGTATAAAGAGCGCATAGATTAAGACAGAGAGGGGAATGAGAAATGGCCATCCTTTGCGCAACACCATGAACAGCCTCGGAAGCATCTCTGATGGCAACCCCTTCAATCCGTTCTTGGCCGCCTCCAGATCCACCTGAATGAAGACAGCCATATAATAGAGGACTGCAGGAATGAGGGCCGATAAGGCCACCTTTCCGTAAGGTATGCCAAGAAAGGTTGCCATCAGAAAGGCGGCCGCGCCCATAATCGGTGGCATAATCTGCCCCCCGCTCGATGCCGTTGCCTCAACCGCTCCCGCGAAATAAGGAGGGTAGCCGCTTTTTTTCATCAATGGAATGGTGACCGATCCGGTCGTCACCACATTAGCCACGGCGCTTCCTGACATCGTTCCAAAAAGAGAACTGGCCATCACCGCCACTTTGGCAGGTCCGCCACGGTAACGACCCATCAAGGCCATGGCTGAGTCAGTGAAAAATTCACCTCCGCCGGTCCGGAAGAGCGCCTGTCCAAAGAAGACAAAGGCAAAAACAACCGTTGCCCCAACCTCTATGGCAATCCCGAGGATTCCCTGAGGATCGAGGTAGAGAAAGGTGGCAAGCCGGGGCCAGCTCACACCTTTGCCGTAAAGCCTTCCGGGAAAGAGAAAGGTGAACAGCGCATAGAACATGAAAAGAAGAACAATGGTTAAGAAGGGCCACCCCAATACCCGCCGGGATGCCTCCAAAATAAGGACAATGGCAATCGTTCCAAGGACAATCCGGGTAGGCATAAGGAGCCCCATTTCGACGACAATCTCTTTGTAATAGAGGGCAAGATATATCCCGACCATGAGGCCGAGCATGGACAATGCCACGTCATACCATGGCAATCGGTCCTTTGGCGCCCCCTTCTTCAAAGGGACAAGGATGAAAACGAGAGCCATGGTCAACCCGAAAAAAACGGCGAGATACTGCTGGATGTAGAAAGAGAGACCGAAATACAGCGGGACATTTAAGATAGATATTATCCCTGTGACAGGCACGGAGACGAGCAGTATATCCTCCCAGTAACCGAATAGGCCCCCCGGTCTTCTGAACCTCGATTCCCCCAAGGATTCTGCCATAGAAAGCTCCCCTCTGAAATCTTACTTCTTCTTTGCTAATAAGGCATCTTGAAGCCTTGCCATCTCATCCGTCCAAACCCTTTTTTCTTTATAGAATCTGACAACGCCCGGATGATAGGGGATTAAAGCCTCCTTCGATACAAATCGCTCCTGGGTCCAGTCTTTCAGAAGGACATGGATGGGGGCAAAATCCTTATAATTCTCCCACATAGATTTTACGATCTGATAGACAGCCTCATCGGAAAGGTCCTCTCTCCCAACGACATAAATATCATAGGCCCACATGGACTGCTCTTTTTCAATCCCGGTTCGGCCCGGGCCCGGTGTGATCGAAATTGGATACCCCGGAAATTTCTCCTTCGATCTTTTAACCGCTTCAGGCAATGAATCTAGGGGAAGAAATCGCGCCCCGCTTTTGGCATGGAGTTCTTCAATGATGGGGGTCCCAATCGTCACGTTGGCCGCATCTGCCCTGCCTTCGATCACTGCTTTGACCCCTTCGGTGATCGAACTCACCGGGATAGGCGTAACCTCCGACCATTTCACTCCGCCATTGGCCAACACGGCTTCTGTCTGTAATTGAAGAGACGGCGTAGGATAATTCCCTGCGACCTTCTTCCCTTTGAGATCTGAATACTTGTAAATTTTAGAATTCGCCGCGACAATCAAACCGATGGCATTATTGACGCTGATCGCGACAAGCCGGACAGGAAACCCTTTTCCTTTTGACAATTTCTCGTAAACCGACTCCCCCAGGTATCCTTTCTCGGCATCCCAGTTATTTAATACACCGAGGTCGATCTCTTGAGATGCAAGCAATGGATACCATGCGGAAGGGCCTGCCATGGGTTTGACCGTCGTTTTCATCGGGGTATATTTCCCAATCACAGTTGCGGTCGCTGTCCCGACGATGTTAAAAAAAGAGCCGACCGGATGGGTCCCGATGTTAAGGATAGCGGGCAGTTGCTGTGCGGAAACCAGGCTGATGTTTCCTCCCACTAGCAGCACACATACAAGAATCAAAACCAATGTCTTTTTCATACCCATTCCCTCCTTTTTCATTCTATTTAAGTTTAGAGGCAACCTTCTTCAACCCTGCTTGAATCTGAAAAATATGCTTCAGCATCAATTTATAAACCCACTGAGAATTCTTCTCCCGAATGGCCTCCAATATCTTTTTGTGGCAATGAACGGATTGGTCGGAAGGGGTTCATAAAGAGAGCTATGAAAAGCCATTTTTCGCTCTCTGATTGCACAGATTTCAAAAGATGATTACACAGATTTTTCTATATTTTATCAATCCATTTCTAATCTGTGTAATCGGTTCTTCATCGGTGGAATCAGAGATTTCTGGACGTTTCAGAAATCGCAATAAATTGGCAAGATATCTGTTTTATTAACAAGTCCCTACAAAGTTGTCAAGAAATAAAGAGGCCTTAATTGACAAATTTACCTGGTCCAAATAAAATGAAACACCGATCTTCAGAGGAGTCCTGTCATGATCAAGCCGTGGCTTAAGATTCGAACCCGATCCACCCGGTCCTATCGTGTCTTCTCCGTGCGGACGGATATTGTCCGCTCACCGAGGACCCATCGGGAGCATGACTTCTACGTCATTGAGTCAAGCGACTGGGTCAATATCATCCCTCTCACCTCTGATCACCGGGTAGTCATGGTGAAACAGTACCGCCATGGCTCCGGAGAGGTGACCCTCGAGATCCCCGGAGGTCTGGTGGATTCTGAGGATTCTCCTAAAAAAGCGGCGGCGCGGGAATTATTAGAGGAGACAGGTTATCAGGCAAAAAGATGGTTAAAAATCGGGGTCGTTAATCCCAACCCGGCGCTCTTCCAAAATCGCTGTTATACTTTTTTGGCTCGAGATATCAGAAAGGTCGCTGATCTCAACCCCGACCAGACGGAAGATATCGAAGTCGTCCTCGTTCCCCTCTCCGAAATACCGAATTTAATTCGGAACGGGAAAATTGACCATTCCATTGTGATCACAGCATTTACCCATTATTTTCTCCGGCACCCGGAAGGATTGAAGAGGTTTCTGAAAAAGTCCAGAAACCTGTGAAATCCGAGAGCAAAAGATAGTTTTGCAGAGCTCTCTTGGAAAAACCTTGACTCCTCTCAGCATCCTTCTTGTCCTGATTTCAGCCCTCATCCATTCCTCGTGGAATTTTTTCACCAAGAGGGGGAACTTCCCTTTGGAATTCTTCTTCTGGGTTTTCTTCTGGGGAGTCCTTTTTTATATCCCTTTCTTCATTGGATTCGGTGTCTTTCCCTCCCTATTCCTCAACCCTCCGCTGAAACTCTGGTGGATCGTCATCCTGTCAGGCTTTTTCGAAACGATCTATTTCGTCTGCCTGATAGAGGCTTATCGGGTTGGAGAACTCTCCCTGGTCTATCCCATCTCCCGTTCCGCCCCGCTTTTCACCCAAATCTGGGCCATCGTCTTTCTCGGAGAGATCCTCTTTCCCGGAGGGATGCTGGGGATTGGCCTCGTGATGGCCGGCAGTTATATCCTTTCTTTGAAAGGCTTCCACTTAAAAGATTTACTTCCGCCATCTCATCATCTTATCTCCCGGCCATATCTTCTGGCCTTCTCTGCAGCCATTGCCAGTTCGATTTATTCCGTCATTGATAAAGCGGGGGTTCAGATCATTCATCCCGTTTTTTACCTCTGGTTGATCAACCTTTCAATGGCAATCTTCACGAGTTTTTATATGGTTCTATGGAAAAAAGTTTCTCTCTGGAAGGTCTGGGATGAATCAAAAAAGGAAATCCTCATCATCGCAGTTCTTCAGAATGCAGCCTACCTCTTCGTGCTGATGGCGATGACGATGAGCAAGGTGAGCTATGTAGTTGCCTTTCGCCAGGTAGGAGCTATTTTCGGGGCAATCATGGGAGTGGTTTTTCTAAAAGAAAAGGACTGGAAAACTCGGCTGACGGGTGTCGTCATTCTCACCCTTGGACTTGTGTTTATCGGGCTGGCAAAATAATAAGCCTAACCGAAAAGGGCTTTCATGTAGAAAAGCAGAATGATCAGGAGGAGGGCGGGGATTAAATTACCTACCCTGATCTTTTGCAAACCAAGAATATTGATTCCAATCCCCATCACAATCACTCCACCGACAGAGGTGAGTTCCCGGATCATTTCCGGAGTGAAAAACGATTGAAGTTTCGAGGCAAGAAGCGTGATCCCACCCTGATAAAATAGGACAGGGAGAGCAGAACCCAGAACGCCAAATCCCATGCTCGCCGCAAAGGGAATGGAGATAATGCCGTCCATCACGGCCTTGGTCACCAGGATCGAACGATCGCCTTTCAGGCCATCGGTAATACTGCCAACGATCGCCATCGATCCCACGCAGAAGAGCAGACTCGCATAGATAAACCCTTTGGCAGGGCTACCCTCTGTGACATGGAACCGTTTTTCCAACCAGCCTCCAAACCTTTCAAGGCGGCCTTCAATATTTGCCCATTCTCCCAGAACGGCTCCTGCCACCAGGCTGATCAGAATCATAATGAACTCCCGCCCCTGGATGGCCATGCTCACCCCGACGACCAGCGTAAAGAGTCCCAAAACCTGAAGGGTCGTCTGGGCGATCCTCTCCGGAAACCCCTTTCGAAATAATAGCCCCAATCCCCCTCCGACAAGGATGGCAATGGCGTTGATGATCGTTCCCATAGAAAACTTTTTAAACCTTCCTTTAGGCGTAGATGCTTATACATTGAGGTCTGAGGCTTTATCTCCAACATTCAAAAAAAGTCAAAAAAAATCTCCCCTGGCGGGAGGGGATGAAGGGGAGGGGGATTGCGATTATCAAAGGTGTTTATCCCGTTAGAAATAATGCCCCGCTGCTCCCTCCGGGCCAGAGGCCCTCCCTCCGGGGCAGAAGCCCCTCTGGGGCGGAGCCTGGGCCGGCGGCTGCAGTGGGGGTTGAGGGCACATTGCAGATTGATTCCGACAGGGTTTAATGCCTCGCTCGGTTTCGAGTCGAAACGATTGGAATTTCTCACGGCGTTTGCTCCGGATGGATCGTGAAACATTGATGCCGAGTTCAGGCATGATCATTTTATTTTTGCAAGAAAATCCTTGGCGGTCACAACATTCGCAATGCTTTTAATATGGTCATTAAAGAAATGAGCATCACCGGTTAAAAAATAATCGGGTTTTACAAAAAGAACCGCCGCGAGAATTGGAATATCTTTTTTGTGTTTTATCAAAAATTCAGCCTCTTTTATTTTATTGCTGTATTTTGTTCGTGGGATAATGGCAATATCGGTCAGTGCTTTTTCGGTTTCCGCAAGGGCAATTTCAAAAGTCCTTTCTTTTAGATATTTGAGTTTCTTCCTCACTACCCTTTGTAATTCAATAACTGCATCTTCACATGTTATAAGGTCCAGCTCGACCATATCCAAAATACTGGATTCATTCCCCTCAAAAAAGATGCCTGAGAGTAGGATGTTTGTATCAACAAAGACCTTGTATTTCATTTGCGTATTTTCCCAAGCTCTTCCAATAAGTCGGCTTCTGATATACCCTCTTTCTTCATCAGCCATCTTAGGAATGATCTGCTTTTACGGGAATAGGTTTTTTTAAGCGCTGAAACAACAGCCTCAGACGTATCAGAAAATATTCCAAGCTTTATCTCCTCATTAATGTTTTCGTAAAGGTCATTCGGAATCTGAGCTACAATTTTTGGCATTTTACACCTCCTCGCTATATAAATAATCCAATGATAACAAAAAGATTACGAATTTGCACATCAACTCCACCGTTTTCCGTCCCATTGTCTCCCCTCCTTAAATATGGGAAATGCATCCAAGTTTTTATCAAATTTTCGGGGGGGTTCATCTTCGGTCAGGCTTAGGATATCCTGGGCTTTTTGTTGCTTCTTTGATCGTCCTATCGATACCTCTTTGCCCTACCCCTTTGGATCTTAATTTTCCTCCGATTCTGCCCCAGAGGTCTTCAATATAAATGCCAATATTCCGCTCATTAATGTAGTCTTCTATCAGCTCTCTCACCATCTGGCTTGAAGTCTTGCCTTCCATCCTCGCAAGTTTACTGAACCTGTCTTTAACTTCGGGGGCTATTCATATTATTATTTGTGTTGCCA
>Ga0194119_10012407_pt1 | contig 10800 bp, 8 predicted proteins | sample TA2MahC100mmetaG_FD_148620 | JGI IMG/M metagenome (GOLD analysis project Ga0194119, IMG submission 148620) | Freshwater microbial communities from Lake Tanganyika, Tanzania - TA2015018 Mahale Deep Cast 100m | ecosystem: Environmental > Aquatic > Freshwater > Lake | place: Tanzania: Lake... | reverse complement strand
TCGAAGTAAAGCTCCGGCCGAGCCGCGTGCGCGTACCTTCGAAGCTCGCGAAGTAGAACGTCTTGTCCTTCTTCACCGGGCCGCCGAACGTTCCGCCGAACTGGCTTTGCTTGTAGGTTGGCTTGGTACGGCCCGCGCGATTGGCGAAGAAGTTCGTGCCGTCGAGCTTGCTGTTCCGCAAGAACTCGAAAGCCGTTCCGTGGATCTCGTTTGTACCGCTCTTGATGTTGACGAAAACCTGCCCGCCCATCCGCGTACCGTACTCGGCGGAAAGATTGTTCGTCACCACGCGATACTCGCTCACCGCGTCGACGCTGGGTTTCACCGCTTGCGCTTCGAATCCCAAGGGACCGCCGGAAGCCACCGACGAGTTATCGACGCCGTCAATCGTCACGTTGACCTGATAGATGTGCTGCCCGGAAGCAGAGAACCCGCCTTCGCCCTGCGTTCGTCCGCCGCGGCCGGGATTAGTGCCGGCGGTCAGCTTTGCCAGGTCTAGATAGTTGCGGCCGTTCAAAGGCAGTTCGACAATGCGCTTGTTGTCGATGACCTGGCCAACCGTCGTCGTTTCGGAGTCGATCGACGCCGCCGTCGCGGTCACCTGAATACTCTCGGTCACAGTGCCGGCCTTCAACGAAAAGTCCAGACGAACCGTCTGCGTAACGTCGAGCTTGACCTCGGGCACTTCGGCGGTAGCAAAGCCCGCCTTCGACGCGCTGATCTTATACCGGCCGACCGGAAGCGTCGGCGCGGTGTAGAATCCCTGCTCATTCGTCGTCAAATCACGGCGCAGTCCGGTGTCGATATTAACAACCGACACACCCGCGCCCGCGACCACCGCATCGGAGGAGTCCTTGACCACACCCTGAATCGTGCCGCTCTGCGCGAATAGCGCCCCCGCCGCGAGAGCCGCGGCCAATACCTTAAAGACCATCCTGCCACTCTATCAGAGGTTAGAAGACGTCGAGCAGGTGCCCCATTTTTTCTTTCTTGGTTCGCATATACTCCTCCGCATGCGCCTGCGGTTCAACCAGCGCGGGCACACGCTCGGCCACACGCACGCCGGCGCGCTCCAAAGCCGCGATCTTGTCGGGGTTATTCGACAGAAACCGGACCGATTGCAGGTTGAAGTACTGCATAATCGCAACGGGCAGTTCGTAGCTGCGCAAGTCGGCTTCGAAGCCAAGCGCGAGATTGGCCTCGATGGTATCGGCGCCGCTATCCTGCAACTCGTAGGCGCGGAGTTTGTTCATAATGCCGATGCCGCGGCCTTCCTGGTGCTCATAAATCAGCAGGCCCCGGCCATCTTCACCGATGCGCTCCAGCGCCAGTTCCAGCTGCGCGCGGCAATCGCACCGCAGAGAGTGGAATACATCGCCGGTTAAACACTGCGAGTGAATGCGCACAAGCGGCGGCTCGCCTTCGAGCGATCCCATTCGCAGCACGACGGCCTCTTCGCTGCGGTCGTCCCACTCGCCCACGAAGCCGTAGATCCGAAACGTGCCGAAGCGCGTGGGAAACTCCGCCTCCGCTTTTTTTACCAATCGAAATGCCATTTAAAGTGCGACGATAGTTCCATTATAGTTCGATGCTCGAGCAACACCTCGTCATACTGCTTTTGAAACTCGCCGTGGCGGCCTCGGTGGCCAGCATTCTCGGCCGCTCCGGCGCGTTTTTGCGCATGTTGCTGCGTGAGGAACGAACGTATAAACAGCGCTTTCGAATGGCGCTCAACTTCGGCATCATCTTCGGCGTAGGCATCGGCCTGCGCGTGTTGGCCAACAATTTCGCGTTCGACCTGGGGCTGGAAGGCGCGCTGCTGGCCGGCTTGCTGGGCGGCTACTTCACCGGCTTAACGGGCGGAGTGATGATCTCGCTGGCGGCTTGCGCCAACGGCGAATGGCTGGCCATGATGCTCTACGCTGGGGTCGGCGTTCTCGGCGGACTCCTGCGCGACATCGCTCCCTCCACGGGCGACATCTGGAATTTTTCGCCCTACTTCGACCTCAACGTCTACCGGCTGTTTCGAGCAAAGTACGACATCCGGGTCACTATCTTTCACCTGCTGTTGTTCGGCGCTGTCCTGTTCGCCGAGTTCCTTCGCTGGGCGCTTGATCAAATCGCGGCCGAACGATTCCTGCTCACGATCTACGCAACCTGGCATGAACCCGACTGGCTCGGCTTTTTCATGATCTACCTCTCGACCCTCTTCGCGTTCGCCATCCCGCTTAAGATCTGGAACTCGATCCGCCAGGAAAAACTCATCGAAGTCCAACAGCGCTCGCTCACCGAAGCGCGTCTGAAAGCGCTCACAAGCCAGATCAACCCGCACTTCCTGTTCAACACGTTGAACACCGTCAACTCGCTCATCCGCACCAACCCCGACCAGGCGCGCGCCGTTGTGCTCAAGCTGTCGAGCATCCTTCGCCGCCTGCTGCGCAAGGACGAGAACATGAGTCCATTGCGAGATGAACTCAACTTCATCAACGACTACCTCAGCATCGAAATGACCCGCTTCGGCGAGAAACTCCGCTTCGTCAACGAAGCCGAACCCGCCACCCTCGATCGCCTGATTCCGTCGATGCTCCTGCAGCCCATCATCGAGAATTCGATCAAACATGGGCTGAGTTCGAAGGTGGAAGGCGGCGTCATTACATTGCGAACCCGGCTGACCGGAGACCGCGTGCATATCGAAGTCGAGGACGACGGCGTCGGCGTGCCGCCCGAAAAACTCGACACGATGTTCGAATCCGGCATCGGAGTTTCCAACGTAAACGAGCGCCTCAAGGTCCTTTTTGGGGACGACTATCGCATGGATATCGACTCCCGGCCAGATGAAGGAACCCGCACTCATATCGAGTTCCCCGACCTGACCACCCGGCTTTGAGGTACAATTTCGCAACGACCTGCTTATGCAGACAGCCGTCGCACTACGCACCGATAAACTACCCCAGACGATCGCCGCGCGCACCCAGCGTGTCTACGATCACCTCGCCGCCGTGTACCCCGCGTCGACGTTCCTCTTTCATTCCAAGGCCCATAAACAGGCCCTCGAAATGAGCGGACTACGAAACGGGATGTCGGTCCTTGAGATCGCCACCGGATCCGGCGAGATGTTCCGGCGCATCATCAAGGCCAACTCCATCGGCTACACCTGCGGCGTCGACCTGTCGCCGAACATGGCCGCCAGAACGCAACGAGTGGCCCGCCGCAAGTTTCCCGCGGCCAACCTCGACTGCCAGGCCGTCGACGCCCGCGTGCTCCCTTTTCGTTGCGATGCCTTCGACGCCGTTTTTTGCTGTTATCTCTTCGAACTCCTAGGCGGCGCCGACATCGAAAGTACGCTGGAAGAGATTCATCGCGTGATGAAGCCGCGGGCAACGTTCACGATGGTTCTGATCGGCCAGCACACAAGGCTCTTCAATAAGGCGTATCATGTGGCTGGATCGCTGGTGCCCGCGTTCTGGGGCCGGCAAGTGGCCACGAAGTTCCCCGAGCTTGTGAAACGCGCGAACTTCCGGATCGTTGAGGACATCCAGCTCCGCCAGGGATTCTATCCCTCGCGCATTCTCACAGCCCGCAAAGACTAAGGAGCTTCAGCCATGAACTCGCAACGGCGCGATCTCATCGGAGCGCTCGCCGCCCCATTGTTCGTCCCCCAGACCGCTTTCGGACAGAACTCGAAGATTACGTACGCGGTCATTGCCACCGGCGGACGCGGCCGCTACTTAATGACGAAGTTCAAGCAGCTCGGCTGCGTTTGCACCGATATATGCGACATTTACGAACCCAATCTGCAGAAGGGCGCCGAGATCGAACCGGAGGCAAAGAAGTGGGTCGACTATCACGAGATGCTGCAAGGCTGCAAAGCCGATTGCATCGTGATCGCCTCGCCCGATCATCATCACGCGCCGATGCTGTTCGCGGCGCTCGACGCCAAGAAAGACGTCTACCTCGAGAAGCCGCTTTCGCACTCGCTCGAACAGTCCGAGCGCATGATCAAGGCCGTGCGCGACTCGAAGCAGATTGTACAAGTCGGCATGCAGCGCCGCTCGGCGCCCGCGCTAATCGAGGCCAAACGGCTCGTCGACGACGGCATGCTCGGCTTCGTCTCGATCGTTAAGGCCCAGTGGAATTGGAATATCTCGGCCGATCTCGACAACTCGACTCTGCCCGGCAAACTCGACTGGCCCCGCTTCCTCGGCACGGCAAAACAGCGCGAGTTAGAGCCGATGCGCTTCCGCCGCTGGCGCTACTTCTTCGACTACGCGGGCGGCAACATGACCGACCAAGGAACGCATCTCATGGACGTGGTGCAGTGGTTCACCAAGAACGCGGCGCCTACGGCGGCGCAGGCGTCCGGCTACGTTGCGAAGATGCGCGGCTCGGAACACCCCGACGTTTTCAGCGCGGTGTTCGAGTATCCGAAGATGCTCGCGACATGGACGCTCGACTACTGCAACGCCTATCAGAACGGCTGGTCGATTTTCCTCCAAGGCGACAAGGGAACGATGATCCTCGACGACGCCGGCTACACCGTCTACGCCGAGCCGTGGAAGAAAGGCGCCGCGCCGAAGATGGAGAAGGCATCACCGGTGCCGGTCGAAGCCCACATTCAGAATTTTCTCGACTGCATGAAGTCGCGCCAGCAACCAAACGCAACAGTCGATATCGCAGCGGCCGCGGTCGCAGGCCCACATATGGCGAATAAGGCGATGTTCGATGGAAGGAAGTTTGTCCGCGCTTGATGGGCGCGGGCTTGGACCTGTGCCGTTTCCGTATCGACGCTAGAATAGGAGCGGTGCGTTATGCAGATTTTCGTTGACGACATCCCGGAAATTGAAACACCCCGGCGCGCGACATGGACCCGCGCGGAACTGGAGCGTATCGAAGAGCTGGGGATACTCGAAGACAGAGAATATGAACTGATTGACGGCGAGCTATTCGAAAAGATGGGCAAGAATCCGCCTCACGCCATCGCGGTCCATGAAATCGTCGCCTGGTTGTCTGAAGTCTTCGGCTACACCTTCGTGAATCACGACTCCATCGCCGAGCCTTCGATTCCGGACGCCGCGATAAGCCGGCCCGAGCCGGATGTTTTCGTCCTCACCCGACCCGTCCGTGATGTTAGAACTCGCCATCCGCGTCCAACCGAAATCCGGCTTCTTATCGAGGTATCCAACTCGACCGTGAAACAGGACCTCGGCCAGAAAGCCGCCCTCTACGCCCGCGCTGAAATTCAAGACTACTGGGTCCTCGATACCAAACGCCGCCGCATGGTCGTTCACCGCGACCCGGAAGACGGACAATACCGCACCCGGCTCGTCGTTGAGGAGCACGAGTCGATCGCACCGCTCGCCGCGCCGGACAAACTCTTCCCAGTAGCCCACGCCCTCCTGCCAATCGAATGACCGGTCAGACCATCTCCCACTACCGCGTCCTTGAAAAGGTCGGCGAAGGCGGCATGGGTGTGGTCTGGAAAGCGCACGATATTGAACTCGACCGCGTCGTCGCCTTGAAGTCGACGGGCGCCCGCATGTATCAGGAGGCCCGCGCGGCGTCGGCGCTGAACCACCCCAACATCGTCACCATCTACGACCTCCTCCATCACGAAGGCGAAACCTACCTCGTCATGGAATTCGTCGATGGCAAGACGCTCGACCGCGCCATCCCGCGCAACGGCCTCGCGCTCGGCGAACTGCAAAAACTCGCCGTGCCGATCGCATCCGCGCTCAACGCCGCGCACAAGGCCGGTATCGTTCATCGCGACTTGAAGCCCGGCAATATCATGGTCACCGCCGACGGCACGGTGAAGGTCCTCGACTTTGGCCTCGCCAAGCGCGTCGACTCCGGTTCATCCGGCGGCGAAACGCAAACGATGGAAGGCACGATCGTCGGCACGGTCAGCTACATGAGCCCCGAGCAGGCCGAAGGCAAATCCGTCGACACGCGCTCGGACATCTTCAGTTTCGGCTGTGTGCTCTACGAAATGGCGTCGGGCCGAAAAGCGTTTCTGGGCGATTCGAAACTGGCCACGATGTCAGCCATTCTTCGCGAAGAGCCGGCGCCGTTGCAAAACGTGCCCGCCGATCTCGAAAAGACGATCGCCCGGTGTTTGCGCAAGGACCCGAAGCGGCGGACGCAACACATCGGCGATGTGCGGATCGCGCTCGAAGAGGTCGAGAACGCCGCGCCGGTAATCGTCAAGAAAACGCTACGCTGGCCCTGGGCCGTCGCCGCCGTAGCGTTACTTGCCATCGCCGCCTGGAAGTTTATCCCGCGCGAAACCGCGGCCCCGCAAAGACTGATCACCGTCACCAGCTACGACGGCATCGAAGAGCAGCCCTCGCTTTCGCCCGATGGCAACCAGGTCGCGTTCATTTGGACTGGCAACGACGGCAAGGGACGCGGCATTTTCGTCAAACTCGTCGGCAGTGCGGGCGACGCGCTACGCCTCACCGCCGCCAGCGACTCTTACCCGCGATTCTCCCCAGACGGCCAATCGATTGCCTTCGCCCGCCGCGATGAACCGGCCGGTTACTACGTTGTCTCCGCGCTCGGCGGCACGCCGCGCCGCATTGCCGATATCGTCAACAGCCCAAAGACGCTGATTCCCGCGTCCGATTGGACGCCGGACGGCAAGAATCTTCTCATCATCGATGGTTCCTACGATCCACCCAGCATCGCCGTCGTTCCAGCGACCGGCGGAGCGCCCAAGCGGATCACCACGCCGCCCAAAGAAACTTGGGGCGACCAAGTTCCGCAGATCTCGCCCGACGGCCGCAGGCTCGCGTTTCGCCGGCGTATGAATAACGGTGGAACTTTTGAACTTCGCATGGCATCGTGGAACGGCGATTCAATCGGCGTCGAATCGCTGCTGCGAACCCAATATGGCGGAACGTCGCTCTGCTGGTCTCCTGATAGCGGCCACGTCTTGCAAACGGATCGCGTCGGCAACGAACGCCACTTGATGCGCATACCGATTTCCCGGCCGGACGCCGCAACCGTCGTCGAAGCCGCTGGCACAAACGCGGTCGAACCGACGGCAGCTCTCCGCGCTCGTAGGGTCGCCTTCGCGCGGCGGCAATACGATACCAACCTTTGGCGGCTGCCTCTCGATAGTATCGGTACTCCAGAGCGCGTCTACGGTTCCAGTCAGCAAGAGTTTCAGGCGGAGTACTCTCCCGACGGAGCGCGCATTGTGGTCGGGTCCCAGCAAACCGGCGACAGCGAGATCTGGATCGTGAATACGGATGGTTCCGGCGCCGTGCAATTGCACACAAACCTGAAAGAACCTCTCCGGCCGCGGTGGTCACCGGACGGCAAATGGATTGTGTTTGCCGCGCGGCCCGAAAACAACGTCGACGTTTACGCCGTTTCGGCGTCTGGCGGCGCACCGCGCCGGCTGACCTCCCACCCAATGTCGGACGCTTCCGCGCGCTTCTCCAACGACGGCAAGTTCGTCTACTTTTCCTCCACGCGCACGGGCAGGCCCGAGATTTTCAAGACCCCGTTCGACGGTTCCTCGCCCGAGGTACAAGTCACACGCAATGGCGGCCAATCGATGGCGGAGTCGCCGGATGGTAAGCACCTAATATTCGGGAAGAACGACCGGGGATTGTACAGAATGCCCTTGGCGGGAGGCGCCGAGGAGAAGATCACCGATTATACGGGCTCGTCGACGTGGAACATCGCCGGCAACAGCATCTACTACGCACTCAACGGACACGTCTGGGTTCACTCCCTCGCAACCGGCCACCAGCGAAAATTGCGGGAACTACCTTCCCGCTGGCTGGGCAACACAGCCGGGTTCTCCATCACCCCAGACGGCAAATGGCTCCTTTACGCCCAAGCCGACATCGACACCTCCGACATCTACGTCCTCGACAATTTCAAGTAACCTATGAACAGCGCCATGATCACCGAACTCCTGGAAACGTTCGCGCCCGCGCTTGACGAACCAGTCGCCGCCCCATCTTGCAGCGCGCGGCGAAACAATGCCACTACTCCGAAATCCGGATCGTCTCAGAACACGACTCGATCGCGCCGCTCACCGCTCCCGACAAACCGCTCCTAATTTTGTCAACCTTCCCACCGTGCCGATCAACCTCCTACTCCTAGCCGCCCTCATCACCGAGCCCGGCGCCCAACTCCAAAAAGCCAGCGAAGCCGGCGGCAGCGAAGGCCCCGTCTGGGACCGCGTCGACTCGCTCTACTTCACCGGCCGGGGCCGCATCTTCCGCCTAGACGCTTCCGGGAAGACGCACATCTTCCGTGAAAACGCCGGCGCCAACGGCCTCTTCTTCGACAAGGAAGGCCGCCTCGTCGTTTGCGAGTCCGCCAGCCGGCGCATTACGCGCACAGAGAAAGACGGCACGATCACCGTCCTCGCCGACAACTACGAAGGCAAGAAATTCAATTCGCCCAACGACATCACCATAGACAGCAAAGGCCGCATCTATTTCAGCGACCCGCGCTACGGCAATCGCCAGAACATGGAGATGGATGTGGAAGGCGTCTACCGCATCGACGGCCCCGGCAAAGTCACGCGCGTGCTCAGCCGCGCGCAGGTTGATCGCCCCAACGGACTTCTCGTCACACCGGGCGACAAGTACCTCTACGTCGCCGACAACAATAACAACAACACTGGCGCCGCCCGCAAGCTCTGGCGCTTCACGCTAAACGCAGACGGCTCCCTCAAAGAAAACTCGCGTAAACTCATTCACGATTGGGGCGACAGCCGCGGCCCCGACGGCCTTGAAATGGACACCAAGGGCCGCCTCTTCGTGGCCGGCGGTCTGAACAAACCGCACGCGCCCTACGAAACGGACACGAAGAAAGGCGGCGTCTACGTGCTGTCGCCGAAAGGAAAACTGCTTCAGTTCATCCCAGTCCCGCTCGACGAAGTGACCAACGTCGCATTCGGCGGCGCGGACATGCGCACTCTCTACATCACCGCGGGTGGCACCGTCTGGTCGATTCGCGTCAAAGTACCGGGACGATAGATGCGAGCGCTGCTCATCACGAGCGTTGTTCTGACAGCAGCCGATTGGCCCCAGCTAAGAGGCCCCAACGGCTCCGGTCTTTGCACCACGTGCGCCAACCTGCCCACTGAGTTCGGCCCCCGCAAAAACGTCGTTTGGAAGACCGCCCTCCCGGAAGGCAAGTCCTCGCCCGTGCTCGCGGGCAACCGCATCTTCCTAACCGCCTCCGAAGGCGACGATCTGTTGACGATCGCGCTCGACCGCGCAACGGGCAAGATCCTCTGGCGCCGCGCCATTCGCGCCCCGAAACGCGAACACCAAAATCCGCTCAACCACAGAGCCGCGCCCACGCCCGTTACCGATGGTAAGAACGTGTACGTCTTTTTCGCCGACTTCGGTCTCGCGGCGTACGGCGTCGACGGCGACGAAAAATGGCGATTGCAACTCGGCCCGTTCAACAGCCAGCACGGCATCGTTGCGTCGCCGGTCGTTGCCGGCGGAAAAGTTGTGCTTGTGTCCGATGGAGACACCGACGCGTTCATCATCGCCGTCGACGCCGCTAGCGGAAAAATCGCCTGGAAAAAACCGCGTGAGGTCATCAACGGATACTCCACGCCGATCGTCTATTATCCGACCTCGGGACCAGCGCAAGTAATCGCCCCAGGATCGTATCAACTCACCGCGTACTCAATCGAAGACGGCGCAACGCAGTGGCTGGTTCGCGGCCTGACGTGCCAGCCGAAGTCCGCTCCCGTCATCGACGGCGACACGCTCTACTTCAGCGGCTGGACGCCTGGCAACGACGCCGGCGAACAGGTTGATCTTCCTGTTTTCACCGAAGTCGCGGCAAAAGCCGACACCAATCGCGACGGCAAACTGGCGCAGTCGGAACTACCCAAGCCCTGGCAGCCCACCGGCACCTGGCGCGCCATCGACCTCGACCGCGACGGTTTTCTCAACGAGCGCGAGTGGATGTTTTTCCGCACACGCCGCGCGTCGCGCAATGCGGCATTCGCTATTAAGCTCGGCGGCTCGGGCGATGTAACCAACACGCACGTGCGCTGGCGCTACGAGAAGTCGCTGCCCGATGTGCCGACGCCGCTCGTGTATGACGACGTTGTCTTTCTCTTCCGCAACGGCGGCATCGCGACGTCGCTCGATGCGAAGACCGGCGCGGTCGTCAAACAAGCCCGGCTAACGGGTGCGATCGAAGACTACTACGCCTCGCCGGTCGCCGCGTCCGGAAGGATTTACATCGCCAGCGAACATGGGAAAGTCGTCGTCCTCAGCGCGAAAGGCGATTGGGACGTCGTTGCCATCAACGACTTCGACACGCCTATCTACGCCACACCCGCGGTCGCCGATGACCGGCTCTTCATCCGCACTAACGACGCGCTCTACGCAATCGGCGTGCAGTAATCTGGTAGGACTTGAAACCGCTCTACGTCAAAGTACATTCTCGCGACAACGTCGCCATCATCGTCAACGCTGAAGGTGTCCCATCGGGCGCGACGTTCGATAGCGGACTGCACGCCGCCGAGAATATTCCGCAGTCGCATAAAGTCACACTGACCACGCTTGAAAAAGGTGCACCGATCATCCGTTACGGCGAAGTGATCGGGTACGCGCTCGGCGAGATCGGCCCCGGCCGGTGGGTACGCGAAGACATGCTCAGCCTCCCGCAGGCGCCCCCGCTCGACCAACTGCCCCTCGCCACGCGTAACGCGCCGCCGCAAGACCCTCTCGAAGGCTATACGTTCGAAGGATTTCGCAACACCGACGGCTCCTGCGGCACGCGTAATCTGCTCGGCATTAC
>Ga0194119_10012406_pt1 | contig 10801 bp, 10 predicted proteins | sample TA2MahC100mmetaG_FD_148620 | JGI IMG/M metagenome (GOLD analysis project Ga0194119, IMG submission 148620) | Freshwater microbial communities from Lake Tanganyika, Tanzania - TA2015018 Mahale Deep Cast 100m | ecosystem: Environmental > Aquatic > Freshwater > Lake | place: Tanzania: Lake... | reverse complement strand
GCTGCCCTCGTTAACTTCAGGCTGGCATCTGCTGCTATTTAAAATAAATGTATCCTTAAGGGTATTTCCTAAATTACAATTACGCAATATATCTAATATTTAAGGAATATGAACAATTTGACGAAGAAGAGCTATGCCTCATTCAAGTTCGTCAATTGCGTCGAAAACTTCATAGATATTCGACATTGGCTTCACCGAAAAATTGTGTAAAAAAACATTTTAATTGGGCCTATACATTTTTTATTGAAAAATATTTTAATTGCCTTATTGCAACGTGCTCTTATGTCCCATGGAAAACCTTATGTTCAGCAACAATTTGGATTTTTGTATTCACAGCATTTTATTGCTTGTTTACAAATCCTCAGCCATTAAAGGAGGGTTCTTCAGATTTTTGTGTGAGTGAATTCAAACCACCAATGACTATTAGAAATCTTTGCAAAGCAATTAATAAAGATAGATATAATATACCGAAAGGCAACACAATCTTTTGGCTCAATGGGCTATTAAAAGCGCCTGATTTTTATGATATTTTACGCATTAAAAAAGACGAAACAAGTTTCAGTAAAGGCATAATAGTTTTGATAGAAGAGACTAATAGTTACCGTAAAAATGTAAATTTTCAGAGCTTAAGTGCTGATAAACAAAACAACATAAAAAGACTTAACCGTCTTCTTTTAGAAGAATTTTATCCATTGGTAACCCCAAAGAGTTACAATGATAACTCTGAATTGTCCTTATGGTGGCAATGCTTTGGGCAGTCCGCGTTAACTTTTTTTGAGATGCAAGACGCTGGAATTATAGAATGCCAGAAAAACGGGGTTTTTTATGGATTACTTTTTTTTGAACTCCTGATTGCTTATGTCCATTTAGGTATCTTTATTACCTATCTCTATCAAAAACTTTCCAGACGTTAAACTGGCTCTTAGAAAATGAAATGTCTAATTATGTAATCATTGTCTCTGAAGATATTGAAGTTTATAAATCTTTAAAAAGAGCCTTTCGGGTCTCAAATATTGTAGTACAAGAATGGGAAAATTATGTTAGAAACAAACAAATACTAAAAAGTTACCCCATTGGGATATTTACCCAAGACCGCGATTCGCTATATACGTGGATATGGAATGACATCAGAGGACACAATAAGCTTCTTAATCCAATCGTTGTTGTAAGCTTTCATTCACTTGATCCAAGCAATGATTTAAGAGACTTAGTGTTTGAAAAGAATTTTGAAACATATCGGTATTTTAAGATACCCTTTCTATTAGAAGATGTATTTCAATCATGCAAAGAGTTAAAATCTTTAAGAAATGAAAAAGAAAGAAGGTATGATGTTAGATCCTTTTCTCAGCCCAGTGGGCTTTTGAATAAAGTAGAGCATGAATTAATAAGTTTGTTGGGCAGTGAGGAAGAAGCAGAAATGAAAAAAGAACGTGCAATGAGTTTTTATACACGAGTAAAAGAAATCTTGCAAGATTTGGATTTCAAGAACAAACTAATTGCAGAGGTTGAAGAATGTACATCTATGGTAAAAACATCTACTATGTCTGATCAAGAATGTCGCAATTTCAAATTAATAACAAAGAATTTATTTTCAAAGATTCTCAATGAGCTTTAAGGAATATTTTTATGGATAAAGTTATCGTAATAGACGATGTTATAACTGAAAAAAGTACGGATGGGAAAAGAATAATTGAACTTCTTGGAAATGATTACGATGTCAGATTTGTAAATACAAGAGATGCTCTTGAATGCCTACTGACGGATGTTCCGAAAGATTTAAAACTTGTTCTTCTCGACCTCGACTTATCAGGAAAACAAATGAACGTAAAGGCTGAAGATGTTCTTAAAAGGCTTGTAAAAAACAAAGTTAAGGTAATTATTTTAACAAAGGTGCCAAGCTCTAAAGGACGCAGAGAGGAAATGAATGAAAGGTGGATTGGACTCGCATACCCATTGAAATTGTTAAATAGAGGAGCATTGGGGTATCTCTCTAAAACAGATTATGATGAAAGGCCTGTTTTTTTTAAAAATTGTATTGACTCAATAATACACGACTCACATAAAACGTACAAGCTACGTTTAGACTGCAAATTATGTAAAATACAAATACTCAATTCGAACGGAGATATTATGATAAACAAGGCTATTTCTGCTTATAAAAGTATTTGGAGAACCGATGAGTATCCTGTAAATGAACATAATGCTTTGTTAAGGATTTTCTATGATATGGGCATACAGAAAAAAACTTCGATAAAACTTCCTCAAAATTACTATAACAAATTGAAAACAAAAACAGATAGAGACCGCGGATTAAGGTTTGGTGATTATTTAAACTCATTTAATAATTCTATTAAAGAAGAATCTGAGGGATTATTTGCGATAAGACTTCTTGTAGGCCCTGGATCAGGTAAACATACAGGTATATATACTGCCAACATAGGTTCGGTCGAACTAGTTAATTATGAACAAGAAGAAATTCCTGTATCATGGAAGGACTCTGTTGATAATCGCTTTACAGAAGTACAAAAACGCTTAATGGATATTGAAAAATGTCTCAAACAACTCCTCCAGCAATCCAGGAAAGATTAACCAACATTTCTCATTAGGAATGCCACTCCAGTTTTAACGAGAGCTTAAAGACCAATAATAAACTTCCACGGATTATTTGATTTTATTCCCTACTGTTTATCATAAATTCTCTTCGTTTTGATCCATTAATTTTCTGCAGAATCAATTGATTACATAGAGCAAGCAAAATCTTATCATCGATTTCTGTCAATACAAGCCTCCTTGCCATTGAAAATATCTGCCGAAGAGCCATATGACTTATACAGTGGATATTTCATGGATAAATATGGAATTCCGCAAACCAGTAAAATCAATTAAGATTCAGCCTAACAAATGGGGCAAATAAATCTAAAACATTGATTGTGCATTATCGAAATTAATCTGTGCTTTATACAATATGATCTTAAAGAATTTAAAGAATGTGATACGCCGTTAAGAGAAAAAAGAAACGTTCACAATATGAGCAATCAGTTGATTTTAACTTGGGAGATATAAATTGGGAAGGAGGTGTCATCAAAACTTGATAACTCAAAGCCGTTATACCTACCGACGGTAAATAAATTGGGTAGGTTAGTATCCACATATATTTTTTGGAGTTTAAGAAAATGAAGTTACTTTTAGAAGATCGGATTACTGATGTTCTCGAAGATGTTATACCAACAGAGGAAAACATCATTTCGGATAATCCCAGAGTTAGAGAGGTGATCACGAGACTCTCAGACGAATCAGTGATTGAGAGGATAATCTTCTACAGCGAGACACATGATCGATGGGAGAAGTCCGCGGGTTGGTAAGAGTAGAACAGAAGTTTAAATAATTTTCATCAAAATTGGGGGCATTCGTGAAATGATATACCACGGATGCCCCCGAATTGCAAAAATCATAAAAATGGATATCGATATTATAAAAAAACAATGTGAAGAGCGTGTCACTGATATTTTTGATGATATTTCGAGGAAAGGACTAATAGACCAAAATTCGGAATTTTTCGGAGAGGCTAGAAAACGCGTTGGAGAAACTTGTTTTTGGCATTTACAGCCACTACAAGAATATTTGTATGACTTTAAAAAAATTAATGGTGAATATTTTTCTCAATACTTTAAGCTTTTTGCTGCCTCATTTTTTTGGGATTTTGGTTTAGATCTCACAAAAGCCAGTTCTTCTACGAGAATTCGAGCATTACATATATCGAATTATCTCTTGATTAAATATTTCAGCTGGTTGGAAAAGACGAAAAAATCAAGAATTATTACCTCTTTTTGGGAATTCTATGCTCGCCAATCACATTATCTAATTACAGAAAAAAAGTGGCAATATCCTCAAGAATACGCAATGGTCTATAGGACGCATAAGAAAATATTTTTAAAAGAAGTTATGCTCCTTTTCCCTTTTGAGTTATTAAGTGTTATTGTCAAATCAAGCCACGTTACGGTGTTGAAAAAAATGTTTATAAATTATTATTCATTTATTTTGCTGGTGGATGACATCGTTGATTTGCAGGAAGATATTGATTGCAGATGTTTGACCTATCCAATAATGTTTTATTTTAAATCTACAGGCAAGCTACCCAAATCTGCTGAGAATGCTTTATCAGTAGTAGTTCCTTGTTGTGTCAAAATATTAAGTAAATTCAAGCGAAATATGAAAGCATGTGAAAGATATCTCGGTAAACAATCAATAATAATTGAGAATAAAATAACTTCATTGGAAAACGAATTAAAAAAAGGAGGAATACGAATATGAAACATTTAACGCCCATCATCGACCTCACACCTGCCTGTAATTTGGGTTGTATCTACTGTTACGCAGGCTCAAATCTTGGAAATGTTCCTGATGTTAGGGAGCTTAATGAAAAATTTATCAAGAAAATCCATCTTCTTTATAGATTTATCGACCAGATTATGGAATATAACAATGGCAGGGCAAGTTGTTTTGTATTTCATGGCGGGGAAGCCCTTTTAATCAATCACCAAAACTGGGCGAAAATATTAAGCTATTTCAGGGGAAAAAAATATCCAGTGGAAATACAATTACAAACCAATGGGACTTTAATAAATACCCAGTTTATAAGTCTTTTTAGGGAATACGACGTTAAAATCGGAGTAAGTCTGGATGGCCCGGCTCTTTTAAATGATAAGACCAGAACATTTAAAAATGGCAAGGGAACTTTTAAAATAATATTCGAAAATCTTACAAAGATGAAGGCTAACGGACTTAGTTTTGGTTGTCTTGCAACAATTTCACAGATAAACAAGGACATGGAAGTGTTATATAATTTTTTCAAAGATTGTAATATACCCTTTAATATCAGGCCGCTTTCTGATTCACGATATGGTCTTTTAAGGGAAATCCTCATTACACCGCATGACTATGCAACAGCATTTTGTAAACTTTTCGATTTGTGGTTTTTCGACAACAGTCTAACTGTAGCTATGATCGGTGATTTCAGTAATTTAATCGCTCGATTTATAAAACCAGTACTGACTGAAAAACTGACAACTTGTACTTTTGTGAGGGACTGTTCGCAGAGTTTTATTGCCTTCGATATAGAAAGCGGTGAAATCTGGCCATGCAATTGCCTCCATCGGGCACCTTTTTCTTATGGGAACATTTCAAATAGTAAGAATTTGATAGATGTTATGAAAGATGCCGAGATAATGAAATTATCGACCAGATGGGACAGGCTTTCGAAAACGGACTGTCAATCCTGCGAGGTACAGAGGTACTGTTACGGTGGATGCCCAAGCAGGGCATACGATTATTACGGAAGTTACTTTACAAAGGATCCCTTCTGCACGGCCTACAAAATAATCTTAAAACACGTATCGGAACGGATTAAATCGTCAATCAAAAAGGGATGATTATGGAATGGATAAAAAAACAGATAAAAATTCGGTCTTTTGAGATTGAAAACTTAAAATATTTAATGAACTTGAAGCCAGGAATTATGCCCAGTGTAAAACAGACCGCCCAGGATTATTACCTCATAGAGAAATGTATGGAACTTTCTCAGGAAGATTTTGCACCAGAAAATTTTGATAAGTTATATCTTAATCTCTTGGCTTCTTTGTACAAAATTAAGGGAAAAGGGTTTACACATGGGGTTTACAAATACTTTGCTCCAAGCAGTCTTAACAGTTTAATTGAGAATCAAAAATATATTCCTTATCTAATGGTCGAATTTAATGAAATTGTCAAAAAAACAACAATCTATGTTCCAAAATTAACTAATGATTCTATGTTTTTAAATCTATTAGATACTTTGAGAACAAATTTCAAGTATATTCAAGATTGGGAACCACAAGAAGGGTACTGCCTGTTACATGGGGATTTGCATATTAAAAATATTGTAAAAAGGGGCCAAGATTATTTATTAATAGACTATGAATATCTGCGTTTTGGAGCTAAGGAACTTGAAGTCGCAAATTTTATAGTAAGTTGTCTTTTGTTTTTTTACAAAAGAGACAATGTTCGTGGGAAGTTATACCAAAACAAATATTACGACAATATTGTGAAGTTATTCCTGGATACTGATATATTTCAATTATTTTTTCTCTTTCACCTGACATTGTTTTACATTACCTTTTTCTTAAAAGGCGATTTGCTCTCATTGGAAACTGTTCGAAAAATAGTTGAGTTACATTTAAATCGATAACTTTCCAGCGAATTTCAATTTTTATCCCTTGTCACAGTATTAAGGATAATCTGTATTAGGTTTATTTCCATTTTTTAAGACTAAAAACAACCTTCCCGACAATGGGATTGTCTTCTATTTCTTTGAGGTTGATATATTCGAAGCCGTGTTTCCTCGTAAAATAAGGGCTAGCGCTGACAAGGTGTAACTTTTTTTCCTTCTCTTCATAGTAGAGATGCTTTACATAGTATAAACTATCTTTTTGAACTACATAGATATTTTTTTTCTGCAAATGCTTCAAATCACAATCAACCCTGTCAATAATAACGATCTAGCCCTCTTCTATGAGTAATACCCTAATCTCTATCGATATATCTGCAATCATGTCCTGATGGTAAATGAAGGTATTTCTTCGGTATCCACACCCTCTCCTTTATAATCTCAAGCGGGATAGTACCTGTACTACAGGATATGTAGCCGTCAACAAGGGGTACACTGTACCCGTCTTCCTCGTTAATCCTTTGTTATTCCGTATGGGCAAAGCGGTCTTCCTTCCCGGTAACAAGCCTTCCTACGCTTACCCCAAGACATGAGCAACATCACATGCCGTTGTAGCACTGATTTATCTACCACGAAATATACTGTTAATCGTGACGAGTTTCAACCCTTTTTTAGCAAGAAAGCAAGCGTTTCCAAACTTTTTTGATAATTCTATGTAGTTATTTTTGAGTGGCATGTGATAAATATGCAATAATTAGCAGATTTATTCTTGACAATAACAATAATCGGAATATAATCCCTTTTAGATTTAAACTGTTGTAAGTGTATAAACGACAAGAGGATGTGAACAACACGGACACACATAAAAGTACATAAAATAACAAGAAACAACATTAAACAATATGAAAAACTTACGATAGTTGATGGGTTGGGTGAGTTAATACGAATGAGACCATTTTATGGTAAGAGTGAAATGTCGACAAAAAAATATCCTGCTATAAGATAGAAGGGATGTATAAATTTAGAATAAGTGAGATTGAAAACTGGCTTGAATCAAAGAATCAAGGGATTATTAAGGAAATTGTAGTAGACGTAGTAAGGCAAGTAAAAGTGAGATAGGGAAGTATAAAGTCGGATCATAAAAAAATGGGAAGGACGGTTCTTGGCGGAGCGCGTCCTTCCCGAAAAAGAGTCACACACCTTTGCGGGGTGCGTATGAGTAATATTAATAAAATTAGTAAAAATGTCAAAGGAAAAAAGCTATTGAGGGAGTTTTTTGCCCTGAATGGCTTTTTTACTTTTCAGATTTCCACCAAAAAGCTCGGCAGTATCGTGAGAGTATTTGTCATGATGCTGCCGGGCTTTTTTTGTGGAGTGAGTGGATCGGGTAATAGATATAAAGAGTAATTAAAAATATGGTTAATTAACGAAAACGCATGTTGAGCGGAGTGTAGCGTCAGCGGGAACGAAGCGAAAACATGCCGACAAATAAATAAATTGGGGGAGATGTTACTTTGCCGAGTGAATCTCCCCCAAAGGTCGTGGCAACTTAATAGGAGTCACCACAGTGATAAATAATATCGTAGTAGAAGAGAAAGTCAATGGAAAACCGTTTGAATCTGATCGTGAATCAGGTGCAAGCGGTTTTGTTGTTTCCGGGGAGAGCGATTTAAGGCAGGAAAGTATGCCCCCGAATAGTAACACGGGGGCAAAGGGTACTATTGGACTAACAGCTCTGATTGATTGGGTTTCGGTTACTGTTCCAGTTGAATTGGATAGAGTTTATTCTTTGTTAAGGTTGCCTAGTGACGAGTTTGTACAAATGAAAAGGGGATTGAATGGTTATTTGGGTCATTTAAAGAGGGGTAATATAACTATTTTGTATAACGGACAGGTAGAAGGAATGGGGATTCATGTATTTATGACTGGTGAAGGCTGTCGGGAATATGAGTTTAAGCATGGTAACAGGTGGAAGGAATTATTTACAGAAGTCTTTAGTTTAGGTGGACATTTTACAAGGTTAGATGCGGCAATAGATGATTACACAGGATATTTTAAGATTGAAGATGTAGCAGAGAAGGTTAAGCAAAGGCATATTAAGTCAATATTTAAAAAGGCAAGCGAAAGAGCTGAGTACAAGCTAGATGATTCTGTGGGTAATAATGGAATGAGTGTATATTTTGGAAGTAACAGTTCAAGGATAAAAATAAGAATGTATGACAAAGCAAAACAACAAAGGGTAGATTATATTTGGAACAGGACGGAAGTTGAAGCAAGAGATGAAAGGGCAACCTTGCTGGCTCAGGAAGTCATAAAGACTGATAGCTTAGGACGGTTGGTGGCTGGCGTATTAAAGAGATATCTAAATTTTATCGAGCCTTGCGGTGATTCAAATAAATCGAGATGGGACGTCTCGGATTGGTGGAATAATTATTTGGGTAATGTTGAAAAGATTAAGTTAACGATAAAGAAGGTCCAAAAAACAATGGCGGAAGTAACAAGCTGGATAGAAAGACAGGTTGCGCCCAGTTTGGCGTTGGTAAAAGAGAAATTTGGGAGGTCGTTTACAAGTTACATGCAGTATTTATTGTTTGAAGGTAAAGACCGTTGGACTCCGCATCATCATGCAATATTACAAGGTAGTATGTGAAGGGAAAGCAAAATACCCTATAGCAGCATATCAGGGGACTTGCGTACTGGTGCAATAGTATCAATGACTATGTAAAAAGTGAAGTTATTGAACAATAATAACCACCTTCCTGGTATATCCATTTTAAGCGGAGCCGAGAAATCGAGGCTGTTTTGTAGCCTCGCTTCGGAATGGGCGTATAAAAGGACAATTGAGACGATAAAACTGGAATATAACAAGAAAGGAATGTTCTTTTTAATGGCGTTAAGAAATACTTGGTATCCGGCGTTTTTTGCCGGTATCCAGGTATTTTAGACATTCAAAAGAATATTACTTTTCCTGCAAGTAAAGTGTGTTTTATGGTCTCGGGATTATTGCGTATTTGTAAAGCAGGGGCGTTAGCTTAAAATTCATGTGATACGCATAGAATAGCGTCTTAGTCATATGGGGATGGAAAAACCTTGACAAATAATGATCTAATATCGTATCTTCTCACAAATGCAGAGGGTGAGAAGATGATAGGGGTAATAAGGTCAAAAGAAAAATGTCCTGTTTGTCAGGGCAAATTTACTGAGATAAAAAAGTTGGGCTATGTATGTCCAATACACAAGACATTACCAAAACGTTTTTTTGTAGATTTATTTTATAAAGGTAAAAGAATTAAAATATACTCAGACAAACAAGGTCAACCGCTTGATACCTATCAAAGAGCTTCAAATCTTTTAATACATATCAATACAGAAATAGAAAATTATACATTTGATCCTTCGAAATATATAACACATGAATTAGAGAAATTTTACGTTTTAAACCTGCTTGACAAATTTTTAATCTCCAAACTTAACAAACTTGCGCCAAGTTATAGGAAGGATTTTAAACGTTACGTTGGAAATGCTAAAGATTATTTTGGGATTGCAGATGTTAGGGAACTGAGGAAATTAGATATTATAAACTACAAAGAACACATCGAGAAAAAATTTAGCATTGGTAACAAAACGATCAAAAACAATATTGATGTTTTCAAGACTTTTTTGCGCTATCTAAAAAATGATTTGGAGATATTAGATAATTTACCAGCATTTCCACAAGTAGAAGTTGTACAATCCAAAACAAATTGGTTATCACCGGAAGTTCAGAGACGTGTATTTGAAATCATACCTGATAATGACAAACCAATAATAGCTTTTCTTATGCTAAGTGGGTGCAGACCTGGTGAGGCAAGGGCGCTAAAGTGTAAAGATGTAAATTTAGATTTAGGGATAATTACAATATCAGCAACCTTCTCACTGAATATTTATCGTGAAAAGAGAAAAGGCAGAAAAGCAAAAAGTGTCACAATACCAATACATCCAGAGTTATTTGCATATATAAAAAACCGTGTAGAAAACAATCTGCCAGGTGCATATATATTTATTAATTCAAGAACAGGTAATCATTATTCTGAAAATAAACTTAAAAAACTTTGGGATAAAATTAGGGAAAAGGTTGGATTGCCAAAAGAAATTCGGCTTTATGATGCAACGCGACACTCTTTTGCAAGTCAGCTTGTGAATCAGGGAGTATCATTGATTAATGTATCGCGTTTGTTAGGACATTCCAGTGTAAAAATGACGGAAAGATATGCTCATAGTGATATAGGAAAACTAAGAATTGACGTATCAAATTTATCATTGAAAGAAGATAAAACCGTCCCCAATGTGTCCCCAGTGGTAAAATTGAATTTGTAAGTAATTAAATATAAAAGACTTAAGGTGGTGTTGTGCGGGTTCAATTCCCGCCGCCTCCACCATTTCGAGATTATTTTTCAAATGCGAACTCTTGTGTTTTTACCTAAAAAATTTGTCAGGTATTCATCTGATAAATCAGTGATTTAGCCATCTCAATGGCTTCTTCTTTCGTTTTCAGGTTGCCTTCGAGTTGTTCATTCTCAATTTTCGTCAGAATATCTTTAAATACAGGACCTGGTTTTA
>Ga0194119_10012395_pt1 | contig 10808 bp, 10 predicted proteins | sample TA2MahC100mmetaG_FD_148620 | JGI IMG/M metagenome (GOLD analysis project Ga0194119, IMG submission 148620) | Freshwater microbial communities from Lake Tanganyika, Tanzania - TA2015018 Mahale Deep Cast 100m | ecosystem: Environmental > Aquatic > Freshwater > Lake | place: Tanzania: Lake... | reverse complement strand
CCCTGTTCTACAGAGTGTTGTGCCGTAGTAGCCGTCTGATCCGATCGATGGGCCGCAGCGTACAAGTGCATAGCCGCTTTGCCAGCTTCTGTCGCTGATGAGCTGTACGGCATAAATGGCTGCAGGCACAACACCGGTATTTGGATTAACACTCCCCATCGGACGTTCCATCGGGAATACGATGGCATGTCGAAACTCAGTGGGGCTAATCCCGCAGCTACTTGGAATGTTGATGCCCTCTGCTGTGGTGATTACTTGATCAGCTAAAGCAACTTCTGCTTCGATAAAAGCCACGGTTCGTTGCCATTCAACGCGCTTCCGACGCAGGGCTTCTGCATTCCCACCTGTCGCAATAATATCTACAACAAAGTTTCCCGCAATCGCAATTAAAATGGCGCCAATCGCCATCACGATCAGTAGCTCAACAAGCGTAAATCCGCTCTTGGAGTTGGATAGACCTCTCCCCCAGGCGCCGCTGCTCAGTACGGGCGGTCGTATCGGCATTGTCCTTGTTGAGAATTTCCCAGGCGGATCAGTCCCAAGGGTTGGCTGATCCTCAGGCATCGCTGCCCTGCTCGTGCATGGGTCAGCGTGAGTTCAAGATCATTTGTCACAGTGCCTCGCGGACTGAAGATCAGTGTTCCACTGGAGGGTGCTACTAATGCCACTTGGATGTTCCCTAGACCAGTTCCAAGGTTCAGGGTTCGTTGGCTCTGGCAGGCAGGGCTGCCGGTGGTTATTTCTGCTTTGGCTTGCAAGGGAGTGCTTGTGCTGATGAGCACGTTGCAAGGGGCCATGGCTTTGATAGCTTCGCCGCGCGCTTCATCCAGCCAGTCGGAGAGTTCGCGCCCGGCTTGAGTCAGTTGCTCGCGCTCCACACGTCGCTGATACGTGCTGATGCTGATGACGCCCAGGATCGCGATCAGAACAACTGAAACAAGTAGTTCAAGCAATGTAAAGCCATCCGCTTGGCTTCTGTAATTAAGAGCACCAGTTGGCAGCATTCGGAATTAGAACCGTTGAGCTCTGGCTCAAAATCTTTCCTTGATAGCTCGCTTCATGCACAACAAGAGCCTTATTCTGATTCCCGGATTCTGGTAAAGAAACACGCCTGGTTAAGGTAACTCCTTGAAGGCTTGGTTCGCTGTGGCTCAGCGTGGTTGTTCCAGTAGTCACGCTTGAGCCCGGTTCAGAAAGTAGGTCAGCCGCAAGACGTCGATCTTTGCAACTGCTTTGAAACGCTGCACTATTAGACGCGTTGTAATACATCAGGGGTTTGTCCTGATGACTGGTGAGTGTGTCGGTGGTGACTGAACCTCCGATTTGCAGGCATGGACCCTGGCTGCAGCGGAAACTGAAGAAACGCCGCCGCACATCGGCATCAAGGCGGCTCGAGATGTAAGACTCTGCAGCTGATCGAAGACCGCTACGCTGAGTTGTGCGCTGGGCATCGATCATTGCGCTGCTCACCGCAAGCGATGTAATCGCCAGCAAAGCAGAAGAAACCATCATCTCAGGCAGGGTGTTCCCACCTAAGTGACGGACCTCCTGGGAGTTTCTGATTTGACTCGAAAGTGCGCGAGTCATGCCACTGCTTCAGGCATAACTACCATCTGCTTGGGCAGTCAGCGAAACGCCGACGACCACGCCCATCAGGTCAATGCCAGTAAAGAAGTGGCTGTCATTGATCGAACTGTCAAGGATCTGTGCGTGCAGTTCCATTCGTACATCAGTGGGGTCACTGAAGATTATGCGATCTGCACCTTGTTGGAAATCGCGAACTACTGCATGACCTTCGCCACTATTAAGAACAAACGTGTCTGCACCTTCGCCGCCAAGTAGTGCGTCGTTGCCAGTGCCGCCATCGATGAGGTCATCACCAGCGCCACCGTTGAGGCTGTCGTTGCCTGCATTGCCAATCAATGCGTCGTTGCCGATGCCGCCTAGCAGAACATCATTTCCGTCGCCACCGGAGATGGCATCATCGCCCGCTCCACCATTCACAGTTGCATTACCATTGCCAAACAGAGTGACTTGATCGTCGCCACTGCCAGCATCAATTTTGCTATTAATGATCTGGCCTTCCACAACCACAACATCGTTACCGGCACCAGTTTCAAGAAAACTATCTTTCATGGCAACAGAAACCTTGCTGCCGAGAGCTGCGATGTACACCGAGTCATCACCCGCTCCGGTTTCAAGCCGGCTGTTATTCATGGCGATTCCTTCGCCAGTGCCCTCTTGGACGGTGCCGACATTCCGTACACCAATCACGCGGGTTTCATAGCCCGTGATCCGGCCGCGTTTGCCGCGGATGGCAACTCTTCCATAAACGTTTTCAGTGATTGCGCGATCGCGCCATCCCTGAGCTTCAACGCGAATGTCTGAGGTGTCATGGCCTTCGCCCATCAGCACGCTGCTTCGCTCAAGACCAATGGCTTTGGTGCCGCCAACGACTGAGAGCACAAAGCTGTCGTCGCCTTTGCCGGTTTTCAGAGTGCTGTCTTGTAAGCCATAGCTTTCGCCCCACTCAATTCGGTTGGCGTTGGTGCCACCTGCGGCTCGAACCTGGACTTCTACAAGGTCATTGCCCTCGCCGCCGTCAATATTGCTCGCAACTGTGCCAAACGCTTTGAGGTCGCGCACTGTGCGCGTTGTTGCGCTGGAGTTCAGGCGCAACACATCGTTGCCTTGTCCGAGATCAACGCTGCTTTCGCTCATTGCCCAGGCGGGATCGCGAGGGACTGCTCGCGCAGCAACAGGAACTTCAGTTGTGGTTGTAGCAGTGATGCTTACATCATCATCACCCCTGCCCGCATCAAGTCGACTACGACGCATGCCCCAGGCGTTAGCTTCGTGGCCATCAGCTTTTGCAAGGATTGAAATTCTGTCGGAGCCGTTTCCGCTGCTAAGCAGAGAATTATTGTCCAGTCCGATTGCATCGGCGCGCCCTAACCAGCCTGTCGTGATGCGGGCTGCAGAAAGAGCTTCAATAGAGATATCGTCGTCACCATTTCCTGTGTCGAGGTTGGACCTTTCAAGTCCCCGAGCCTCAATTCCAACAGCACCGTTAATACGCGTTGTTAACAAGCCTGCGTCGGCCCGTACGCGGATCTTGTCGGCGCCTGAAGATGTTTGAAGTGTCGAGCGGTAGAGCCCCCAAGCAGGATCGACCGTGACCCCGCTCAGGCGTGATGTCGCTGTGATCTGTACGTCGACACCATCTTTGTTGGTGAGTTTTAGGCTGGAATCTGCTAGGCCATAGGCAAAGGGATTGTTCCCCTCTGCATAAGCATTGATGCGGACGTTGCGTCCGCTAAAACTCACATTGCTTTTATTGATGCCGTAGGAACGGCTTGTGAATCTCCCCTGAGCTGTGGCTCGGCTATCGATCTGAAGGGTATCTCCGCCCAGCACGAGACTTTTACCGTTGATCCCGGCTGCGGTTGAATTTCCGGCGGTTTGAACCTGGCGGGTGATTGGTACCCGGATCCTTGACCATCCCCTGCTAGACCGAACCCGCTGTGATGTGTAGTCCACGACGACGGTCTGGCGGGTCAACCCATTACTGCTAGCGCTAAATGTGTTGGTGCTCAAGCCTGATCCTAGTTAGTTCCGACAATCCTAGCTTCTTCAGAGCGACTTCCTGCTGAAGTAACGAGAATCTCCCTGATCATGGCAGCGAGCATCACACGGATCCCAGCCGCCGCAATCGTTTGCGAGGGTTATGCCAATGCTGCATACGGCTACTGGCCGTGGCTTTGCCAGTGGCTCACCCCCTGCGCCACGTAATCCCGCAAACCCACGCCAAAGCCCGTGCCGAGTCGTTGAAACACCAAGCCGGGAAGATCTGCCGGCACCGAGATGTCCACGTAGTTGTTGGCGTAGGTGGCTGAAGCGGTTGCGTCGTAGTTCTGTGCCCAGATCGCCCCTTCAAGAAGGTGAGGTCGATTGACTGTGAGTTGAAATTTCACTGCACCTGCAGGGACGTACACGAAAGCCTTGACCGGTTGGCCGCTGCTGCCTAAGGGTTCGGTGAAGCTCAGGGTCTGAAGCGGTGTGCTGCCAACCCTGCTCCTGGTGCCGAGGATCATGAAATCGGCCGCCCGTGCCACCAGGGTTGTGTCAAGAATCACGTATTGAGGCAAATTGAGATTTCCACTCAGATACACCCGCAATGGCGTACGGCTGATCTGTAGGCGGGTGCCTGTTGGGCAGCTGCTTCTCCCGGTTGCCGTGAGGGAGCTGATGGCTACGTGCCATGTCCCGTCACTGTCTTGACGTTTTGCGGTTGCGGGTGCGTCATCTGGCAGTTTTCGGGTGGTACAAGCGCTCACGCTGAAGCTGGTTGCCACTAGGCCTGTGGCGGTTGCTGTGGGCGGCAGGGTGAGCGTGGTGTCGATCGTGGGGGCCGGTGGAAACGTGCTGTTCCAGCGGCCGCTCGTGGTTGGGCAGGGATCGCTTTGGCACAACACCAGCGCTGGCTGGGCCGATGCGCCAGCTGTGCTGGGCTTGAGTTTGACCTGGGTGCGGTCATAAGCTCCGATCCTGCCCATGAAGAGGCCAGGCCAGAGTGCATCGCTGCTACTGGCTGTGCCTGGAAGGGCATTGCAGGCTTTCGCCAGTACTGTTACGTCCTGGGTGACTCGCGCAGCCGACAGAAGCCGATTGCTACTGCTGTTGCGCAGTTCGCCATCCATGACGAACCGTCCTTTACCTCCGTAGTAGGACGTGCCTTCAAAGGTGTAGCTACGGAGTAAATAACGACCTTCGCGTCCACTAAAGCTAGAAACGGTTCCTGAAACCGTTGGTTTGTTGGCTGTTGCCGGCGTGCAGCTTGCGGTTTGACTCACAATGCTCCACGTCCCGCTGCCGCCGTAGTTGTAGATCAACCATTCCGGGAAATCGCGATTGAGGCTTTCGATTAAGGTTTCGAGCCCTGCTTCTGCAGCCTCACGAGCGCGGCGAGCCAATCCCTGCCGAACGCTGTTGGTGTAGGCGTTGTAGGCCTGAAGGGCTAGGGCAGTGGTGCTAATGGTAGCCACTAAGGCAACCAATAGAATCACCATCAGGCTGTAACCCGATTCGCTCGTGCTGTTAGGGGCACCAGTTGAGTGCTTGCGGCGTAAGGGATGCATGAAGGCTGGTCTGCACTGGTGAGTTGGCGCTTGTGGTGTAGGTCACGTCAATCTGGTTGCCGTCAGTGGGATTTACCGCGATTTCACGCTGGATCAGCACACGCGTGGTGTGTGGAGCCGGGTTGCTGTTGCTCGGCAGCCTGCCGGTCCAGCTCAACGTGGTGGAGCCTGAAGGGAAGGCCAATGATCCGTCCGCCAACCTGTGTTCTTGCTGCATCAAGGCAGCGGTGGTTTGTGGGATGCGGTTGCCACTGCTGTTGAAACCGCAGGCGCTTTTGTATCGGGCAAGCTCACTGTAGGTGCTGTAGACACTACGACCGGTTTTGTAGGCAACAGGTTTATCAGCATCACCGCTTGCGCCTGTGCAGGCGGTGGGGGAACCACCTTCGCTTCCGTCCTCGCACGCCCAACGCCATGTTTCATGTCTGAGGGCTTCAAGGTCCTGCGCAATACCGGCATTCACCGCATCGCGCATTTCTGTGCGCTGCATGGTGGTTCCTGAATTCATGTAGAGCTGGGTTGAGCTGGCCACCAGCATCGCCAGCAGTGCAGGCGACACCAACACTTCTGGCAGGCTGAAGCCAAGGCGCCCAATGCTCGTCAGGCGCTGAGTTCGGCCAACTCGGTTTGGCCGGATTGTTGGAGCTTTGCGGACGGCCAAAGGTCCCTCCCGCTTTTCTCCATTATGGCAACGGATGCGCTGCCTTCTGTTTTCGTTCATGGCAAATCGATCCTTCCATCACGAAAGATCACGACATCCACGCCGGTCATGCTCAATGTTCCGCCTTTGGCTCCGATTTGACAGTTGCTTCGGGAACAGCCGCTCGTGCCAGAAATCTCGTTTTTGTTTCCGCGTAGATAAACCACATCGAGGCCACCCAAGCCGCTAATGCTGGTTTTGCCGAGACTGCTCACTGTTTGCAGATCAGGCCAAGGTAAGAAGCTGTTGTTGCCCCCGCCGCCCTGGAGTTGATCAGAGCCACCACGTCCGACCAGGGTGTCGTCACCGCTGCCGCCGCCGATCACGTCTGGCCCAGGAGTTCCCATCAACACATTTCGGCCACTGCCGCCTTGAATAGTCACACCCGGATATGTCTGCCCGATTGCTTGAGGTTGAGGCATGCCATCAATCACATCGTTGGCTTCAGAGCCAGTGATGTTGTCTCCAGTGCGGAGGCTGCAGACTGTGATGTTGTCACTCAGTGTTAGGGCCTGATAAGGGATGGAGAATGGTTTTGGCTGCACATCTGTCAGGCTAATGATGTAGTAACCGCCGATGTCTTTGCATCGGCGGATTCCATTTTCTATGGTTCAGATTCGTGTGCAGGTTGAAGCTTCTTCCGGGAAGCCCGCTACTGGATTGATTCTGGAGTACGTGCCAGATCCCAGACGATATTGGACTGTTCGACCGCTCTGGCTTCCTGCGCCGCCCGTGATGGCCTTAACCGACAATAAAAAAGATGCTGATTTCGAGTCGTGAACGTTTGCTTGCAGGCCGCCACCAGGCGCTGAGGTATCAATTCCGTCCAGCAGCACATCCTGGCGTGCCGGAAGGGCCGTGGCATAGTCGTCACTCCCGTCGGCTGTGATCTGTAGCTCGGGTCCGCAGCGAAGCAGGACGCCGAATTGCTTATTGTCGAGTCCATTGCCTAGCCATTGCTTGCGTTCTGCGCTGGGTAATTTCTCCACATCTCTCACGGCATAAATCACGGGAGGTAGATCCCTTGAAAGGTCCAGAGCCAGCTTCACCTCCTCAGGGGCCACGTCGCAACTTGGAGCGATAGAGATGCTGGCAGGGTCTGTGAGAATCCTGCCACTCATCGCTATTTCAGCCTCAATGAAACTACTGGCTCGAGCCCAGTCGTCGCGTTGACGTTGCATGCTTTCGGCGCTTGCATTACTCTCTAGATAGTTGTTCATCAATCCAGCTGTTGTAATCGCCAAGCCCACCCCAAGGCCCGCCGCAATCATCAGCTCAGCAAGGGTAAAGCCTGGCTGAGTGATTGACTTGACTGTGCTGATAGGCTGCTCTTTCATCTTGATTGTTGGCCTCTAGCGTGCACTGCTGTAAATGCAAGCGTCACTCGCGCTGCTGGCGCTGCCGTTGTGGATCAATCCCAGTGGGTTCAGGATGCGCACGACGCATCGCTGTTTCTGCTGATCTGCCAGGCTTAGGCGCATTTCAAGTCTGCTTGGACGAGTTCCGTCACCCATCAGTGTTTCGCTGAGGCCTCGAAATGAGAAGCGCAAGCCCTCACTTCCAGCAGGGTTCACGCTGAGTTTGATTCCCTGCCCATATTGTTCAGGCGCTAGGAGATTCAAGGGGGCCTGGCCGTTGCAGACATTGGTTGTGCTTCCTGTGGCACCAAGCTCAATTAGCGATGAAGCCTGGGTCAGACTTGCAGTTGTCGTGTTGATCTCGATCTGGCAGGTTCCAGAATGTTGCATGGCGTAGCGACGTTGTTCATCGAGCCAGCTGTTCAATTGACGACTTGCCAGCAGGAGGCGTTCTTGGCTCCAGCGTTGCGAGAGATTCACCAGCCCAGTCCCGGCCAGGATTCCAGCAATGGCCACTGCAACGAGCAATTCCACCAATGTGAAAGCGCACTGGGTATCTTCTGGTTGGCGCCTCATTGACCCAGCTGGATCAGATTCCAGCGATTGGTGCCAAGGGTTGCGAATTCACGAATTCCCAAGTCGAACCCGCTGCCATACGTGGTGAAGGTGAGGCTTCCCATATTGTCGGGTACACGGATGTCAGCATTATTGGAGTTAGAGCCAGCATATTCACGAGCCCATACCGACCCTTGAATGTCTGGAGTGCCACTGCCGCCATTGATGCCTACGCAAGCATCTGGCATGAATAGGAATAGATTCACTGTGCTTCCCCTTCCCCCAACGGTGACCTTCTGTGAGCAACTCAGACCAGTGCTGCGAGGCCTGCCGAAGATGCCGAATGACGTTGGCTTGCCGTTGTGGATCATGGAGGTATTGCCGGAAATATTGATATCACCATCGACGTAGAGTCTGATGGAGCCTGACGCTCCAGTGTTGATGGTGAGGGTTTCATTCCCGCTTAAACTGATACTGCTCACCTTGCAGTGAGTTATGTTTTGGCTGTCTGTAAAGCAGCGCCCCCCATTGCTCGCTCCAGCTTGGAGGGTTTCAGTTCCGCTGATCGCTGTGTTGTTTGGTGCATTGGATGTGTTCTGCGGAAACTGCGGCACTGGAGGGATGGCGATTTTGCCGCCAAAGAGGTTGCCTTCCACAGTTCCATTGTTTTGCAGTCCCATCTGTGCTGCAAGGGCATCGCGAGTTTGATACGGGTTGCATTCTGTGCACAGCACGTTTCCATTGACATCGCCGAAAATGTCATTATTTCCAAGCACGATCTTTTCTGCCAGAAGCCCTGGGAATCCGCTCTGATCGGATGGGGTGTTGACGGGCACATTGCAGTTTTTAGGAAGAATCGAAAGTTCTTCGTCGATAATTGCAGATGCTCTTGCGATGCTTGTGCCGCCTGTCGTGACAATCTTTTCGCCCAGGACCTTGATTCGGCCCGTGCCGCCCTAGTGCTGATCGCCTGTGAAGTTGTAGCTGATCAGTCGATATCGACCGCGACCACCAGGAGTGGAGCCAGTGAGCTTGTTTAGGATGTTCTGTGGGGGAGCATCTGATTTCTGACAGATCGACGTCCGATATACGAAGCTGCCGCCGGCAGAGGTATCTTTCCAGCCCGTGCAATCTGGACTGCCAGTTCGGCTGGTGATTGTGCAGTCTTCAATCAGTAGGTATGGATAATTGCGATTCAGCTCTTTAATGATTATTGCGGCACCGCTCTCGGCGATTTCTCTGGCCTCACGGCTCTGTCCTTGACGGATTGACCCAAATAATCCTGCCAGGCTTCGTGCGGAGAGGGCCATAAGGCCGGCCCCAATGATGAGGCCGGCGATGATGATGATGGGAAGGAGAAAGCCATCTTCGCTGTAAAGCACCTTGGTTCCTACTCTAATGTTGGAGATTTTAAGCTGGTATTTCTTTTTTCTATTTTCCATTATTCTCGCCCGCGCTTATTTCGGTTTGGGCGCTTATGTGCAGCTTGGGGCGGTGTCGTCAAGTTTCGATGACATCTTCACGATTCCTGTTGTGAAGTTAACGCAGCCTATGATTGTTTTATTCGTTAGGCCGCTGTCGGTTGAGTTGCCCGTTGCCGTGACTGTGTACACGGGCGCAGAGAATGCTGCTGTATAGTTGAACTTTGTAACCCCATTTGCGGGTGTTCCGTAGTCTGAGGTCATGGTTGCAATTGCAGTGGCGGGGTTTGCGCCATCTTCAACGTATTTTGCCTGTGCTTGCTTCAGTGTTGCCGAAATATTTGTTTTCGCTTCCGTCGCTTTGGCTTTACCGGTTTGCGATATGAAATTTGGAAGCGCTACCGCTGTCAGGATGCCGACGATCACAATTACGACCATTAGCTCCACAAGCGTGAAGCCCTTTTGAAGAAAATGCTGCCCCTTGGTGGAGCGTTCGTTGGTCTGTTGCAGCAGCGCGAGACGGAGCTTTGGATGAAGGGTGTTGGCCATCATGGTTCGAAGGGTCGGGCGTCTCTTCATCGTATGTACAGCAGATCTGCCGCGCGATAGAGAGTTGCTGTTTTTTAGCTGAGAGTTGTCTGAGAACCGGTCCGGGTGGTCCAGCGTGGGACCTCTACCTAGCGTTCTTGAGTCCGCAGCTGGTTTGTGCCGCGCCCTCGCTCTGCTGACTCCATCCGCCGCCATCTGCAGGCCACGAGCCTCTTGGCCGTTTTGGCGGGCTACGTGGTTTTGCTTGTAGTGAACCGGCAACTGTCCGTTCGCCTTCGCCTTGAGCGTCACCTACTCCAGGTCCAGTCGACCACACAAGCCCTGCAGCAGTTAGCCCCTCAAGAGCTCAGAGGCACTGATCAGCTCCAGCGCCAGTTGGCTGATTTTGCGAGCCCCTCGCTGTTGGTCTGGATGGTCTGGCTAGAGCCAGGGTCTAGGCGCTCTGGGCCCCTGATCCTCCCCAGTGGCAGTGCATTTCAAGCATTTCGTTCGGGGCAAGCCCTGCTCCTCGCTGCGGATGCCGCTTCCACTCGCGACGGCTTTCCTCGTGAATTTCGCTTCAACCGGCGCACTTACTTCACTTGCGCAATGCCGGTGCGCTTGGCCGGCCGCTCCTATCAGTTGCGTTTCCTTCAGGATTTCACCCTGGAAACCGAACAGGAGCAGCTGATCAGCCTGCTCTTGGTGGCCGTGGCGGGTGCTTCGGCGCTGTTCACTTCGGCTCTGCTGCGCCTGGTGATTCACCGGGGCCTGCTGCCGCTGGATGTGTTCAGTGCCACCCTCGCTGGCATCAGCACCCGCTCGCTCAGCACAGAGCGGCTTTCTCTCAAGGGCCAACCCACCGAGCTGCATCCCATCGCCAATGCCTTCAACGACCTACTGGATCGCCTGACCGAAGCCTGGGAGCACCAGCGAACCTTTGTGAATGGTGTGTCGCACGAGTTGCGCACGCCGATCACCCTGATCAGTGGCTACAGCCGCCGGCTCCTGCGCCGTGCTGATGGCCTCAGCCCCGAGCAGCGCGAGCAGTTGGCTTTGGTGGCCTCTGAGGCCGAATCGATGGGGCGCCTGGTGAACGATCTGCTCG
>Ga0194119_10012392_pt1 | contig 10809 bp, 12 predicted proteins | sample TA2MahC100mmetaG_FD_148620 | JGI IMG/M metagenome (GOLD analysis project Ga0194119, IMG submission 148620) | Freshwater microbial communities from Lake Tanganyika, Tanzania - TA2015018 Mahale Deep Cast 100m | ecosystem: Environmental > Aquatic > Freshwater > Lake | place: Tanzania: Lake... | reverse complement strand
CAGGCCATAGAGATGGATGTGGCCGATCAGTAGCTGCAGGCGTTGATCCAGCAGGTCGCTGCGGTTGGGTTGCAGCTGCGGTTGCAGGGCCTCGGCTTGCTCGAGAGCGCCTGCGAAATCACCCTGGCCGTAGGCCCGCTCCACGGCGCTGTAGGCCTGCTCCTCCGGGCTGGGCGTGGGCACGGGCGGTATGCGGGGGCGGCTTGTCTCCTTGTTTAGGGCGACTCGGGCGGCTCTGCCTGCTGCGGTGGGCCAGCGCTGGCTTGCTGCAACCAGAGGTGCTGCCGGTCCCACTGCAAGCGGATCCCTGCGCGCAGATCGCTGCTGCCCGGCCCGCGGCCGTTGGCCATCCGCCCCAGGAGCACGTCGATCTGCTCGGCCGGGAGGCTGCTCACGCCCTGGCCGCCCAGCCAGTGCTGCAGCAGTTGCCGCTGATTGGCGGGTTGCAGCATCGCCAGCTCGCGTCGCCGCAGGGCCCCGGCGGGCGCGGTTGGCCCGGCCAGTAGCCCTGCCACGGCCAGCGCCACCAGCTCCTGGTGGCTGTCTTGCTCCTGGGCCAGGCGTTCGGCCACGCCGCTGATGCGGCGACTGGCGCCCGGGTGCAGCTGCTCGAGCACCGGCAGCACCTCCTGGCGCAGGCGGTTGCGGCTGTAGCGGGGGTCTGCGTTGCTGGCATCGAGCCAGAGGGGCAATCCCAGTTGCGCGTGGATCTGGCCGGTTTCCGCTCGGGTGAACAGCAACAGCGGCCGCACCAAGGTGAGCGCAGCGGTGAGCGGCCGCTGCGGCCGCAGGCTGGACATGCCTCGGCGGTGACTGCCGCGGGCCAGCTGCAACAGCAGGGTTTCGGCACGGTCGCTGGCGGTATGACCCGTCACCACATGGCTGGCGCCGCTGCGGCTGGCGGCGGCCGCTAGCGAGGCATAACGCCAGCGGCGAGCGGCCGCCTCATCAGGCTGGGGCTCCTGCCACAGATCCACCTGGATGGGCAGCTCCTGCTCCGCCGCCCAGCGCGCCAGTTCGCCCGCTTGCTGGCTGGCCTCGGGGCGCAGCTGGTGATTGCCGTGCCAGAGCTGCAGCTGCCAGTGATGCAAGCGCTGCAAATCGCTGAGCAGGCCCACCAGCGCCATCGAATCCTGGCCGCCCGACACCGCCAGCAGCAGCCTCGCTCCATCGGGCAGCAGCGTGGGTCGCTGCAGCAGCCAGCGGTGCAGGCGCAGGTGGTGGCGGCTCCAGGGTGGCGCCAAATGCTGCGTGGGAGAATCGCTCCACTCTGTCTGCACTGGTATGTCGCGTCTCGCCCAGCTGCCCGCTTCGCTTCGTTTGGCTCTGGAGGAGCGCCGCGCCCTCAAGGTGATCGCCGGTCTCACCAACTTCGATGCCGCCAGTGTGGAGCGCATCAGCCGCGCGGCCGGCATGGGCGGCGCCGATCTGATCGATGTGGCCTGCGATCCGGCTCTGGTGCAGCTGGCTGCTGAGGTGAGCGGCCTGCCGATCTGCGTGAGCGCTGTGGATCCCGAGCTGTTCCCCGCTGCCGTGGCCGCCGGTGCCGCGATGGTGGAGATCGGCAATTACGACGCCTTCTATCCCCTGGGTCGCATCTTTGATGCCGAGGAAGTGCTGGCGATCACCCGCCGCACCCGTGAGCTCCTGCCTGAGGTGGTGCTGAGCGTCACCGTGCCCCACGTGCTTCCCCTGGATCAGCAGGAGCAGCTGGCCGCTGATCTGGTGGCCGCCGGTGCCGACATCATCCAGACCGAAGGCGGCACCAGCGCCAAGCCCTTCAGCGCCGGCAGCCTCGGCCTGATCGAGAAAGCCGCTCCCACCCTGGCCGCTGCCCACAGCATCAGCCGTGCTGTGAGCGTGCCGGTGCTCTGCGCCTCCGGTCTGTCGTCGGTCACCGTGCCGATGGCGATCGCCGCTGGTGCTGCCGGTGTGGGTGTGGGTTCAGCTGTGAACAAGCTGAACGATCAGCTGGCGATGGTGGCTGTGGTGCGCGGTCTGCGCGAGGCCCTCGGCAGCGCCGTGAACGCCATCGTTTGAGCGGCCACTCTTTGAGCCCAGAGCCGCTCTTCAGGCTCTGAATCCAACCTGAACCGCTGCGGCGGTCAGCTTTAAAACCCATGACTACGTTGCGGTCAGCGCCGCCCGTGGTTGTGGGTTTTTCCTTGCTCTGGTTGCTGCAGTGGCCCGTGCGGGCCGTGGTGCTGCTGATCGTGGCGGCGCTGCCGCTGGGTGTTGAGGTGGATGGTTTCCTCACGGCGTTGGTCTCCGCCGTGGCGATTGGTCTGCTGGGCACGCTGCTGGTGTTGCCGCTCAAGGCCCTGCTGGCCTTGCCCTGGGCGCTCACCAGCCTGGGTGATCCTTGGGATGCTTGGGCTTGAGGTGCCGGCAACCCGCGCTTCGTTGCTGATGAGCACCACGCCCCTGGGCTAACTGCCCGAGAATGGCCGGATGGTCACTCCCTACCAACTCCACGCTCCGTACAGCCCCAAGGGCGATCAGCCCGAGGCGATCAAAGGCCTGGTGGCGGGTGTTGAGGGCGGAGAGCGCTATCAGACGCTGCTGGGCGCCACGGGAACGGGCAAAACCTTCACCATCGCCAACGTGATCGCCCAGACCGGGCGGCCGGCGCTGGTGTTGGCGCACAACAAAACGCTGGCGGCGCAGTTGTGCAATGAGCTGCGGGAATTCTTCCCCAACAACGCCGTTGAATATTTCATTTCCTACTACGACTACTACCAACCGGAGGCGTATGTGCCCGTCTCCGACACTTACATCGCCAAAACAGCATCGATCAACGAAGAGATCGACATGCTGCGCCACTCGGCGACCCGCTCGTTATTTGAGCGCCGCGATGTGATCGTGGTGGCCTCGATCAGCTGCATCTACGGCCTGGGAATTCCCAGTGAATACCTCAAGGCGGCGGTGAAGTTCGAGGTGGGTGAAACCCTCAATCTGCGTGGTTCGCTGCGGGATCTGGTGAACAACCAGTACTCCCGCAACGACCTGGAGATCTCCCGTGGCCGCTTCCGCGTGCGCGGCGATGTGCTCGAGATCGGCCCGGCCTATGAAGACCGGCTGGTGCGGATCGAGCTGTTCGGCGACGAGGTGGAGGCGATCCGCTATGTGGATCCCACCACCGGCGAGATCCTGCAGAGCCTCGAGAGCATCAACATCTACCCGGCCAAACACTTCGTGACCCCGAAGGAGCGGTTGGAGGGCGCCATCAAGGAGATCCGCACGGAGCTGCGCGAGCGGCTCGATGTGCTCAACGAACAGGGCCGGCTGCTGGAGGCCCAGCGCCTGGAGCAGCGCACCACCTACGACCTCGAGATGCTGGAGCAGGTGGGCTACTGCAATGGCGTGGAGAACTACGCCCGCCATCTGGCCGGACGCCAGGCCGGCACGCCGCCCGAATGCCTGATCGACTACTTCCCCGATGACTGGCTGCTGGTGGTGGATGAAAGCCATGTGACCTGCAGCCAGCTGCAGGCGATGTACAACGGCGATCAATCACGCAAGCAGGTGCTGATCGAGCACGGCTTCCGTTTGCCATCCGCCGCCGATAACCGCCCACTCAAAGGCGAGGAGTTCTGGGAGAAGGCGCGCCAGACCATCTTCGTGAGTGCCACCCCGGGCGATTGGGAGATGCGCCAGAGCGAGGGGCAGGTGGTGGAGCAGGTGATCCGCCCCACCGGTGTGCTCGATCCGATCGTGGAGGTGCGACCCACCGAGGGCCAGGTGGATGATCTGCTCGGCGAGATCCGCATCCGCGCCGACAAGCAGGAGCGCGTGCTGGTGACCACCCTCACCAAGCGCATGGCGGAAGACCTCACCGATTACCTGGCGGAGAACGGTGTGCGGGTGCGCTACCTCCACTCCGAGATCCACTCGATCGAGCGGATCGAGATCATCCAAGACCTCCGCAACGGCGAATACGACGTGCTCGTGGGGGTGAACCTGCTGCGGGAGGGCCTCGACCTGCCGGAGGTGTCGCTGGTGGCGATCCTCGATGCCGACAAGGAGGGCTTCCTGCGGGCGGAGCGCTCGCTGATTCAAACCATCGGCCGTGCGGCGCGCCATGTGGAAGGCGTGGCGCTGCTCTATGCCGACAACCTCACCGACAGCATGGACAAGGCGATCACGGAAACAGAGCGCCGCCGTGCCATCCAGCAGACCTACAACGAGAAGCATGGGATCACGCCCTCGCCTGCCGGCAAGCGGGCTGGGAATTCGATCCTGGCGTTTCTGGAGGTGTCGCGCCGGCTCAACGACGAGCAGCTCGAGCAGGCCACCGAGCAGGCGGAGCACAACGAGGTGCCGCTCGATGCCCTGCCGGAGTTGATTCAACAGTTGGAAGAGAAGATGAAGAATGCCGCCAAGAATCTGGACTTTGAGGAAGCCGCCAACTTGCGGGATCGTATCAAGGGTTTGCGCCAGAAACTGGTGGGTAAAGCCTGATTTTCTTTAGGATATTTACGTCAGCATTTGTGCATCATTTCGGGATTTTTCCTGAATGTTGGTCGGCCTGCCCTTGAAGTTTCGGCTAAAGCTGAGTTAAGCGCGGGAGATCAGGGTGGGTTTTTATCTGCTTCATCTGCATGTGCATGGGCTGTTTCGAGGTCATGACCTCGAATTGGGGCACGATGCGGATACCGGCGGGCAGACCACCTACGTGCTGGAGCTGATGCGGGCCCTGGCGGCGCGCCCGGAGGTGGATCGGGTGGAGGTGATCACCCGGCTGATTCACGACAAGCGCGTGTCTCCCGATTACGCCGAGCCACGGGAAGATCTGGGCGGCGGAGCCTCCATCGTGCGCCTGCCCTGCGGACCGCGCCGCTATCTGCGCAAGGAGCTGCTCTGGCCCCACCTCGATGAGCTGGCCGATGGGGTGGTGGCCCATATCGCCGCCCAGGAGCGAAGGCCCGATTGGATTCATGCCCACTACGCCGATGCCGGTTATGTGGGAGCGCTGGTGTCGCAGCGGTTGGGGATTCCCCTGGTGTTCACGGGGCATTCCCTGGGGCGCGAAAAGCAGCGGCGCCTGTTGGCCGGTGGGATGGCCCACGACCAGATCGAGCACACCTATGCCATCGGCCGCCGTATTGATGCCGAGGAGCGCACCCTGGCGCAGGCCGCCCTCGTGATCACGAGCACCCAGCAGGAGGCGGAGCAGCAATACAGCCGCTACGACCGCTTCATCGCCAGCCGCGCGACGGTGGTGCCCCCCGGTGTGGATGCCCGCCGCTTTCACCCCCAGCCGCTGCCCGGGGAGGAGCAGGCGGTGGCGGAGTTGATGCGGCCCTTCCTGCGCGATCCGGCCAAGCCGCCGCTGCTGTGCATCTGCCGCGCCGTGCGCAGCAAGAACGTGCCGGCCCTGGTGGAGGCGTTTGGCCGTTCGGCGCTGCTGCAGGAGCGCCACAACCTCGTGCTGGTGCTGGGCTGCCGCGAGGATCCCCGCTCCATGGAGAAACAGCAGCGCGATCAGTTCCAGCAGATCTTCGAGCTGGTGGATCGCTTTGATCTCTACGGGCGGGTGGCCTACCCGAAGCAGCACCGCGGCGACGACATTCCCGCGATCTATCGCTGGGCTTCTCGCCGCGGCGGCGTGTTTGTGAACCCGGCGCTCACCGAACCCTTTGGCCTCACCCTGCTGGAGGCCGCCGCCTGCGGGCTCCCGCTGGTGGCCACCGATGACGGCGGTCCGTGCGACATCCTGCAGCGCTGCGCCAACGGCCAGTTGGTGGATGTGACCGACCTCGATGATCTGCAGCAGGCGCTGGAAACCGCTGCTGCTGATCCAGCTCGCTGGCGCCGCTGGCGCGACAACGGCATTGAAGCCGTGAGCCGCAACTTCAGCTGGGATGCCCATGTGTGCGCCTATCTCGGCCAGGCCCAGCGCCGCTGCCAGGAGCTGATGGACCAGCGCCCGCAGCCGGTGCTGCCCGCGGCGGCAGCGGCGCCGGTGCAGCGGCTGTTGCTGCTGGATCTGGATGTTTGCCTGGATGCCCCGGATCCGGCGGGGCTGCAGGAGTTGCGGCGCCGTTTGGCGGCGGATGCCAGCTGCGGCATCGGCATGCTCAGCGGCCGCAGCTTTGCTTCAGCCCGCCTCCGCTACCAGGAATTGCATCTGCCCCCGCCGCAGGTGTGGATCCTGGAGGCCGGTGCCGAGATCCTTTACGGCCCAGAGGGTGTGCCGGATCTGGCCTGGCGTGATCACATCGCCCAGGGCTGGCACCGCGAGGCCGTGGAGCAGGCGCTGGCGGATCTGGCCCCACGCCTGGTGCTGCAACCGCCAGCGCAGCAGGGCCCGTTCAAGCTGAGCTACACGCTCCAATCGCCAACGGGTGGCGTGCTCGAGATGGTGCGCCAGCGCCTGCGCCAACAACGGCTTGAGGCCCGCGCCCATCTGTTCCACCACTGGTTCCTGGATGTGTTGCCGCTGCGGGCTTCGAAGGCCGAGGCGATTCGCCATCTCAGCCTGCGGTGGGGCCTGCCGCTGGAGCAGGTGTTGGTGGTGGCGTCGCAGCAGGGCGATGGGGATCTGCTCAATGGCCGCGCCCTGGGCGTGGTGGTGGGCGATCACGACCGTTCCCTCGATGATCTGCGTCGCCGCTCCAAGGTGTTTTTCGCCTCACGCCGTCAGGCGTGGGGCGTGCTGGAGGGCCTGGATCACTACCGCTTCCTGCGGCGCTGATGTGCGGCCCGGGCCTCAGAGGGGCGGCTGCTCCTGGCTGCGGTAGAGGTCGCGGTGGGGGTTGGCATCCGGCAGCCAGTAGCTGATGTCTTCATGCCAGTAGGGGGTGCCCTCCAAGCGGCTGGAGCTGAGCTTGGTGGTGGCCATCGCGCTCACCAGGGCGCCCATGTCAACCGGGGAGAGGTCGGTGAGCACGTCTTTGCCGGCGATGGTCATCAGCTCCGGCAGGCGGGTGGCCATGGCGGGATTGGCCAGCTTCTTGAACACCTCCTTGAGCACCAGCTTCTGGCGCTCCATGCGGCCGATGTCGCCGAGTTCATCGTGGCGGAAGCGCAGGAAGCCCTCCAGGGCTTCGCCTTTGAGCAGCTGCCGGCCGGGATAGAGATCGATGTACAGCCCCTGGCTGTTGTCCACGTAATACATGCGCTTCGGCACATCCACCTCCACGCCACCGAGGGCATCCGCCAGGCGTTGCACGGCGTTGAGGTTGAGCACCAGGTAGCGATCCACCTTGGCGGAGAGCAGTTTGCTCAGCTCCTGTTTCACCATCTCCGGCCCGCCGCTGCTGTAGAGGGCGTTGGCCTTCATCACGCCGTAGCGCTCCGATTCGATGAAGGTGTCGCGCGGCACCTGGGTGAGCTCGGTGCGGCCATCGCGCAGCTGCACGGTGAACATCACATCGGTGTTGGTGCTCACGTGGTCGGTGCCCATCACCACGATGCGCCGATCGCCCATACCCGCCGGCGCCACCAGGGAGCCGAGCATGTTGCTGGGGTGGTGCAGTCCGGCCAGCAGGCCGGTGGCGAGGTGGGGGAGCGGGCCGTTGAGGCCATAGCCCAGGCCGATGCCGGCCAGGAAGAGAGGCAGGCGCGGCAGGCCTCCCTTGGCCGTTTTGATGCGGCGCCGCGGTTCGATCGGGGTCACCGTGGCCTGGCGGGCCGTCGCGCCGCCACGACGGCCCGGCCGCTCCTGCTTCTCGACAGGCTTCAGGCGGCCGCGGGATGGGCGGCGGCGCGGCGCGGGATTGGGCTGTGCCTGCGACATGGACGGTGTGCGTGGGCGCACCGTATCGCGCGTCTTCCCTTGTGGCCAGGGGCATCTGGGCCTCTCGCCCAGCTGGATCAACTGCCCGGCAACACGGTGATGGCCGCCGCCGCCTGATCGGCGCGCTCACGGGCTTCTTCCAGGCTGGCGCCGCTGGCCAGGGCCACGCCCATGCGCCGGTGCGGCCGGGCATCGGGCTTGCCGAACAGCAGCACCTGTACATCCACCTCCGCCAGAGCCTGCTCGAGGCCGCTGAAGCGCACGGAGTCACTGGCCTGCTCCGCCAGGATCACGCGGCTGGCGGCCGGCCCGGTGGAGCGGATCTCGGGGATCGGTAGCCCCAGCACCGCCCGCAGGTGCAGTTCAAATTCGCTCAGGTTCTGGCCCGCCAGGGTGACCAGGCCGGTGTCATGTGGGCGGGGGGAGAGCTCAGAGAACACCACTTCACTGCGGCCGTCTGCCCCCTGGCAGACGAAAAACTCCACCCCGAAGATGCCGGCCCCACCCAGGTTGTCGGTCACCTGGCGCGCCATGGTCTGGGCGGCGGCCAGCTGATCCCAGTCGAGATGGGCTGGTTGCCAGCTGCATTGGTAATCGCCGCGCTCCTGGATGTGGCCGATCGGCGGGCAGAACAGGGTGGGCCCGTTCCACTGCTTCACGGTGAGCAGGGTGATCTCCTGCTCAAAGCGCAGGAATTCCTCCACGATCACGCGGGCGCCGCTGCCGCGGGCACCGGCCATCGCTGCCTCCCAGGCCGCGGTGATCCCTTCTGGGCCATCCACCACGCTTTGGCCTTTGCCGGAGGAACTCATCACCGGCTTCACCACCACCGGCCAACCCAGCGGTGCGGCAGCAGCGGCCAGCTCTTCAGCGCTTTCGGCGTAGGCAAAGCGTGCGGTGCGAAGCCCCAGCTCGCTGGCGGCCAGATCACGGATCCGGTCGCGATTCATCGTGACGGCCGTGGCCCGGGCGGTGGGAATCACGGTGATGCCGCCGGCTTCGAGCTCCGCCAGGGCATCCACCGCCAGCGCCTCGATCTCCGGAATCACTACATCCGGCTGGTGGCGGCGCACCACGGCCTTGAGGGCTTCGGGGTCGGTCATAGCCACCACCTCGGCCTGATCGGCTACCTGCATGGCGGGGGCCCCGGGGTAGCGGTCTACGGCAATCACCCGGCAGCCGAGGCGTTGGGCCGCGATCGCCACCTCCTTGCCCAGCTCTCCGCTGCCCAGCAGCATCAGCGTGCGCGGAAAGGTGGGGCTGGCCATGGCCGCGGCTGAGGCGAGAGACTGCCCCGATCCTGCCCCGGCGCCCCCCTGTGCTGCAGTTCCTTCCGTTGGCTTACGCCACTGCCGGCGATGCGGCCGATGGCCTGCTCAATGGTCTGAGCATCGAGAGCCTGCAACGCTGGACTCTGGTGTATCTGGGGATCTCAGCCCTGGCCTTCATCGTGGTGTGGCTGGTGGGCTACCTGCGCCGCCCGGGCTGAGGCACTGCCGGTTAGGCCGGCTCGATCAGATCCAGCTGCCGCACCGGCGACTGCTCATCGATGAAGCCATAGGCGGCAAACACCGATTCATCGCTGTGGGTGATGTGCTGCCCATCGCTGTGGCGCTCCAGCACAAAACCCTCGTTGGCCATCCGGCGCATCAGCGCGGCCGCTTCTTCAAATCGCGCTGCCATCGCCTCAAGGCTGGCGCAATCGGCGGTGAGACCCGCTTCCTTCCAGGTGAAGTACGCCATTCTGTAATTCTCCTTAATAAATGACTGCTGTGACTTGAGTTTTGGGGTTTTTAGTTCCTGCAGGCACAGTTGGTATGTGGTTGGTATTGGGTCAGTGTTGTTCGAGCTGGTTGGTATCAGCTCCCAGGCAGCAGATGAGAAAGGGGCAACAGATCCACATCTGCGATCTTCGCAGCGATAGGTCCCACTCGTGCTCGGCCGTTGCTACCAACAGGTCAGCACTACGTTAAACGGGCCATGCAGCGGTACGACATTGTTCACAGCCACGATGGGGAGGCAGTGGATGTTCTTCCTACAATCGCTGCAGATCTTGAACAGGCTTGGTTGATTGCGAGGCACACCTACCCCCATGATCACTTGATCGTTCTCAGCGCCGAGGAGCAGAATTGCTGGTTAGTGCCGTGAGTGAAAGACTTCCCGTACAAGTACTTACATCTCAGTTGGGGCAGCGGATCGGGGCGACAGTTTGTATAGGTCTGTGGTTGTGTTGGTATCTGGGTGCAGCCCAGCTCTGTTGGGCAAGAAACAGAGCACCCGGTATGGGGTGAAGTGGGTACTTGCTGATACGACAAGTGACCTTAGAAATTTGTGGCAGGAATTGATGATCTAAAAGAACTACAGGACTGCTGATTGAAGCCTAAGGCCTATTGTTTTACTTCAACCTCAATCTGCGTTGCATCACGATCTTTGCACTTGCGACATGCACGCCTTAGATCGCGCCAGAACAAATCCGCAGTGGCGCGGTTGGCGAATATGATTTCTGCGAACTCGGGTGCAGAAGAGCCTGGTTCCAAGTATTCGATGCCAAAGATGTGCTCGTCATAGGACCTCCACTGATTAAACTTAAAGTTCCTAGTTACGTAAGTAATGCTATCGAAAGCGACAGAATGCTTGCCATCAACGGTGATCATTCCATCGCCAAATGCAACCTTGCAGTCGTTTTTCGGTTGTCCACACCATGCGTCATAACCCGATTGTGACCCCTGTGATGCCGCTTGATGAAATCACGCAGGCAGTTGCCGAGGCGGTAGGTCGGTGCAAGAACAAGCGGTATGCGGGCTACGGCAGGGCGATGAAGGAGTTGAAGCACCTGTTCGAGACCTACCCGCAACTGAAGAAGGATGCGTGGGCAGTGGGCGAGCACCCTGTGTCACCGCTTATCGACCTGCTGGTGAAGGAGACATTCCGCTGACTGATCGCATGGGACGATGACAGCACTTTTGCTGCTTCGTCGTGAACGTTTCGCCGACTGATGCCCTGGGGTATGTCGCTGCAATCCTGACCACATCAAGCTTCTTTCCCCAGGCCGTCCAGACCCTGCGGAC
>Ga0194119_10012391_pt1 | contig 10810 bp, 6 predicted proteins | sample TA2MahC100mmetaG_FD_148620 | JGI IMG/M metagenome (GOLD analysis project Ga0194119, IMG submission 148620) | Freshwater microbial communities from Lake Tanganyika, Tanzania - TA2015018 Mahale Deep Cast 100m | ecosystem: Environmental > Aquatic > Freshwater > Lake | place: Tanzania: Lake... | reverse complement strand
TAAACACAAACAATACATGTCCACTATGTAGAAGGCAGGTTCAAGTACCAGTAATAGTACCACAAATAAATCAAGAATTAGCTCAACAAATAGTAGATGCTAACGACGATGCAAATGAATTAGCAATATTACAAATGGTTGAGAACTATTGGACCGAAAGAGGCATGACACCTGTTCAAGTTGAATTACTAAAATTATGTAAACTTGAAGTCTTGAAATTAGCAAGACTTATTAGGCGTTATAGTCGAGCAAATACTAATGGTTTGAGAACAGCACAAACTAATGCACGGACATATGCTGCTGCACACCATCTGGATTTAGACTATTATTATAGTCTGGAAGATACTTATCATCCAAGTCTTCCATTAGAAGTACCACCAGCAGACATAGCACCAACATCAAGGAGTATAATGCTATCGCCTAGGTTACCATCATCATCATCATTACGTACAGCATATATTATTTAGCTTTTATAAAGGAAACTTTATAGCTAATAAAATAACTATATTATAGTAGATTATAAAATTAATATATTGTAATATTAATATGCCTATTAATATTAAATCTAAATTAGTTTTTTTAAAGAATAGAAAATCTAAATCAAAATCGTTTACTCGAAGAATAAAACATAAACATAAAAAATATACCTTAAAAAAGAAAAGAAAAACCTTTAGAAAATTTGGTATAGGTTACATTGGTGGTATGCAGAAAAGTGATGATAATTGCCCTATATGTTTTGTTCCAGATCCAGAAAGACAATTAACATGTGGTCATCGTTTTCATTCACGATGTATGTTAAAATGGGTAACAACAAAGCCACCTGGTACTTGTCCTATGTGTATAGCACCACTAGCAGCACCAGCAGAACAAGATCTAATAAACGCTGGTATAATAGCTCAAGCAGAACAAGCAGCAGAAGCAGCTCAAGCAGCACAACTAGCACAAGTAAGAAGAACGCAGCAAGCTCATGGTAGTGCACCGAGAGAGGATCTTGCAGCCGCCATCGCTTTTAGACAGGCGCGTACTCAACCTACACATAGAAGGAGTGGCTTGAGTCAATCTAGCACTAATATAAATGCATAATATCTTAATAATATAGTGTAAATATATAAATACAAAACAATAGTAATTATTAATATGAAGTTATTTTTTATACTATATTTAAATAATGTATGTTTAAATTGCTTTTATCTCTCTAATATCAATGTAAGAAGACTTAATTCTTTTGCATATAAAAGAAAACATAATAAACTAATGAGTTTGTCTGAAAATGGAAACGGACAAGAAAATGATTCTAATAGTAAATCATTTTACGATTTTATAAAACAAAATAATTTAACGTTAAATGTTGAAGAAAATTATGTAGAAAACTATATAACTAAATTTGTAGAAAATTATGAAGAAAATCTAAACAATAATAATATAACGCAAAATGAAATGCAAAATGAAATGCAAAATGAAATGCAAAATGAAATGCAAAATGAAATGCAAAATGAAATGCAAAATGAAATGCAAAATATAACGCTAACACACAAATATTTAACTACTTATAATTCTTATGAAAAATATATTAAACCTCCATTGTCTAAAGACTTAAAAATGTTAACACCTGAAACATCGAGAGAATGGGCAAAAACATGGACTTTTGAAATGATAAATGATTCAAATCAATTTCCAACATTTATGTTTCATGATATGTTTAAAATGCGCGATTTTTGCACTATTAATTGTTCTCGCAATTATTTTTATATTGGTTATTTTCCAAAAAATGTAGACTTAAAACAAGGACCCTATTTTATTGGTGCATTTGAACTTCGTCCTCATAGTCGGGAATTCTTAACACATGCAATAATACAAAATCCATATTATTACATTATTGATTATGATAAAACAAAATTTGTTGACTTTAAAAAAGAATTACTTGCTTTATGTGGAGATGCTAGCGTATTTTTAAAATTTTCTGGTCTCAAAAATGGCAAAAATGAGAGATATTATTATGGTTGGTTATATGATAACATTTAACATAATATAAAAATTCCTTTTATTATATTATATTTTGATATACTATAATATGCCAAAACCATATAAAAAGAAAACACGCACTAAAAAAGCTAAAATACAAGCAGGAAAAAATGCAGAAGCAGAATCGCGTGAATTATTAGCATCAATACAAGCATATCAACTTCAATTGGAAGAGATAACACAATCTATAGCAAGAATAGTGCCTATTCTTGTTTTGAAATCAAGACAATATAAAGCTTTTATAAATAGTATAACAACATCATATGAGTATAAGCGTAAAAATATTCCATCTATATTACTAACTATGTTAGCACAAAGTAACACTGTTTTACAAAGAGTTAATCATTTACTAAGGTTTCATAATGAAGACGGATTTTTACAAGCCGAATTAGGAAGACGTGGTTATAATGTTATAGTAGCTTTTATAGAATTAACATTAACTAGTATGGAAGAACTAGAACAAACTATGCATGACTATACTCAAAGTGCTTTAGCTGATTATAGAGGAGCACAGTTGGGTATTGAAACGCAACCAAATATGAGAAATAGGACAACTCGTAATACAGATGCTATTGTAAGACCAGCACGCACACAACGAGCACAAGCACTAACAAGAAGAATACGAAGCTATTAAGCAAATTAAGTGTATGCTAAAAAAATTGATTATATATATTATTATGTAAGCAATAATATATTATATTATATTTATGACTAATATTATTAATGAGTTAAAGAAAAAAGGAATTGAATGGGTCAACGAAATATTACAAGGATCTATTACATACACTAAACCAGGGTCTATTACATATTTGTTGAATGGATCCAAACCAAGCGAACAATCTTTCAATATTAAAATGGGAAGATTTGGTGAGTTTATGGCAAAAGAATTAATAATGTGTAATCCTAATTTTGAATTATTACCGTGCGGAATTCAAACTATTAATGAAAAAAACAAGGATATTGATTTAATATTTAAAGATGAATTAAACAAAATTATTTATTATCGCGAATTAAAAGCTAATATTGAACTCGATACAGAAAAACTCCCAGCAACAATAAATAAATGTAAAGAAATAGAAGCCTCATTAAAAACAACAAATAGTATTTATACTATTAATTGTGGAATACTAAATTGGAGTGTTTATAATAGAACAATATTAACAGCTGGACTATCGAATATACACTCATTCGAAAAAGCAGGAATTAAAATAGATCATATGGAAGATTTCTTAACATTAATAAATATTGCTTGGCCGGTAGATGATTTTAATGATTATTTTAGACACCTAGGAAGCTTGAAAGATGCTAAAAATAAAGAATAAAAAATAGAAGTAGTGTTTCTTTAAATCCTTTTGTATATATATTTAGCAGCACTATTTTAATAGTTCTTAATAACTAAGTGTTTTGTATTAATTTCATCACCAATGCGACCATCATATAGTTTAAATCTATAATTTTTATCATATTCATCAACAATATAATCTTTATATAGTTCTTGAATAAAAGTGGTTTTTCCAATTACCATAAGACATTTTATTTTTGTCTCCTTAAATAATTTGGCTAGTTTTTCTTGTTCTTTTTTTCCAAATTGACAATATCCGTAGTCAGTAAACTCACTATCATATGGTGGATCTAAAAACATAAAGTTGTTTTCATCATTATAATTTTCAAAAATATATTCAAAGCTTTTACATAATATTTGTGTTCTTGATAATAAAATTTCGTAATCTTTATTATTTAAAGCTTCATAATTAATAGTTTTATAACGCCCAAATGGAATATTAAATTTGCCATTTTTATTATATCTTAGCATTCCTCTGAAACAAGTTTTTCTTTGATAATAAAATCTTTGTGCATTTGTAAGAGTATTATTAATAATCATGTTATCTCTCACGTTATAATACGTTTCTTCATTATTAGGAGTTTGTTGCATAAATTTATATATTTCATTTGATTTACCTTGTCCAATTATACTATATAAATCAATTAATTCACTATGTACATCACTAATAACTGCGTTTTTTGGATTTGAATAAAAATATAAGGCACCACCACCAATAAATGGTTCCAAATAAATATTATAAATAGAGGGAATATGATGTTCAAAATATTTAATTTCGTCTGCTTTGCCCCCACTCCATTTAATAATAGGTTTCAAATGAATAGTATTAACTTCTTTAACTTCTTTAACTTCTTTAACTTCTTTAACTTCTTTAACTTCTTTAACTTCTTTAACTTCTTTAACTTCTTTAACTTCTTTAACTTCTTGTAATAAAGTAATAATCTCATTTTTATTTTTTTTAGTATATCCTTTAATATTTAATTGTTTGCATAAAGTAATTAATTCTTTACAAGTTTTTTCTTTATAATCCATTATAATTTTTATATTATAATAGTAACATTATAATATAATTTCAATTTTTATATTTATTTCTTTTTATAAAAAAAAGTTTATTTATAATCCTTTATTAATCCCTTATTAATTATACATTCCATAGGGAATGTTATCTGTTATTCCTTTATTAATTAGGTTGCATATAATCTCTCGTGTTAAAATACACGGAAAACTAATTTTATTTTTCAATTTTAGCCCTTCATTATTTTCAAATAAATTTATGTCAGGTTTCATTAACCTATATAAATTTAACTTTTTATAAATAATTTCCAAACAGCGTTTCAGATTGCGTACACCATCTTCTTTTTCTGTAAAATCAGTAATAATATATTCTAACAAGTCATCATTAAAGACAATAGAAGCGTTGTCAAATTTAATTTCTTCTCTAATTTTTGGTAATAAATGTTCTTTTGCAATAATGAGTTTTTCTTTGGTCTTATATCCTTTTGTCTCAATTTTATACATACGGTCTTTTAACACATTATTTACAGCATTTTCATCATTATAACTGAATATAAAGAGTGCTTTTGACATATCAATACTAATTTCTGAAAAATATTTATCACTAAACTTACTATTTTGAGTGCTATCTGTTAAATGAGTTAATACACCCGTGACTTCTTGTCCTTTGAACGAATCACTTAATTTATCTAACTCATCAAATAAAATAACTGGATTCATACAACCACATTGAATCAATATATCAATAATTTTTCCATATTTACTTCCTTCATATGTATAATCAAAACCATCTAAAAATCCACCATCTCCGCAACCGCCTAATGCGACAAGCGCAAATGGTCTATTCAAAATTTTACTGATGCCTTCTTTAATTAGTGTTGTTTTACCTGTACCAGGCGGACCTTTAATAGCAATAGCACAACCAATTGCATTGGGATTTACTAACCACAATCCAACCATTTGCATAATCTGGATTTTTGCATCTTCAAGCCCATATACAACACTATCTAATTGCTTTTTTGTATATTCCATAAAGTCATGACATTTTTCAATACCGTCGGCAAAACTAATAGGCAAGTTATTATATTTATTAAAAGGTATTTTTAAAAATGCATCTACCCAAGACTTAATTTTATAAAATTCGCTATTACCAAAACCACCACCCATAGAACGCATAGTATTTATTTTTCGTAATGCGCACGCTTTATATTCATCAGGAATATCAAGGTCTACTAAATGTAACAAATATGGTTTATCTATTTTTGTTAAATTTTGTAACTCTTGCATTTTTTCAATCACTCTTTCTTGCTCTTTTTTTGACAAACACTTTTTAAAATAGTCTGATTCTTTATCTTCATTGTATAAAATCTTATCAAATATTTTATAATTTTTATTGGAAATATGTGGTAAAGTGGGAACTAGTGTTTCATCAAATTTTTCTTCTTTTTCTTCTTTTCCTTCTTTTCCTTCTTTTCCTTTACATGTTTTACATTTTTTATATTTTTTATCATACTCATCTTCGTAATCATCTTCGTCTTCGTAATCATCTTCATCTTCATCTTCATCTTCATCTTCATCTTCATCTTCATCTTCATCTTCATCTTCATCTTCATCATCATCATCATCATCATCATATTCTTCGTATTTATCTTTATTATTCATATTTATAATAATATTTGTATGTTTACTGTTAGTGTTTCTATTTTTAACAAACTTGTGTTTTTTATTACTATTACTATTCTTTTTCTTATTAATTATTTTATATAAGTTTAACCGATTGTTCTTGTTGTTTGATTGTAAAAACATAGCGTTTCTTAAAATAAATTTTTTAAAAATGTTATCATCTTTCATATTTTTATTACTATTAGAAACATCTGCAATTTCGTGCAATACTCTATTATTGCTATATTTTGAAGGATAAAGGGTGTTCAATAATTTATAATACTCTAATTTATTGAAAGTTGTTTTCTTATTACTCAAAGAACTAGATTTATTTGAGTAAACTGATTCGTCTGATTCATCTGATCCGTCTGATCCGTCTGATTCATAAATATAGCTCACATCACTAGTATTACTACTAACGTCACTTTCGATGCTATTATTAGAATCAACATATTTTTCCCGTTTAATAGATCCAGTAACCAACCTAGTATTATATTTATGAATAATTGGAGGCATAATATTATACGGAAATAATAAATAATATTTATTCAATTTTATAATAATAATAATGAAAAATCATAAAATAAAAAAATAAAAAAATTATAAAATAAAAAAATTATAAAATTAAAAAATCATAAAATCATAAAATTATAAAAATTAAAAATTCATAAAATTATAAAATTGATTAATAATACAATTTAAATATTATTTAACTATTATAAAAGAATGACAGACTTTGAAAATAAGAGACCATCTAAAATTATAGGCATTCAGTTTAGTATATTAGGTCCACATGAAATTCAAAAAGCGTCTGTCGTAGAAATAACAAATAGAGATACACATATTAATAATAAACCAGTATTGTGTGGATTATTTGATCCACGAATGGGTGTATTAGATCCAGGAATGATTTGTCCAACAGATGGATTAGATTATATTCAAACACCTGGATATTTTGGTCATATTAATTTGTCGCGACCTGTGTATTATATTCAATATTTATCAACTATTATGAAAATTAGTAGATGTATATGTATTAAATGTGGCAAAATTTTAATAGATAAAGAGAAATATAAATATTTATTAAATTTAAATGCTGATGAGCGTTGGAATAAAGTTTTTTCGCTAGCAAGTAAAAAACGGCGATGTGGAGAAGACTCACAAAATGGTTGTGGGTGCTTACAACCAAAATTGAAAAAAGAAGGTTTAGCCACTATTATTGCCGAATGGAATGAAAAAGAAGAAGAATTAAAAGGCTATGAGTTTAAAACTGAAGACGCTAAAATGACAATGAAAATCATTCCAGAATTAATGTTAAAGATTTTCAAAAAAATTTCGGACGAAGATGTTAATTTTATGGGTTTTAGTCCATTATGGTCAAGACCCGAATGGATGATTTGTCAAGTATTAGCAATTCCACCCCCACAAGTAAGACCATCAATTAAACATGATGCACAACAACGCAGTGAAGATGATTTAACTCACATTAGTATTAATATAATTAAAGCAAATAAAACATTACAAGAGAAGCTAGAGCAAAATGCTCCGCCTAATGTTATTGATGATTGGACAACTGTATTACAATATTATGTTGCAACACTGGTCGATAATAAGATTCCGGGTGTTGCAGCAGTAGCCCAACGCTCTGGTCGCCCATTAAAAGCGGTAAAAGAGAGATTAAATGGAAAAACAGGTCGCGTACGTGGTAATTTAATGGGAAAGAGAGTTGATTTTAGTGCGCGGTCAGTGATTACACCTGATCCCAATTTGTCAATTAGCCAACTCGGTGTTCCGCTAAAAATAGCAAAAAACTTAACAAAACCAATATGTGTAACTTTAAAAAATAAAAATTATTTGCATAAATTAGTTTTGAATGGTCCCGATGTATATCCAGGAGCCAAAATTTATGAAAGAAAAAATGGAGACTGTATTAGTTTGCGTTATGTGGATCGCGAATCAATAAATTTAGAACCAGGCGATATTGTTCATCGTCATATGTTGGATGGCGATGCTATTTTATTTAATCGTCAACCAACTCTTCACAGAATGTCTATGATGTGCCATATTGTTAAAGTAATGTATAAAGGTGATACGTTTAGAATGAATGTAGGTGATACAAAACCATATAATGCGGATTTTGATGGCGACGAAATGAATTTACACATGCCTCAAGACGATGAGTCTGAAATAGAATTAAAACATTTAGCTGCAGTAAAATACCATATTGTGAGTCCTGCAAATAATAAACCGATTATTGGTATTTTTCAAGATTCGTTATTAAGCACTTATTTGTTTTCACGAGAAAATATTACTTTTAATTCGCGAGTTGCCATGAACTTATTAGCACATCTTAAAACAATTAACTTAAAAAACATTGATTTTGCCGATGAAAATCAAACAAGTTTCAGTTTATTAAGTCAAATTCTTCCAAATATTACATTAAAATATAAGACAAAACGATTTAATGACACTAGCGATGATTATAATACTTCTAATAATGTATTAGAAATTAACAAAGGAGCCATTGTTCGAGGACATATTGAAAAAAGCGTATTAAGTGATACTACACGTGGCTTAATTCATAGAATATATAATGATTATAATGTTGATGCATGTCGCGATTTTGTTGATAATTTGCAAGATCTTGTAACAGAATACATGAAAAATCATGGTTTTAGTGTTGGAATTAGCGATCTTATTGCAAATAAAGAAACTAATGACAAAATTAATGAAACTATTACTAAGAAAAAAGCAGAAGTAAAAGTATTAATAGATGAAACACATCTTGGTATATTTGATAATAAAACAGGAAGAACAAATGTAATTGAATTTGAAACACGTGTTAATAATATTTTAAATAAAGCATCATTTGAGGCTGGTAAAATTGCCCGTGAAAATTTAAATGACAATAATCGTTTTGTAACAATGGTAAATGCTGGTTCTAAAGGTAGCGATTTAAATATTTCACAAATGATTTCGTGCTTAGGACAACAAAATGTTGATGGAAAACGAATTCCATATGGTTTTGATGATAGAACATTACCTCATTATACTAAATTTAACGATTCACCAAACGCTCGTGGATTTGTAGAAAATTCATTTATAGGTGGTTTGAATCCAGATGAACTATTCTTTCATGCTATGGGTGGTCGTGTTGGTTTAATTGATACTGCATGTAAAACAAGTCAAACCGGCTATATTCAGCGTCGCCTAATTAAAGGTTTAGAAGATCTAATGGTACATTATGATATGACAGTTCGTAACAATAAAAATAAAATAATTCAGTTTAGTTATGGAAATGACAACTTTGACCCAATTAAAGTGGAGTCGCAACCTGTTCCATTTGTTAATATGTCAATTGAAGAAATATACGGACATTATCAGATGCCAAATGATTATTCAAAAGATTCAATATATAGTACATTATATACAAAACAAGCATATAGTAAATTTAAAAAACAAAAACCGGAGCTTGATAAAAAATGTCAATATTACATTAAATTTATATTACAAGCGCGCAATGATGTTATTAGTAAAGTATTTAATGATTTATATAAGCCATCTGTTAATGTACCGGTGTCTTTTACACACATTATTAATAATATTGCAGGAAATCAAGAAGAAAATGTTATAATTGATATTACCCCTCTAGATGCGTTTGAACTTATTGAAAGTAATTTTGATAAACTTAACATGTTAAGTTATTGTAAACCAAATGAATTGTTTAAAGTATTATATTACTATTATTTGACCCCCAAAGAACTATTGATGCATAAACGATTAACACGTAAATCTATTGAACTATTATTGAGTATTATAAATAATTCTTATAAAAAAGCATTAATAGCTCCCGGTGAAATGGTCGGAATGATTGCGGCACAAAGTATTGGAGAACCAACAACACAGCTAACACTAAACACTTTCCATTTTGCTGGTGTTGCTTCCAAATCAAATGTTACTCGTGGTGTCCCTCGTATTGAAGAAATATTATCATTAAGCGACAATCCAAAAAGTTTATCGTGTTCTATTTATTTAAATAAACCAGATAGTTACGATCAAACCAAAGTTAAAGAATATGTATCAAAACTCGAAAATACTAAGCTGCGCTCGATTGTTGAATCAATTCAAATTTGTTTTGACCCAGATGATTTAAATACTTTAATTAGCGAAGATATAGAATTAATGAAAGAATACAATGAGTTCGAAAAACTATTAGATGAATGTAATACTAGTTATAATGATTCGCGGGAAAAATCTAAATGGATAATTCGTGTGGCTTTAAATAAAGTAGAAATGTTAGATAAAAATATTACTATGGATGATGTTCATTTTGCATTAATGAGTAGCTATAATAATTTAACATGCATGTATAATGATTATAATTCTGACAAGTTAATTTTCAGAATTCGCATTAACAAAAATTTGCAAGCACAAAAGAAAAAGAAGAATAAAAGTATTTTAGAATCGCTAGACCAAAGTGATGAAATATATTTACTTAAAAATTTACAAAATGAATTATTAGATAACCTTATTTTACGAGGAGTAAAAAATATTCAAAAAGTAACATTACGTAAAATTAGCGATAACTTTGAAGAAGTAGATACTAAATATGTTAAAAAGGATTTGTGGGTATTAGACACATTAGGAAGTAATTTATTAGATATATTAGCACTTGATTTTGTAGATAAAACACGAACAACATGTAATCATATTATTGAAATATACAACATATTTGGTATTGAAGCTGCTCGACAAAGTATATTTGATGAG
>Ga0194119_10012387_pt1 | contig 10811 bp, 8 predicted proteins | sample TA2MahC100mmetaG_FD_148620 | JGI IMG/M metagenome (GOLD analysis project Ga0194119, IMG submission 148620) | Freshwater microbial communities from Lake Tanganyika, Tanzania - TA2015018 Mahale Deep Cast 100m | ecosystem: Environmental > Aquatic > Freshwater > Lake | place: Tanzania: Lake... | reverse complement strand
AAAACAATAAACGCCAACGTATAGATTGTCGTTGTCATAAATCATTCTTACTTCAGTTCGATAAGTTGGTTTTGCCCCGGCATTTGGTTCTTGTTGTGTAAATCCAGTTGTTGAAATTGCTTTTATCCAAACATCATCAGTTAATAATCCATCAATCTGAGGAGCACTTTCAACTTTAGTTGCATAAATAGTTCTTAGCGGACTTCTTTGTGCGAACACACACATTGATTCGAGAACGAGAAGCAGAAAGAGTAATAGAACTTTAAATTGTATCATAAAACCAATTGGAAATAATTAAAAATTGTGAGAGTAAAATTAAGAAAAGATTTTTGTTTGATAAGAATAAATATTTCTTCAAGCAGTGTTTTAATTACTCTTATAAGTAAACTAATTCAAATTCTTCAGCCATTCTTTATAAGAATCGTAAATTACTTCAGCTGGCCAGTAACCATACCAAGCATATCCTCTTCTCCTTTCCGGAGTAACTTTAGACAGCGAGTAGACTTTGATACCGTCGCGGTTGCAAAAAAAAGGTCGCTTCGTTTCTATTTCATAAAACCGTGTCCAAATAGGCGGCGCAGTTTGGTCAAATACTATTTTTCTATCCGGTCTTCTGGAGTTATAGTCCGAAAAAACGGAATCCTCTTTTGCGCTGACAACTCGTAATCCAAATATCTTTGACCGCTCTAACCATTTAACCGAAGAGTTTATTGCATCAATTATATCTGGAGATGGTTTTTCGATTCGCATTAAAAATTTAATAACACTGGTAGTTTCAAGCGATGCAATTGCCGGCGGTTCAAAAGTTCTTGCTTGAACCGGCGTTAATGTTCTATGATCATGTTGTTGACACCAGCCGGTCTTTTCACCATTTACAATTATTTGGCAATTAAGTGTTAACGCAACAGCTTTATCAAGCGCAGCTTTTATTGTTTTTTTCTTTTGGTCTGAAATCCAGGAATAAGAATTTTGGTTTGCAATAATGTCAAGAAATAAATTCATAACGCCGGTCATTACCTCATCATTAAATGTAATTGCATCAACATCCCAACCCCTCCAACCACCAGAAGGATTTACTGAATCTAAGAATATAGCTTAATCCCCTTTCAGCACTTTTAATAAATTCTGTTTCTTTGGTTATTGTAAAGGCATGAGATAAAAATTCAATTTGTGAATAAACGTTTCTGTTATCCAAAGTGCTTTTTTTTAGTTTTTCGTCCAACAACATTTTAACAGAATCGGGATCGATATTAGTAAGCCAATCAATATTCTTCGGCCAGCCCCCATCCTCATTTTGATATTTAACCAAATTCCATCCAATTTCTTTTACATGATTTGGTCTGAAACGAGTATACTTGAAATTATAAGCTAATGTATCACTGAAATGTCTCACAGCATCATCAAACTTAGAAACATCTATTGTTTTTGTTTCAGTTTGACATGATATATAGAGTGGGATTAAAAAAACGATAAGCACGAACAAATATTTAAAGAATAAAAGCTTCATAAATATTTTCAGAATATTTTATTAAGAATGAACGAAGAATAATATTTCAAATGGAAATCTCCACGAATTATTTCTTAATAAATTCAATTCTTCCGGAACTATCATTTTGAATGATAATTGTATCCCCGGCATTAAATTTATTCATTAGCAATTCAGCTGAAAGTGGATTTACTAAATACTTTTGTATTGTTCGTTTTAACGGACGAGCTCCATATGAAATATCGTAACCCAATTGTAATAGAAAATCTTTTACCTCTTCTTTGACTTCAACAGCTATATTTTTTTCTACTAGCTGTTTTACAACACGGCTAATTTGAAAATCAATTATTTTTTTAATTTCAGATTTTAGTAATGGTTTAAAAAGAACTATCTCGTCAATTCTGTTTAAAAACTCCGGCCTTATTGTTCTTCGTAATAGCTCGGATAATGAAATTCGCAGCTCGCCTAAAACCTCTTCAAAATTTTCTTCACTGATTTCAGAGAGTTTTTCTTGAATTAAATGAGATCCAATGTTTGATGTCATAATTATAATTGTATTTCTAAAATCAACAGTCCTTCCTTGGTTGTCTGTTAACCTCCCATCATCAAGCACTTGAAGAAGAATATTAAAAACATCGGGATGAGCCTTTTCAATTTCATCAAGAAGAAGAACTGAATATGGTCTTCGCCTTACTGCTTCTGTTAATTGTCCCCCCTCATCATATCCTACATATCCAGGAGGAGCGCCAATTAATCTTGATACAGAAAACTTTTCCATATACTCGCTCATATCAATTCTGATCATTGCATGTTCATCATTAAATAAAAATTCAGCGAGTGTTCTTGCAAGTTCGGTTTTTCCAACCCCAGTAGTCCCAATAAAAATAAATGAACCAATTGGCCTAGAGGAATCTTGCAGTCCAGCACGTGATCTTCTAATTGAATTTGCTACAGCAGAAACAGCATCAGCTTGTCCAACAACTCTCTTATGCAACTCTTCTTCTAGGCGGAGCAATTTGCTTCTTTCGCTTTCCAACATTTTACTAACTGGAATTCCAGTCCACTTTGCAACAACCTCGGCAATGTCTTCAGCATCAACCTCTTCCTTTAGCATTTTATTTTGTTTTTGAATTTTTGAAAGATCCTCAGTTTCTTTTTTCAAGCTTCTTTCGAGATTATTTATTGTTCCATATCGGAGCTCTGCAACTTTACCAAGATTCCCTTCTCTCTCAAAACGGTCTGCTTCAATTTTAGTGTTTTCAATGTCACTTTTCATAGAGCGGATTTTATTAATTTTTTCTTTTTCTAAAAGCCAGTGGCCTCGCAATTGATTCCTCTCCTCTTCTAAAAGAATTAATTCTTTTTGTAAGGCTGAGAGTCTTTCTGCGGAATCTTTATCTTTTTCTCGTTTCAAAGCTTCGCGCTCAATTTCTAATTGCTTTACTTTTCGTTCGGTTACATCTAATTCTTCCGGCATAGAATCAATTTCGATTCTTAGTTTTGAAGCAGCTTCATCAATAAGGTCGATTGCTTTATCCGGTAGAAAGCGATCAGTTATATAACGATTTGAAAGCTGAACGGATGCTATGATAGCGCTATCTGTTATTCGAACTCCATGATGAACCTCGTATCTGTCTTTTAATCCGCGCAAAATAGAAATTGAATCATCTTCAGAAGGCTCATTAACAAAAACTGGCTGAAACCGCCTTTCAAGTGCTGCATCTTTTTCAATATATTTTCGATATTCGTCTAATGTAGTAGCCCCTATTGCATGAAGGTCACCTCTTGCAAGTGCCGGTTTTAAAATATTTGCGGCATCCATCGAGCCATCAGTTCTTCCAGCGCCAACAAGCAAATGAAGTTCGTCAATAAATAAAATTATCTCGCCTTGTGCAGATTGAACTTCTTTAACAACAGCTTTTAATCTTTCTTCAAACTGACCTCGAAATTGTGTACCGGCAACGAGGGCGCCCACATCGAGTGCAATTATTCGTTTAGTCTTTAATGAATCAGGAATATCTCCCGATATAATGCGATATGCAATTCCTTCTGCGATTGCTGTTTTACCAACTCCCGGCTCGCCTATTAAAACCGGATTATTTTTTGTTCTTCTTGAAAGGACTTGTAATACCCTCCGTATCTCTTCATCTCGACCGATAACTGGATCAAGTTTATTTGAGCGGGCAAGCTCATTTAAATCCCTTCCATATTTTTTTAAAGACTGATAAGTTTCTTCTGAATGTTGAGATGTTACACGCTGTGTTCCGCGAATTTCTTTTAATGCAGATAGGAGAATGTTTTTACTAATTCCAAACTCTTTTAAAAGAGGTCCGCATTCTCCTTCAGTTTCGGTTAGCGAAAGAAGAATGTGTTCATTGGAAATAAATTCATCTTTAAGGGTCTTCGATTCTTCAAATGATTTATCAAAGAGGCGAGCAGTAGCTTGAGACATTTGCTGGTTTCCAATTCCGGCTCCAGAAACTTTTGGAAGGGTTTCTAAAAGTCCGCCGATTTTTACTTTTAATTTGTCGATGTTTCCGCCAGCAATTTGAATTAAAGAAGAAGCAACACCGGAAGCATCTTCAAACAATGCAGCCATAATGTGTTGGGGCTCTACAATTTGATTTCCATAATTTTGTGCAATTTCAATTGCACTTTGAACCGTTTCTTTTGCTCTGATAGTCAACTTGTTAAAATTAAAGGTCATAATAACTTTTCATTTTTTGTTATTACAAATCTACCGCTCATACAAAATATTTTCATCAAAAGTTTCAAAAATATGTATAATTAATTCAAATATAACGAGTTCGTATTATACTAATTATTAATAACAAGTAACCGGACAGTGCGTTGTTACTGCCGATCAATTAGTTTATTTTTGTATCCTTTATAATAAAAACTTATTATGCTTTTATCACAAAACGAAGAGACAATTGTTGCCCTTGCAACTCCTGGTGGAATTGGTGCTATATCTGTTATTAGAGTCAGCGGACCAGAAAGCTTTCGTGCAATCGACAATATCTTTTCAGGAAAACAAAAGTTAGTAAATAGCACTACTCATACCATTCACTATGGAAAGATTTATAGTGTAGACAAAGAGCTTGTTGACGATGTTCTCATTTCCATTTTTAGATCTCCAAATTCATATACTGGAGAAGATTCAGTTGAAATTAGTACTCATGGAAGTCCTTATATAGTTCAAAGAATTATTGAAATTATCCTTTCTCAAAATGTCCGTCTGGCAGATCCCGGCGAATTTACCAGACGTGCATTTTTGAATGGCAGAATTGATTTAGCTCAAGCTGAGGCTGTAGCAGATGTAATTAATTCCAATACAGAAGCATCATTGAGGGGAGCGAGAAATCAGTTAGATGGATTGCTTTCACAAAAAGTCGATTCACTTCGAGAAAAACTTATAAATACTTCATCTTTAATTGAACTTGAATTAGATTTTTCCGAGGAGGATCTAGAATTTTTATCCTATGAGGAAGTTGAAAAAAGGATTAAAGAAATTATCCAAGAATTAGATTTTCTAATTAGCAGCTATTCATTTGGAAGGGTATTAAAAGATGGCGTCAATGTTGCTCTCGTTGGCGAACCAAATGTAGGAAAATCTTCATTACTGAATTATCTTCTTAAAGAAGCTCGTGCTATTGTTAGCGAAATACCTGGGACTACACGAGACATTATTCGCGAAGAACTTGTAATAGATGGAATTTTATTTCGACTTTATGATACCGCCGGCTTAAGGTTTACAGAAGATCTAATTGAAAAAGAAGGTGTATTTAGGAGTAAAGAAGCAGTACGCAATGCCGATTTAGTTCTTTTTATGAATGATGTCATAAGTGGTTTTAGTGAAAATCTTTGGATTGAATTGAAAAGCATCACAGATCCAGAACGAATTCTGAAGGTCGTAAATAAAATTGATTTGAGGAATCCTCAAAAAGATTTATTCGATGTTGGTATTTCAGCCAAAACTGGCGAAGGGATAGAATTACTTTTTCAAGCTCTTAAAACAAAAGCACTAGGAACAAAGACATATTCTGAAAAATCTGCTGTTGTTTCAAATATTCGACACTTCAATGCACTTGAGAATGCAAAAGAAAATTTGACCACGGCTTTAAGTTCGATTAATCAAAAACTATCAGGCGAATTTGTTTCGGTGGATCTTAGAAATGCCGAAAGTGCACTCGGTGAAATAATTGGGAAAGTAACTTCTGAGGATATTTTAAACAATATTTTTTCAAAATTTTGCATTGGAAAATAGAAGTTTCACATGAAACTTTTCAAATCTTTTCTTGATGAATATCGAATGGTTTCACGTGGAACTGGGAAAAATGAAAAAATTTGACATTATCATAGTTGGAGGCGGCCATGCTGGCATAGAAGCGGCTCTTTCGGCAGCTCAAATGGGCTGTTCCGTTGCTATTGTAACTATGGATATATCCGCCTTTGGTAGAATGTCTTGTAATCCAGCTATTGGAGGAAGCGCAAAAGGGCATTTAGTATTTGAAATTGATGCTCTTGGCGGTTTTATGGGGCTAATTGCAGATAAATCTGGAATTCAATTTCGAACGTTAAATAAATCCAAGGGACCGGCTGTTTGGGCGGGCAGAAGTCAAAACGATCGAAAAATATATTCGGAAATAGCTTTAGAATACGTGATCAATTCAAAAAATATAGAAATTATTGAAGATTCCATTACTGCAGCAATTGAAGAGAACAAAAAAATAATTGGCGTAAAGACTCTTAAAGGAAATGAAATTAGATGTAAAGCCCTGATTGTTTGTTCTGGTACTTTCTTAAATGGACTGATGCATACCGGACTTTCATCTACAAAAGGAGGTCGGTTTGGAGAACAACCTTCTGAAGGATTAACAAAATCAATTGTTGATATGGGATTTGAATCAGGCAGATTAAAAACCGGAACACCTCCACGATTAAATAAGAAAACAATTAATTGGAAAATACTTGAAGAACAGCCGGGAGATATTCCACCTATTCCATTTTCAAAAAAAACATCAGCAGAAAATTTTCCATATTTACCGCAAGTCAGTTGTCATATTACTTATACAGATCAATCAGTTCATAAGATATTAGAAAAAGGATTTGACCGCTCTCCATTATTTACTGGATTGATTGGCGGAACCGGACCAAGATATTGTCCATCGATCGAAGATAAAATAGTTAGATTTTCTGACAAGGAACGGCATCAATTATTTCTTGAACCGGAAGGTTTAGATTCCGAACTAATTTATATAAATGGATTTTCAACTTCACTTCCAGCGGATATTCAATTCGAAGCACTAAGAAAAATCAAAGGTTTAGAGGAAGTTGAAATGATTCGCCCGGGTTATGCTGTTGAGTATGATTATTTTCCACCGTATCAAGTTGACTTAACACTCGAAACAAAAATTATTGAAGGACTTTATTTTGCCGGTCAAATTAATGGAACATCTGGATATGAAGAAGCCGCTGCTCAAGGAATTGTTGCCGGAATTAATGCCGCATTGAAAATTCAAAAAAGACCAGAGTTTGTTTTAAAACGGAGTGAAGCATACATTGGCGTTTTGATCGATGACTTAGTAGGGAAATCCACCAATGAACCATATAGAATGTTCACCTCTCGTGCAGAACATCGATTGCTTTTAAGACAAGATAATGCAGACAGACGATTAATGAAATATGGTTTTGAATTCGGACTTATTTCTAACCAGATGTATAATGAATTGAAAGAAAGAGAAGTTTTAATTTCAAAATCCAAAAACGTAATTAAACAAACAAAAATAATTCCGAAACAAATTAATTCATATCTGAATTCAGTTCAAACTCCGCATTTAGATAATTCCGAATCGATAGAGAAAATTGTTAAACGCCCCGAAGTAGGACTTAAATCAGTTTTAAATGCAGCTGAAAATAATTCTGTTGTAATTGATGAGCTGTTGAATGATCCGAAGGCTTTAGAACAAGTAGAAATTGAAATTAAATATGACGGCTATATTCAAAGACAAATGGAATTAATCTCTAAGATGGAAAGAAACGAAGATATTTTAATTCCTTTGAATTTTAATTATACGAGATTGAAATCTATTTCAACTGAAGGAAGAGAAAAACTTTCGAAAGTTAAACCGAGATCGATCGGTCAAGCTGCTCGGATCTCTGGAGTTACTCCTTCAGATATTTCTGTATTATTGGTATATTTGAAAAGCTAATTTTAGGGATTCTGTTGGATTTACAAGCACAGTACCTTCGCGAACTCAAAATGCTCTTTTGGGAAAATTCAATTAATCCCGACGAGTATCAACTTGAAAGACTTGCCAATTTTGCCGGATTAGTAACTCAAAAAAATGCAAAAGTTAATCTCATCTCTCGGCGAGATGTTCAAAAAATCATTGAAAATCATGTGTTTATCTCAGCTTTTATGGCTGAATTCCTCCCTTCAAAAGTCAACAAATTCTTAGATATTGGCACCGGAGGCGGTTTTCCTGGAATTCCTTTAGCTATTACACGGCCAATGTACAAAGGGGTTTTAGTCGATTCCACGAACAAAAAAATCGAAGCTGTTCAAGATTTCATTACTAAACTGAAGATTAATAATCTTACTGCAGAAAATTCAAGAGTGGAAAGCGAAGAATTCAAACAAAAATATGCCGATACTTTTGATTTAGTTGTCAGCAGAGCAACTGTTCCGCTTATAATTCTTTTCCGTTATGCAATTCCACTTATTAAAGAGAAAGCATACATTGCTTCAATTAAAGGCGGCAATCTTAACGACGAATTTAAAACTGCCGAATTGAAGTATAAATCATATATCAAAAAATCTACTACATTTGAATTAGCTTACAAACCCAATAATGCACGAAATGAAAAAGGGAAGAAGCTGATCATCATTGAATTAACAAAGTAGTTGATCTTATAAACTTTTCCTTTTTACGATGGAGCTTTTTTAATGCCTCAACTCGTTGAAAAGTTTTTACATTATTCGCCAATACGAGATGTCGTCTTTGTTTTAGGCGCCGGTGCATCGAGACCAGATGGCGTGCCGTTGCAAAGGGATATGCTTCCAACTATTCTTTCAGGCGGAATCAAAGAAATTGAAGAAACTGAAATCGGGAAAATTGTAATTGAGTTTATTAAAAATAACTTTGAATTTAATCCCGAAACAAAATCGTATCCTCATCTAGAAGCAGTATTTGGGTTTCTTGATTATTTCCTTGAACGAAATGAAAGTTTAAGCTCGCAATATTCTCAAGAAAAACTTAGAGAAATAAAAGAATACTTAATCAAAATAATTCATTACACTGTAAATTTTCAGACAGACAAAACTAGTCAGCATTACCAAGTTTTTTGGAAATCTATAATTGAAAAAAATCCGAACACATCTGTAATTACACTTAATTATGATACGCTGCTCGAACAAGCATTTGAATTTCATTTTAAAACACACGGCTATATTGATTACTGCATTCCGCTGATGAATTATGAAAAATTACCCGAGCTGAAACAATATAATTTTTGGGTTAATCCGCGCGAACCCGTTTTTGTTGACGAAACTGAAAATCCTTTTCCATTTAAAATTATTAAACTGCACGGAAGCCTCAATTGGAAATACTGCAATTGCTGCAATCAAACTTTACTTACTCCGTGGGATAGAAATATAGATTTAAATAAAGGAAAATTTCTCGGCTATACTTTTCCCGATAAACAAGAATACGAATACCGATGCCCATTAGACGGAACCGAATTTCAAACATTAATTATGCCCCCGAGTTATTTGAAACTTCTTCACCACCCAATCATAACTCAGCTAATGAACGAAGCATCGCGCGAAATTAGAAATGCAAAAAAAATTGTTTTTGTAGGTTACTCGCTTTCAAGTGCAGACGTTCACATCAAAGCACTTTTCAAAAAGAGCATCTCTTCCGAAAAAGAGATACTCGTAATCAATCCAAAGAAAAAAGAATCCTTCGAGCTTAATTATAAATCTTTAAACCGCAATGCTTGCTTCATCGAACTTCCGTTCGAAGATTTTGTTGAGGATAAAAAACTAATTACTCAAATTCTTTCTTAACAGTAGAGGTAAATACAAAAAGGACTTTCAGTAATAATTTTTAAATAATTAAAACTTTGTTTTATATTTAGTTAGTATTTAAGGTGTTATGGTGAAGATTAGACCACTTACATCGCATAAACCAAAACTGCTTGACCAGATCAGAATTACACTCCGCGCCAATCATTATAGTAAAAAAACAGAAGAGAGTTATGTTTCTTGGATTAAACAATTCATTCTGTTTAACAACAAGACACATCCAGAAAAATTGTCCAGCGATGATATTCAAAGGTTCATTAATTATTTAGCAGTTGAAAGACACGTTTCTTCTTCAACCCAAAACCAAGCATTGCAAGCAATTTTATTTTTGTATAAGAAAATCATTTTAAAAGATGTTGGTTGGATAAGAGACTTAAAACACATCAAAAGAATTAAACATTTGCCGGTTGTTTTTTCTCGTGCAGAAGCTGCTGAGATAATTCAGAGTTTAACGGGCACTGTTCGTTTAATAGTAAGCTTACTTTATGGTACCGGCATGCGCTTGAATGAATGTTTAAATCTAAGAATTAAAGATGTGGATTTTGGGATGAACCAAATTATTGTTAGAGATGGGAAAGGTGAGAAAGATAGAATAACTGTGCTTCCACAGAAATTAGTAATTCCTCTTGAAAAGCATATTGAAAAAGTTAAAAACTTGCACGAGAAGGATTTAGCGACCGGAAAAGGAAAAACTATTTTACCTTATGCGTTAAAGAATAAATATCCAAATGCAGATAAAGAAAAGGGCTGGCAATTTGTTTTTCCATCTAAGAGTTTTGTGTATGATGAAAGAACTAAAACAAATTATAGGTATCATGTTCATGAAAGTGTTATTCAAAAAGAGGTAAAAAAGATAATTACAAAATGTGGTATTGATAAGCCGGGAAGTCCTCACACATTTAGGCACAGTTTTGCAACTCATGTTCTGGATAGCGGTCATGATATTAGAACTGTTCAGGAGTTATTAGGGCATAAATCAGTAAAGACAACAATGATTTACACACATGTGCTTAAGACGGTGTTAGGAGTAAAGAGCCCATTAGATACAATAATATAGGTGGAATAATATCACGCAAAAAAGATGAATTTTATTAAATAATCGAAACAAACTGCAGTAGATATGCTTCCAATGAGGAAACCACTGCTGCGGGTTAATTAATAGTTATATGGCTTAAAAATGATTCGATAAATTGTGAATTTTAACTATATTTTAGAAGTTAAATAAAATGCTTATTG
>Ga0194119_10012384_pt1 | contig 10813 bp, 8 predicted proteins | sample TA2MahC100mmetaG_FD_148620 | JGI IMG/M metagenome (GOLD analysis project Ga0194119, IMG submission 148620) | Freshwater microbial communities from Lake Tanganyika, Tanzania - TA2015018 Mahale Deep Cast 100m | ecosystem: Environmental > Aquatic > Freshwater > Lake | place: Tanzania: Lake... | reverse complement strand
AGATCGTTGACCTGGGAGTTATAGGGCGTCACGATCATGATGTCGTCTTCGGGGTTGATGGGGCGTGTGAGCCCGTTCTCGTCCGTGACGGAAGCTCCACCGAACTGTCGGACGATCAGCTCGATTACTGCTACCTCCTCGGGCGAGCTGGTCTTGTTGCCGAGGTGTTCCACTGGGCACCAGCGAATGCCCGTCTCGTGTCTCCCGTCAGCGCGAGTGATTGTGCGGTTTCGGCAGTTGTCGGCATGCTCGAGTCGCCCGTCGTACATCGCCTCGGAGATGAACTTGCAGATCTCTGGGTGTAGGCGGAAGGTGACATCGAGGAATATGCCTTCGTCGGCCGGGATGGTGGCCCGCCCGGCGAGTACGTGCTCGAGGGCAGAGGCGCCCGAGGCGAGAGGGAATAGTTCGTCGGCTGGTGCGGGTAAGAGCGGGTGGGCACCTTTGCCGGGTTGGGCGAGCTGTTGTGGGTCGCCTACGAGCACGACACTCTTGGCGGACGCGGCGATCGCGAGTGCGTTCGCCAACGACATCTGTCCGGCCTCGTCGATGAAGACGACGTCTAGTTCCGGCATTTCCGGTCGGCTGAACAGCCATGCGGTACCCGCCGCGATTTGATGCGTTCCATGTTTCAGTGCATCGTCGACGGCCTGGTTGTCGGTCGTTTCGGTGACGAAGCCGGTCGGGTCTGCGGAGGGCTTTTCTTTGTTCTCGATTTTCCGTATGGCCCGTGCCGTCCTCGCGGGCCCTTTCAGTCTCGACGCAACGGCAGGGTCGGCGAGTGCGTCCCGGATTCCGTCGATCATCGTCTTCATCGTCTCGTGCTTGAAACCACTGAGACCGACACGTTGACCTGCTGCGACGCACTCGAGCACCGCTCGGGACAGCGCCCAGGTCTTGCCCGAGCCCGGCGGCCCCTGGACCACGAGGTAGGAGCGATCAAGCTTCGCTGCGAGGCGGATGAATCGATCTGAGGCAGACTCACCGGTCACCGGGTCCAGGCTCGCCCCGTCCCGAAATCGTGGTTGATCCCGTCGGAGGAGTGCGATTGCCCCGCGATATCTGTCTTCGGTCGACGAGGTTGCTTCGTCGAGAACTGCTTGTGCGAGTCGTTGGAGGGCGACGCGTATTGCCGTCGTGCTTATCGGGGTGCCCGGAACGAAGGCGGACGCGGTGGGCTGCTTCTGTGCCTTTCCAATCTTGACATTGATCGTGCCCCGTGAGTCGTCGACTTCGACTATTTCGCCGACCCGAGCAAGCTTGGGAAACTGCATGTCGTCATCCGTATTTGTGAATAGTTCGACTCGTGCTGGCTCCGGATCGTGGACGGTGTCACCCTCTTTGAACTTGTGGTCTTGGTCGGGGAACTGGAATTGCCAGATGTCCGACTTGGCGACCGCACCGACTCGTCCCACAAGTGACAAGCCTCCGATGCAGTCACCGCTCTCAATGAAGTCTTGGTCGTCGAATTCCTTGATGCGTTGGAAGTGGATCAGCCACTCGGGTCGCGCCTCGCGCTGATGCCACTCCAGCAGGTCCGCCATGAGCCATCTGGCTGAAGCCTCTCGTGAATGCCCCGATGTTGACGTCATTGGTTCGGCACTTCCGTGGGTCGGTCGGTGTTGAGCCGATCGATGAGCTGACGGAGTGCGGGATCATCCCGCCCCGCCTTCTCGGGCTCCACCTCAGGTGTTCTCGGCAGCTCTCCCTGCTGCGCCACGACCTCGGCCCTGCGTTCCTCGAGCCATCCCCGCAGCAGGTACGTCGATTTGACGTCCTCCATGTTGTAGAGCTCGATCTCGTCGAGGATTTTCCGGTCGCCGCTATGGAGCCATCGTTCGTACTGCAGGACGCTGCTCGTCGCCATGACGATCTCCCCCTCGCGGGGCCCCATGTAGAGAGGCTCGAGTTTCTTGATCGAGTACGAAGGCACGCCGATCCGCACCCCTTGGCGCACGACACGGTAGAGGTCGACGAATATGTTTCCCCGGAGCATGGCATCGATTTCCTGTTCGCGGGTTCCGTACTGCCCCATCAGCCGGGTGAGTGCCGTGGTCTCGTATGCGGCGTAGTGGTAGACGTGCAGTCCGGGGTGTTGCGACCATCGTTCCATGACGAAGTCGACAAAGTTCTCGAAGACTCGACGTTCCTTCTGTGAGTCGTGGGCCCACTCCCCGCGGAAAACGAACTCTCCGGTATCGACGGTGCCGATGCCGTGCAGGTATTCGAGTCCGTGGTTGCCGATGTAGGGGTGCCCCTCGATGTCATAGAAGACGTCCCACGGGCTGGGCTCGGGCAGTGGCGCCAAACCGAGCCCCCGTTTTGCGGGGAGGATGAGCCTCCATTCCGGGACGGGTTTGTCAGCACTGCGTTTCTGCAGGGCGGCTTGTTCCGCGAGTCGGGTGAGGACTTCCGGCTTGATACCGGCGAGCCGCTCCGAATTTTCGGCGGTCGCGAGGTTCGCGAGGTCCGCCATCCTCGGGATCCCTGCGGCCTCGAGTCGTTTCACTTGGACGGCGGTGATGAAGGCCACCTGCGAGAGGTGGTCGTCGTCCTTCCAGCGTTTCTCGCACTTGTATCGCCAGCGGCAAACGCCGCAGTGGTCGACGGGCAGGGGGTAGGTCTCGACGGGCTGCTCGAGGGCTGCGAGGAACCGCTGTTTGAGGAATGTGTAGTAATTGAAGAGCGTTTCCACCGCGAAGTCCTCGGCCGGCGATCCGCGACCGAGCACGACCCGGATTCGTTGTGGTCGCCTGCCGGTGACACGCTCGATGTGGTCGACGTAGTTGCACAGCTGGATGACCGCATTGACCGATACGTGGCCGGCGAGTTTCGTGTCCTCTGGCTCGAAGTTTCGGCCTTCGTCGTCTGCGACTGGTTTGATGAAGTCGGTGTGGCCTCGCCAAAATACCGGTCGACTCTCGTCGAGGAAGGTTCCCTGGTAGATCACTTGGCGGTGCCTGTCGAGCGCCTCCGCGGTCTCCGCGGCCTTTCGTCGGAGGTACGTCAGATCTTTACGCGGTGCTGGATGCGCGTCTGATCCGTCGTCGAGGGAGAGAATACTGATGCCCTGGCGCTCGAGATCCGCCTTGTAGTCCTGCTCGTGCTGTTGCCCCCGCTGGATCAACAGGTCGAGCAGCGTGTCAACGACTTCTTCGTCCTCTTCGCGACCGCTCGAGGGGTCGCGCCGCTTTTTGAACGGCTTGGCCAGGGCGCCCCCGCTTACCTGTAGATCGAGCCATGTGAGATGGGGGCACGCCGAGAATCCGACGAGATCGCTCGCGCTGACCACGAGTTTTCCGGCTTCTTTATACATGTTTTCGCCTGGTTTTGTGCCTACTCGAACGGTTTGTTGGAACCATTATTCGAACCCACAGTCGTGCGATGGTTGGCTCATCCATTGGCACCTCACGGTCGCACCTTACAGGTACTAATGGGATAAGACAATCTAAAACTCTTGTTGTGCGAACTTGGTTATCGCAGGTTGTCCTAAGCGATTAGTACCTGCAAGATGTTGTTGTGAAAACAAATTTTGAACTCCCCGATCTCGCAAGGTTTCGAAAGTGTCTGTGATGAAAAGTATGCATGTGAGGGTTGTTCCGGCACCCGTGGAGTTCGAAATCTTTCGGCTCCCTGCGCATAGCGTGATTCCTCGCGGCGATCGGAGTTCCAGATGACCGCGGAAGTCTTTCCACCGACCGACACGGCGACTACCCCCATTGATTTCGGTGACCTACGGCGCCGTCTGATTACCCGCCTTCGGGCGAGGGCGGCGGGCGGCGTTGCGACGGGCAGACTGACCGAGGTTGAACCGTTGATCTTCTCGTACGCAGACATGGAGGTCTCGGCGTTCATTCGCCACCACTACGACGGCACGATGGTGCGTTTCAACGGCACGAAACTGCTCGTGCTCACCGCGGTGGTCACCGGGGTTCTGTACGAATCCGACCAGGTAAATCGAATCCTCGCCGAGGGGGCCGCGTATCCTCTGACCTCTGTCCGTGTTGCACGAATGCAGGCGCACGGTGGCAAGGTCGGGCAGCTCGAGATCTATTCGTCCCACATTGCCGACCAGGTGACCGACCGTCAACTCGACTTGGCGCTGCGCAGTATGACGCAGCACTATCACCATATGCCGGTCACGTTGGGTGCTTTGGATCTGGACGATATTTACAAGGAGCGCGCGAGGATTCGCCGCCGTAAGCAAGCCCGCCTGCACCGAACTGCGGTGGCGGCAAGAACCGGCTCGTCGTCGGACCGGGGGGAACAGACCCCGGGGCGCCGTGAGGCTTCGACTGCGACATCCGGGGGTGCGGTCAACGAGGATCTTCTCGCCGACACCCTGAGGGAGCTCGACGAGCTTGTCGGTCTCCGAGAGGTCAAGGGCCAGATCAAACGACTTGTCGCACTCGTCAGATTCCGGGCTGCCCGCGAGGCGCAGGGGGTCAAACTCCCGCCGATCGCACCTCACCTCGTCTTTGTTGGGAACCCCGGAACCTGCAAAACCACCGTGGCCGGTTTGATCGGTCGGATCTACAAGGCGCTGGGGCTGCTGAGGAAGGGCCACGTCAACGTCGTCGGACGCGGAGACTTGGTGGCCGAATTTAGTGGTCAAACCGCTCCCCGAACAACGCGGGCGTGCAGGGACGCCATGGACGGAATCCTGTTTATCGACGAGGCCTACGCGCTCTCTGAGCACCGCGACAGCTACGGGCTCGAGGCCATCCAGGCACTCCTGGTTGAGATGGAGCAGCATCGCGGGAGATTGGCGGTCGTCGTCGCTGGCTATCCCGAACCGATGATGGATTTCCTCGATTCCAATCCGGGACTCAAGAGCAGGTTCGACAATACGATTACCTTCAACGACTATTCGAGCGACGAACTCGCCGACATCTTCGTCTCGATGGCGGCGGCCAACGGGTTCGAGCTCGACGAACGTGCGCGAACCGAGCTCAGGGCCCGCGTCGCGGAGGTGAGCCGCCCGGAGGGCTTTGGCAACGGGCGCGAAGTTAGGCGTTGGCTCGATGCGGCCATCGAGTTTCGAGCAGGCCACTGGATGGACAACGGTGCGAACGCCGCGGAAAACATGAACACCCTCGATGAAGAATCGGTCCGATCCGCCTTCCAAGGTCGAGACAGCGATGCTAAGTTCGAGCCACACGCCGTGGGATATCTGTGACTTCGCACCGGCCACTGGCCGAATAAGACGGAAAGAGGAGGCATCGTAAGAATGCAAATCCATCCAGGCGAAAATTGGGAAAATTGGGGTGACATCGGTGACTGGGTTCGGGAATATTGGCTCACCGGCTACAGCACCTTGAAGTCGGTACCCAAAGAATTTGATGACATCAGGCGCAGAAATGCTGCTATGGGGATAAAACCAATCGACTGGGCGAAATACGTCAATAATCGCGGACCCGGAGGCCTAATTAAATTTACCAAAGAGGAGTTTGAACAGGCGGATAAAGACAACGAATTGTTGTACGAATACATCGACAAAGGGCCCGCTCCCACAAAGAGAACGTCGTGACTCCGTTCATCGATTACAGGTAGCCCGCTAGGCTGCGGCGTCGCAGCGGCACTCCACTACTTGCCGGAGTCTCAATCGTCGGGATCGCCGACTCAGTGATGAGGTTCAGCCGTACCACGTCGTCCAGGGCGGACGTGCCGAGCATTCCTGCGTGGTTCGCGACGACGTTGTTGAAAACTTTCCGGATCTCTCGGGCATTGCCGAAGCCCTCGCCTCGCGGGAGGGCCGCGATCAGGTCGCGGACCGCCAGCCGTGCCTTCGGGGTGATTTGGTAGTCGAATTCCGAGACGAGACCGTCGAAGATGTCGGTGAGTTCGTTCTCGCTGAAGTCGGGGAACGATATGGTGACGTCGAATCGGCTGCGGAGCCCGGGATTCGCACCCAGAAACGTCTGCATCTTGCCGTCGTAACCCGCCACGACGAGAGCGAATCGACCACGGTTGTTCTCCATGAAGGTGAGCAGCGTTGCGATGACCTCGTGCCCGAAGTCGATTTGGTGGCCGCCAGCCAGCGTGTACGCCTCGTCGATGAAGAGGATGCCGTCGAGTGCCCTGCGGCAGACGTCGAGTGTCTTCAGCGCCGTCTGACCGACGTACGGTGCCACCAAGGTGCTCCTGTCGGCCTCGATCAGGTGTCCCGATTTCAGCAAGCCGAGCTGTTTGTAGAGCTTGCCGATCAGTCGCGCTACGGTCGTTTTGCCGGTGCCCGGGTTCCCCGTGAACACCAGGTGTGGTGACAGCGCGACCGGCTGGAAGCCTGCCTCTCGACGGCGCTGCGCAACGCGCTGCTGTGCCGCGAGCTGACTTACGAGCTGTTTCACGTCACCCAAACCGATCAGTGATTCGAGCTCGCCGAGGGGATCCTGATCCGCGTCAAGGGCGGCGGGGCGAACCACGTGGTCCGGACAGCGAAGTTTGTCCGGAACGTCGTCGAGGTTGTTCTCGCTCTCGTCGTCGTTGTCATCGGACGGGTCCTCTTCTGGCGACGTGCCGGTCGAGTCCGTCAACTTCTCCTTGTCGTCTTCGCTATCCAGGTTGTTGCGATCACGGCGCGCGAGATCCTCGATCGCGTCGGCGACGTCCAACACCTGCTCAATCCCCCACACCATGCCGAGCAAGACCTCCCGGAGCCCCTCGGCCGATACGTCAGCCGCGTGCAGACTGTGGGTGACGCCGATTTCTGCGGTGTCGGTGCCGTCCTGGTGCACGGAGGCCCGCCCGTAGGGCATTCGGCGGTAGTCATGGTCGATCTTTTTCTTCAGAAGCTCGAAGTTCGTCGCCTCGACGAAGGGAACCTTCATGTCGATTCGTAAGACCTCCGCTGTCGTCACACGCTCGTAGATCCACGCGGTGGTCTGAAGGGTGCGCAGCACCCACCTGAACCCGGCGAAGTCTGCGATGTCGGTGCCGAGCCGGATGTGCGCAGGATTTTCCCGGGTGAGTCGTGGTTCTTCGTTCTTGAACTCGTAGGTGCACACCTGATCGAGCTGGTTCATTACGTGGTATTTGTGGGTCATGGTTTTGGTCCTTTCTGTGGCCTCACCTGTATCGACGAGGCCGAGCCCGGGGATTCACTGGTTCCCCCAGTGGCTACGGTTGGGGCGTGACCGACCGCAGAACCAGCACTTCAAGGCGTCCAGGAATGGCGATCGACGGCGGGCTATGGGATGTGGCGGTCACGATTGCCAGCCAGCGGGTGCGGGGTCGCGAGTGGCTGAAGGCAGACGTTGAAGACCTCGCTAGCCACGCCCTTACCAAGCTCCACGAGGCGGCGCAGCGTGAGGAGATTGATAACCACGAGGCGTGGCTGTCGGTGGTGATCCGTAACCGGGTGATCGATCTGGCACTGAAGAGGGACGCGGAGGCGAGGCACCTCGTGATTGCACAAGACGAGTTGCCGATCAAGGCCGTGGTGAGGGGCGGCGGCGCGCCAGTGGAAGTTCGTCGACGTGGCGGGTCAGTTCGTGGGCTTTCGCTCGAGGTGATTCAAAAGGAAGAACGAGAGCTGCTGCGGCTTCTCGCAGCCGCAGTGGTGGCGGTGATGCCCGACAAGTGGGACCGTCTGGTCCTGGACGACCGCATCTACGGCGGCTCATCGACGACGATCGCCGACTTAGCGCGTCGACACGGGAAGACACCAAATGTGATGGCCAATTACCTGGTGCGGGTACTCGGCAAAGATGGGCAGCCGGGGGCCGTCGCATCGGTAAAGACGATGCTCGACAACTTGTCGGTTCGCCAGGCGGACGCCTATGTCCGAGTGCTCGTAGGGCACACCGACGAGCTCGAGTTGCTGTCCGATCCTTTCGCTGCAGCCATCGGTCACCTTGAAGTAGCCGCAAGCTATTCGGCTCAACATCGCCAAGATGCCAAACTCTCAATCGCGCGTCTCAACTGGCTGCGAGGGCACTTTCCCAACAAGAGGGGGCTGCCGAATCAGATCCTGCGCAGGTTGGTGTCGGCTGCGTGCCTCTACGTGGTGGAACAGGCTGACGCCAACCACGACCGCTACGACCGTGGTCTTGCGGACGACGCCGCGGTGCTGACCGCTACGTTCACTGCCGTTCAGCGTCACACCACCCGAATCGCGGTCCGTAAACGCAAATAGTGAAACTCATCGTGCTGCCTCGTCGGTGATGGCAGAAGCGACAACAACGGGTTGTCGCCTGACACCGAAAGGCAACGAAAATGAGTACAACATTCACACGAACGGACGGGATCACGTCCGACCCGAAGGACTGGTGGCGGCGAGTCTGCTGGGTGAACTCCCGGCTGGCGGTAAGCGGCGATCTTCCGGAGGATTCGGCGGACGCGCTCGAGCACCTGAGCTACTGGGAGGCAGAGGGCATCACCGACGTCCTGGATCTACGCGAAGAGGCGGACGACTCGGACTTCATCGAGGCGCTTTCCGACATTCGACCACATCGGTTCGGTATCGACGACGATGGCTCGGCGCGTCCTGATCAGTGGTTCGATGCGATAACGAAATGCGCAGCGAAGGTCCTGTCGCATCCAAATCGACGGATCCTCGTGCATTGTTTTATGGGGGTGTCCCGTTCTCCATCCGCACTCTTCGCGATCATGCTCACGCAGGGTTGGGGGGCGGTTCAGGCGCTCGACGCGATCCGCACTGCACGACCAATCGCGGGCATCCTCTACGCGCGCGACGCAGTGAATTGGTGGTCACGCTCCAGCGGTCACACCAGGCTGGAAACACTACGTCACGAGCGTGAGGTGTCTACCTGGCTCGACGAGAACAGGATCGACATCGGCGAAATCATCCGGCGAATCCGTCAATGACCACCCAGGTGGCGGCACCCGACCGTAATCGGACGGGTGCCGCCACCTGAGACCCACTTCACCAACCACACCTTCATTCAACGAAAGGACAACACCAATGGACTCATGGGATACGAACAATTACGAATTCGTCAACGTCGACCCAGACGTACTGATGAGGATGCAGCATCCGTCAAGCGGCGAAGAAATCATATTCCTCTTGTGCGACGGTTCCAGCATGGGAGAGGGAGAGCTCTACCAGATCGAGAATATGGACAACCTGTGGTTCGTGGCGATCAACAACCCACTATTGCAGGAAAAGATCAACCGGTCGATCGAAGACCATACAGAAGAACTCGGCTTGGATTTGGCGCGTCGGCTTCCGTTGTCGTTCTGCATTCAGTCGGCTCTGGGCGACATCACGCAATCGATGGATGAACGTAGCGAATGATCGTGTCCTGAACTGCGATAGCGGAGCTAGTGGGCCGCAGCCCGTGCACCTGGGGTCAAGTCGGCAGCCACGGACCGCGGGCAAGGCAGAAACCTACCTGCAAGCCGGTGTTTCGTGCCGCGAAGTTCGTTCGAAATCGGTCCGGCTTCGGTGGGCCCGGCCGACAGACGAGCCTCGGGCGCCCACCTGACGGAGAGCTCGAGATCAGGGCAATTAAGATTCGGCTCGATCACGTATGGCTTCGTCGAACTTCTGGCGGTTGTCGCTCGGCTCCACCATACGGTTTTTGGGGGTGCCGTCGGAAGTACAGAGGCTGCCTCGTGGCTACGGAATGCGAGAGAAGGTACGCACGGGACACGGTCTGTTGGTCGGCGACCTCGATGAGGGGTCCCAGTGTGGCGAGGTTCGCTGGCTGGCGTCGATCGAGGGCGTTGACCTCGCGTCGGAAACGATCAAGCTCAACTGGCGTCCGGCTGACATCACGCTGAAGCCCACGGCGTCGGGCGCGAGCGTCTGGCGAAAGAAGCCATGGTTTGGTTTCGCGCCAGACGTCGCGGATCGCTACATGCTGGACGGCTTGTTCGCCGACGTGTTCGATGACGACTCCTGGTCCACGTCCACGACCCGCGTGGAACTGGCGGAACACGGCTCGGAGGCCGCCGCCGGCGAAGTTGGCGAACCGATAGGTCCCCACGATGTCTTCGCCGTGGCGAAGCCGTCGAGGCATCCTCGTGTGGGGTACGTATATCTGGTGTGGTCACCGCACGGGTACAAGATCGGCAAGAGCATCAATGTGAAGCAGCGAACGCGGCTTTTTTCCGTGAAGCTCCCGTTCGACGTCCGGGTCGAGCACTATGCGAAGTTCTCGGACCATACGCAGGCCGAGTCGACGCTCCACCGACACTTCCACGCTCAACGTCTCGAAGGCGAGTGGTTCGATCTCGGCCCGTCGGACATCGCGCTCATCAAGACGTTCGGCGAACCGCAGTCCGTAGAGGGCCTCTAATCGCCCGGTAGAAAACCCGGCTCGTGCGCGTCAACCCAAGAACGCGCACGAGCCGAGGACCGCGGGGAGGCAATCAGCAGGTAAGGAGAACCCGCACCGCGGTCTTAGTCCCTGTGAAGTTCGGTCCTGATGCCGTTGTTGAAGCGGATCGTCGCCTCGATGAGCAGCAGGATCGTCGTGGTGATGCTGACAGGGTCGTCGTAGTGCAGCGTGAGCGTTCGCCGACATGCATCATCGTTGTTCTCCCACCAAGCGACCACCTGGTCGGCGTCGCGTGGCGAGAACGTGTCCATCAACACCTGGCTGAGGAATCTCCTGCTCGTCGCACGGCCCGTGGCTGCGAAGATTTCGATACCCAATCGCGGTCCGAGGGACAACTGCCAGAGTCGGAGGTGGTGGCCTTCGCTGATGGTGATACCCACCCGGTACTCGGCCTCCCAGCCGAAGTGGCCGCTCACCTCGACGCCGTGCTCGAGAACGAGGTGATGCATTTCGGATATCACCTTGTCCGCACGCGGACCTTCGAGACCGAGGCGCGACTCTACGGC
>Ga0194119_10012382_pt1 | contig 10814 bp, 12 predicted proteins | sample TA2MahC100mmetaG_FD_148620 | JGI IMG/M metagenome (GOLD analysis project Ga0194119, IMG submission 148620) | Freshwater microbial communities from Lake Tanganyika, Tanzania - TA2015018 Mahale Deep Cast 100m | ecosystem: Environmental > Aquatic > Freshwater > Lake | place: Tanzania: Lake... | reverse complement strand
AGGCATTGAAATTTAATGGATTCTCCTTTGTGGAGGCGAGAACCATGTGCATCGTCAATTACGGCCGCCGCCTGGGCTACAAAAACTCAAACGAGATGCTCCTGCACTACAAGGAATTTTACAAGGTGAACGACAATGCAACGGAACTGGCTCAGAACGAGATTGGAATAATAAAAAGCGCTTCGTGAGGAATATCGGAAGGCCAACCGTCCCGGTTAATCATATCAAATTTGATACGACCGGACTGCTTGCACAAGATTTTATATCTGACCTCTCAACTTTGCCCAAATGATGCCAAGATATTCGTATATAATACCCTCTGCTTTGCGTAATCCTCCGTAACCGGGAAAAAAGTCACCGGGACTAATGTCCTGCTTTTCTTTAACGGTATAATCCGTAGGAGCTGCAATTGGGTCCATCCCAAATTTCCTGAACATGCCCATTGAGCGCGGCATATGTGAGGCGGAAGTCACCAGAATAAATTTGTCGTTTCCAACGATTGACTTAATGATTCGGGCTTCATCTATGGTGTCTTTTGATTCAGATTCCAAAATCAAATCTTCCTGCTTTACACCAAGAGCTTTTGCAACCTCGGCCATGGTTTCCGCCCCTGATACCGAATCAAAAACTTTTCCCTCTGACAAAACAAGTTTGCTTCCCGGCATCAGATTATGCAGTCGAATCCCTTCTGTAAGGCGAACCAAAGATGCTCCGGCGAGTTGGCTGGTAATAGGAATTTTTGGGTCTGATATGTGTCCTCCGCCCAGCACGACAATCCACCTGATCTGCGGAACAGCCTCATGAGGCACGAAATCGGATATTACGGGTGAGATAAGCGGCGGATACTGACATTCCAATCGTCTGAGAAATGTGTTGGAAAGGGCAGGATAACTCAGGAGCGTAAGCAAAATTACTCCGACAGAAATAATAATCTTTCCCGCCTTTTGTTTCCTAGTAAACAGAAGCAGCAGCAATCCCGCTATCAATATTTCCAGACATAGCGGCACAGGAAAAAATAATTGACCAATAATTTTTTTCAGGATAAACATCTTTTGCTTCTGACAAAATTGGAGACGTTAAAACCCCTGTTCAGTTAATTGTTTCCGTGTGATACCGCCGTCATTCTCTTTTTTAAGAATCTTTTTAACCCACTTGCTCATCATGTCAATCTCGATATTCACCTGATCCCCTGTTTTCTTGTGTCCCAGGGTAGTCGAGGACAATGTATAGGGAATCAATGCCACTGAAAAAGCGCCATCCAGCAGATTCACAATCGTAAGACTGATGCCGTCCACAGCGACAGAACCTTTTTCAATCATCATGTCCGTAAATTTACTCTCTACCGAAAAGGACATGGTGCACTGATCGACAGACTGTTTCTTTTCCTTTATTGTACCGATACCATCAACATGACCAGTGACGAAGTGGCCGCCCAGCCTATCACCGACCCTTAATGCCCTTTCAATATTAACCCTTTCGGCATTCCGCAGCGCTCTGAGGGTAGTTTTCCTGAGGGTTTCTCCGGAAACATCAAAACTGACAACTGTACCTGAAATCTCTTTCACTGTAAGGCATACCCCGTTAATTGCGATACTTTCGCCAAGTTTAAGGTCTTTGCAAAGATCCGATACGTCTAGAAACAGTTCTGCCCCCCCTGCCTTCAGGGACAATTTTTTTACGGTTGCTAAGTTTTCGATAATGCCTGTAAACATAATTTTTATCTAACCACAAAGGCACGAAAAACAAGAAAGGGACAACAAAGTATAAATGATATTTATTTTCTAATATTCTTCGAGAGAAACGTCACCCGTCACCTGCCACTCGTCACACATTCACATTTTTCACTGTTTGGTTATGGCTTTACAGTGCTATGTATCTTACCAAGCACCGTCTTCCCGGCTGTTACCTTTTCTCCCACCTTGACCATTACCTCAAACCTGATTGAATTCGGGACAAATACCTCTACCCGCGAGCCAAACTTTATCATGCCAAATCGCTGCCCCTGCTGAAATACATCACCAACCTTACAGGCACAGACAATACGCTTTGCGATCTTGCCGGCAATTTGCTTTACTGCAATCTTGAGCTGGTCTCCGATTAAAGACAATCCCATCACGTTGTTTTCATTGCTACTAAAACACTCATCATCCCGGGCGTCCAGGAATTTCCCTTTCGTATGCTTGATAAACTCCACACGACCATGAACAGGCACGCGGTTTACATGTACATTCAATACGGACATAAAAATACTTATTTTGGTCGTGTTACATTTTAAGTAATTATCTTCAAAGACAGGAACGATGTGGGACACCGTCCCATCAGCAGGGGCTATGATAAGCTCCGCGCCCTGCGGCGTCCTCCTTTCAGGATCCCGGAAGAAATTAAACAAAAACGACAGAAAGAAGAGCGGGAGGGGCACAACCCAGGGAAACAGCGCAAGGGAAAACACTATTCCGGCTACGCACGGGATGCCGAATACAATCAACTCTCTTAGCCCATATTTTGCCAATGGAATTCGCATATATTATTGCTCTAAAATTTTAAAAATTATCTTTACTCATAGATTTTGCAGATAATAAATATACCAAAAAAATCCCTTTTTCCTATAAAATATTAAACTCTCCATCTCCTGAAAAATTTTATGTGTAATAATCATGAAATCAGTTGTAAAACCCGTTTATCTATGACATTTATAAAACACTATACAATTTTTAAATAATCTGTTTGACAAGTCTTAAAATATTTGCTACAAAAACCACTCGCATTTCCATTTTTTTTATTTTCCATAACTGACCTTGTATCAAAGATATATAGATAATACAGGAGACTGCATTGACTACCATTAGTTGTGTTAAGGCACGGGAGATTTTAGATTCAAGGGGAAACCCCACGGTAGAAGTAGACGTGATTTTAAAGAACGGAACGATGGGTCGTGCCGCCGTCCCTTCCGGCGCTTCTACGGGGAAACGAGAGGCGCTTGAACTCAGGGACACCGATAAGCCCAAACGCTACCTGGGCAAAGGCGTTCAAACAGCCGTAAAAAATGTGAATGAACTTATCGCACATAAACTTGAGGGGATGGACGCCACCAGGCAGGTTGATATTGACAACCTCCTCATAAAATTAGACGGGACGAAAAACAAGGAAAAACTGGGCGCAAATGCCATCCTTGGCGTTTCTCTGGCTGTGGCAAAAGCAGCAGCCAACGCATTGTGCCTTCCACTTTATCGATACATCGGCGGTACAAATGCAAAGGTTTTGCCCGTGCCTATGATGAATATTTTAAACGGAGGCAAGCACGCAGACAACAACCTGGATATCCAGGAATTCATGATCATGCCTATTGGTGCAAATAGCTTTGCCGAGGCAGTACGGATGGGCGCGGAGGTCTTCCACAACCTCCGTTCGGTGTTAAAATCAAAAGGATATAACACCAATGTGGGCGACGAAGGAGGTTTTGCCCCAAACCTCAAGACCAACGAAGAGGCATTCGACCTCATTATGGAGGCAATTAAAAAGGCCGGATACACGGCGGGCAAAGACGTCCACCTAGCACTGGACCCTGCAGCCAGTGAATTTTATAAGGACGGGAAATATGTATTACGGGCGGAAGGAGGCGCTAAAAAGACCCATGACGAAATGATAGAGCTTTATTCAAAATTTTCAGGCAAGTACCCCATCTGCAGCATAGAAGACGGGCTTTCGGAAGAAGACTGGGACGGCTGGAAAAAGCTCACGAAAAAGATGGGTGACAAGACGCAACTTGTGGGCGATGATATTTTCGTGACGAATACGGAAATCCTTGCAAAAGGGATTGATCAGGGAGTGGCCAATTCCATCCTGATCAAGGTCAATCAAATCGGCACGCTCACAGAAACACTCAATGCCATAGAAATGGCCAGGATGAACGGTTACACGACCGTTATATCTCACCGTTCCGGAGAAACGGAAGACACCACCATTGCCGACCTTGCCGTTGCTACGAATGCGGGTCAGATAAAAACGGGTTCTCTCTGCAGAACCGACCGGATATGTAAATACAACCAACTCATACGTATCGAAGAAAACCTTTCTGACAATGCAATTTATGGAGGCAAACTATGCAAGATGCAAAAATTGCCGTAAAAAAAAATAAGTTTTTCGGGAAATTTGTACTGATGGTATTCGTAACGTCGTGCGTGGTAATATTATTTTCTTCAATAATCACCAAGGTCAGGCAGGAAAGATTCCGCATGCTGGAAAGCAAGACGGCGCTTGAAAAACAAGCCGCACAGCTTGAGGCAGAAAACTCCATACTTAACAGAGAATATTCTGCCTTAAAGAGCGACCCGGTTCGTATTGAACAGGAAGCCAGAAACCAATTCGGCTATATTGCGCCCGATGAGGTTACCTATTCGAAATATAATTTTCACATTAAAGGCACTACAAAGAAAGAACCTGCGAAAGCCGTGTCTCACAACCGTTGGAAGGCATTTCTCTTTGAAGGCCCATTCCCATGGCAGTTTCCGGCATTGATTGTCCTTATTGCGGCAGCCTATTATTTGATTTCATATCACTGTGAATATAGAAAATTACATAAATCAAATTGTTAGAAATGCAAAAGCGGCGTCACGAATAATCGCTGCGGCCAACACTGCGACAAAAAACGTCGCCCTTAATTACATCGCAGAAGGTATAGTCTCCGCTGCTGCCACGCTCAAGGCAGAAAATGAGAAGGATATCGCTGCAGCACAAAAGGCAGGACTTTCTGAGGCTATCATCGACCGCCTTCTTCTTACCGATAGTCGCATCAAGGGGATGGCAGACGGCGTTCGTCAAATCATCGGTCTTTCAGACCCTGTCGGACAATTTATTTCAGGACATACCAGACCCAATGGCTTACAAATTCAAAAGGTGCGTGTACCCATAGGCGTCGTTGTTATCATTTATGAATCACGACCCAACGTCACTGCCGATGCGGCTGCATTGTGCCTGAAGGCCGGCAATGCGGTCATCCTGCGCGGCGGGAAGGAATCCATCCACTCAAACATCGCCATAAACAAAATCCTTTCAGCAGCACTGGAAAAGGCAGGGTTAGACAACCGGTGCATCCAGCTTGTGGAGATTATTGAACGCGAAGCCATTGATTACTTACTCAAGGCAGACCAATATGTAGACGTCGTTATACCACGCGGCGGCGAGTCGCTTATTCGTACGGTAGTGGAGAAATCCACCGTTCCTGTCATCAAGCATTACAAAGGCGTTTGCCATACTTATGTAGATGAATTTGCCAACCTAAAAATGGCTGAAGAAATCTGTTTTAACGCCAAGGTGCAGCGCCCGGCTACATGCAATGCCATGGAAACTATGCTCGTGCACGAAAAGATTGCAACAGTTTTTTTGCCAGGTCTGGCAAAAAAACTGGAAGGCGCAGGAGTAGAAATAAGAGGATGCAAAAATACTTGTAAAATACTAAGTAATATAAAATCCGCCGCCGCTGAAGATTTTCACAACGAATACCTCGACCTCATTTTAAATATAAAGGTTGTAAATTCCCTGGACGACGCCATTGCCCATATGGCCCAATATGGCTCAAACCACTCAGATGCGATTGTTACGGACAACGTTGCAAATGCCTTAAGATTTACCAAAGAGGTAGACTCAGCAGCCGTGTACGTCAATGCCTCCACCCGTTTCACCGACGGCTATGAATTTGGGATGGGCGCAGAGATCGGCATCAGCACAGACAAACTCCACGCCCGTGGTCCTATGGGACTCGAAGAACTCACCTCCTACAAATTCGTTGTGTTTGGGAACGGGCAGTTAAGGCAGTAATAAGTATAAATATCTGCTAATTCAAAATGACTCATTTTTATCCACTCAATAGGGAGAAGAACCTAAAAAATAATGAAATTTAAAACAAAAAACCGAAGTTTTAGAAAAATACAAAACCTTTTAGAAGTATGGAAAAAACTATATTTCTGAGAAGTATACAATTGTAGAAAGACTAAAGCATGTATTAATTCAAATACTGAAAAGTATTGAAATGTTGTCACAAATAGAGCCATACAGTATAATTACTATTAAGAAATTTGTTGAAAATGCCGATATTATCTTAAAAGAGATAAACAATGCTTATTAACCATAATAGAGAAAAATTATTAAACGCTATAATTTTCTTCCTTAAAAACACAAAATACTGTGGCATCACGAAGTTATGTAAACTCCTGTATTATCTGGATTTTATGCATTTTAGAGAAACAGGACGCTCTGTTACCGGATTGGACTACTTCGCATGGGATTTTGGACCTGTTCCACAGGTATTATATTTTGAGTTGAAAAACCCTTCGCAAGAATTAAAAGCATATATTAAAAAAGTATTGGCTTCTGAAAGCGGTTTTGAGAAGTTACTTCCCTTAAAAGAGTTCAGCAATAAGCATTTTTGTAAAAGAGAATTAAAAATATTACAAGATGTAGTTTATATATTTAAAGATGCAAAGGCACAAGATATGACAGATGCATCTCACTTGCCTAATCATCCTTGGGATAAAACAATCAAAGAGAAAGGAGAAAGGAAAAGAATAGATTATTTACTTGCAATTGATCATACTGAAAAATCTTTAAATATGGAAGAAGCAATGCAGATAATAAAAGAAAGGGAGCAAATAATAAAAGCTTTTAATGAACAAGGGTACTGTTATTTTTTATAAAAGATTTCATTTCAGTAATGGAGAATTAGGAGAAAAACTATTAATTATTTTAAATACTTTTAAAGACCTGAACACACCTCATCTTTGTTGTAAAACCACTTCAAAACAAAAATATAATCTGATAAATCCCGGCTGTTATAGTAATAAAAACATTTACGTCCTCAATGCAAATCAAGATTTTTTTAAGCTTAAAACGTGGGTACAATTCGACGAAATTTACGAATTAAACGCAGGTGATTTGTTGAAAGCTCATCATAATGGTTTGGTTGAAATTAAATGGGAATTAAAAGAAAATACTATAAATGCAATAATTAATTGTATAAAAGGCTCACAAGATATAACGAACTATCAATTATCCTTATTATCTTGAAACCAATCTACAGGCGAATAAAAGGTTTTAATCAGTGGAAAAATATATTTGATTATTTACTTGGTATAGACTGCCAACCAAATATTTTTGTCTATTTCGTACTCAAAGATTTTGAGATTATCTCTGGAATGAAATTAAGATGGGAACGGACCAATTATAGATAAAAAAGGAAACCAATTATGAGGTTTACTTACGATCTACGTTATAACATTGCTTATATCCGTTTTCATGAAAAGAGTACCGAAGTTGAAACCATACGAATTAGTGATGAGTTAAACGTTGATATGGCGCCGGATGGAACAATCTATGGTGTCGAACTCCTCAATGCAAACGAGCAACTACAACGTGAAGACACGGGCAAGCTTTTGGTTATCAACGAGGCAACTGGCGAACAGAAAGAGTTTCCGTAGTCTATTATTGAGGAAAGAAGTCATACATAAAGTTACTTATAGCTATTTTAGGTTCTATAATGCACAGGCGTATTAAAGAAGTTCTAATAAATCCCTCTGAGGAAGAGATGTTAGCACGAGAGCCGTTAATGGCTTTTTCGTTCTATTTGTCTGGTCGAAATAATGTGCTTCTGTCTATTGCAGATGAAATTATCGAAAATCTTGATAAGGGCTTTTCTAGCAATTCAATTCACTTTGGCCTAATTGAGCGCGCTGAAACGTTAATGTGGCTATGGACTTTGGGTGCCTATGAGGTGGTTAGAACTATGTACCAAGCAAAGGAGTGCTTTTCAGAAAATTTCTATACGAAAATTTCGCAACTCAAACGCGACTTATCTAAAGTGAGAATGCCAGCTTCAAAAATGGAGAAACAAGGTAAGAAAAAGCCTGCGAACTCGAATAGAAGTCCATCTGGCTTGAATATTGCTAAAAGAGATCTGTTAATTGGCGATCCTGATGATAAAGATGTTTCCGGGCGTATGCTACTTGAAAATTATGAAAAGATAGTCTCTTCTCTCACAGTGCAGGATGTACTAAAGCATCACCGCGAGTCGTACAATGATTAGCCTAACTGACAACGTTCAGGACATCGTTCACAAAAAAAATGGTCAAGACATCGTTCAGTAAACGTTCTTTGAAAATCGAATAGCCACAGCAAGCTTTATAATGGACACCTAATTTTTTTCGGAGGTGTTCATGGTAAAGAAGCTTCAGAAAGAGCGGGCAAATGCAGTCAAGAGATATTTAGCAGGGGAAACTCCTGAGGATATTTGTGCCTCACTGGGCAAAACCACACAATGGTTGTATAAATGGGTACCACGGTATACCCATGATGATCCAACATGGTGTGAAGAACATTCTCGAAGACCGCTTCGCAGCCCCTCCCGTACGCCTGCTGAGATAGAAGATATCGTGGAGATGGTTAGGTTGAGCCTGTACAATAAGGGGCTTTTCTGCGGCAACCAGGCCATCCAATGGGAGATGAACGACATGGAAGTACAGCCGATCCCCTCCCTCAGCACCATTGGACGTATTTTACGTTGTCGCGAGTTGACTCATCGGCGAACCGGTCGCTATGAACCAAAGGGTAAAAAATATCCCGAACTCCTGGCGATGAAACCCAACCAGACCCATCAGCTTGATTTTGTAGGTCTCTGTTATCTTACTGGCCAAACCCGCTTCTACAGCCTGAATGCCATTGATACGGTAACCAATCGGTGTGGGATTGAGCCGATGCTCTCTCGTTCCGCGCAAAGTGTTTTGACCGCGGTTTATGCCCTTTGGCAGCGTATGGGCATTCCCGAAAATCTTCAGGTAGATAACGAACTGGCTTTCTTCGGAAGTCCTGCCCATCCACGAAGTATGGGGCCTCTTATTCGGCTTTGCCTGCACTACGGAGTCAGTCTGTGGTTCATCCCACCTTCCGAACCATGGCGAAACGGAGTGGTCGAGAAGTTTAACGACCATTATCGCCAGAAGTTTCTCGGCAAGATTACGATGATGTCTATAAAGGAGCTTCAACATGAATCGCTTGCATTTGAGTACAGACATAACAACACCTATCGCTACAGTAAGATTAAAGGGAAAACTCCGCTTAAGGCATTGGCCTGCATGGAGAATAACCTGGTATTTCCAAACAAAACTGATACACCGAGGCATCCCTTGAAGAAGCCAGTGAAAGGCTGTTACCATTTCGTACGCTTCATCCGTAGCGACCTCAGACTGAATATCTTCGGCGAGGTGTTTCCTGTACCACCGGAAGCCCTGTACGAATATGTTGTGGCTACTATCGATGTCAAAGAACAAAAGCTAAAACTATTTTTGGGTAAAACTCTGCTTAAAGTATTTAATTACCCTTCACGATAAACTTGAATCTTTTGGTCATGCTATCTTGATATTCCTGGGTTTCAGCGTTTTTACTGAACGATGTCTTGACCATTTTTTTTGTGAACGATGTCCTGAACGTTGTCACCTAACAAATAAATGCAGCGGAATCGTAGACTCGCCGCTGATTTAAACGACAGCTTACAATAGTATAAGCCGCACCATATTCAATGCAGTATTTGCCGAGAAGGTTTTGATATCTATCCGTGAGCCTCTAAAACGGCATTCTTTTACCTCCACATCATTATCAACTGCAACGGCTATATAAACCAGACCCACGGGCTTTTCTTTTGTCGCTCCTGTAGGACCGGCAATACCGGTGATTCCAACTCCAATATCTGCTGAAGACCTTTTTTTTATACCCTCTGCCATAGCCCTTGCCACCTGTGGACTCACAGCGCCATATTTTTGGATAAATTCCCCAGAAACACCCAATACATCCACCTTTGCTTTATTACTATAGACAACCACGCCTTCTAAAAAAAACTCGGATATGCCCGGAATGTTTGTAAGTTTGTCCGAAACTAATCCTCCCGTGCAGGACTCGGCAACGGCAATTGTTTTATTGTATTTTTTTAGAAGTGTATAAACGGCATATTCAAGCGTCTCATCACCCACTCCAAATACCGCACTCCCAAGTTCCTTTCTAATATCCTGTTCAATCCTGTCTAATAATTTAATGGCGCTTTCCCTTGTTTTTGCAGTTGCGCGGATATTGATGGTTACGATGCCATCATGTACTAATGTCATAATCTTAGGTTCTTCTATCCCAGTATATGCCTTCATCTGTGAATCAACATCAGGCTCTGAAATCCCAAAGGTATGCAAATCCCTTGTTAACTTACATCCTCCTTCTGATTTGTTTCGAGAATCATAAATCTCCAAATATTTATTCAACATGGACTGCATTTCCCGAGGAACGCCTGGCAGGCAGACGATCTCCGTATTGCCACAATTAAGAGCAAATCCCGCTGCAGTTCCATTATCATTGTGGAGTGCAAGAGCGCCTTCAGGAATTAAGGTTTGTTTCGTCTGTGCATCCGGTACGTTCCTATGCTGCCCTCCAAAATATTTCTGTATGCGCACAAACGCATTTTTATCCTGGACAAGAGGAATATCAAAGAATTCCGAGACGGCTTCACGTGTTATGTCATTTGCTGTAGGACCCAGTCCTCCCGTTGTAATAATCAGATTTGTTCGATCTCTGGCTATTTTCAAGGCGGACTTTAACAACTCCTTATCATCGCCAACAGAGGTCTGGAACAGTACCTGAATTCCCTTTTCTGTCAATTTTTGGGCAATATACGGGGTGTTGGTATCCGTAATCTGTCCCGAAATGATTTCTGTCCCTATAGTAATAATTTCAGCCGTTATCATATACACATTTCCAAATATTGTTTAGCCATGAATGAACACTAATAT
>Ga0194119_10012369_pt1 | contig 10822 bp, 8 predicted proteins | sample TA2MahC100mmetaG_FD_148620 | JGI IMG/M metagenome (GOLD analysis project Ga0194119, IMG submission 148620) | Freshwater microbial communities from Lake Tanganyika, Tanzania - TA2015018 Mahale Deep Cast 100m | ecosystem: Environmental > Aquatic > Freshwater > Lake | place: Tanzania: Lake... | reverse complement strand
ATTCCAGTCGAGTCGATTTCCCGGCAAACCCCTTGCCGATCTAGGTGGCAAAACCGTGATTCGTCGCTGTTACGAGCAGGTGTGCCTCGCAGTTGATCGCGACCGCGTATTCGTGGCCACCGATGACGACCGCATCGCCGCAGAGTGCACTGCACACGGCTTGAGCTTCGTCATGACGAGTGATACGTGCCTCACCGGCACCGACCGCGTGGCCGAAGTTGCCGAACAGCACGCTGCCGAATGGTATGTAAACGTGCAGGGCGACGAGCCATTCATCGACCCAGCCGCAGTTACCGCAATGCTCAACGCCGTCGACGCGGCCGGCCCCGACGTGTTCGTCATCAACGCATACGAAGAACTGCACACCGAGGCCGACTTCCGTAGCCCCACACTGCCGAAGGCGGTCACCGACTTGAATGGGCGACTGCTCTATGTGAGCCGGGCGTCGATCCCAACAACGAAGAAGCTCGAGTATCGCACTGCACACCGCCAGGTGGGTATGTATGCATTTCGTCGCGAGGCTCTCCGCAGGTTTGCGGCCTGCACCGAGAAAACCCCGCTCGAAGAAATTGAAGATGTCGAAATTCTTCGCTTTCTCGAAATGGGCATGGGTGTGCAGATGATCAAGGTTGAATCAGGTGGCATCACCATCGACACGCCGGACGATCTGGCGCGCGCGCAAGAGTTCTTGCGCAACAAGCGCTAGTTCAGCCGATCAGTATTTTAACCAACGGCATCCAGCGTGGCAACTGTGTATCGATGATGAAGTACTCGCTCACCGGCGCAACGAAACCACGCTGCTGCTCGGCTGCCAGCAGCCAATCAATTGCGTCCTCAGCACTATGCGCTGCATGATGCCCAATGTTTTCGTCGATCGGGCTCATCTCAAGGCCCGAGTCTCCAAGTAAGTAGCACGACGGTACGCCAGCAAGATACGTATCTAGTGGCGCGGCACGACCCACCATGATTGCCGCAGAGGCGTGACGCACCAATTCGTGAAGTGGGTTGGTGGTGAACTGCACAGTGCTTACGTTCTCGCCCTTGGGTACGGCGCACTGTGGATGCCAACGCGCCACGAGCCGTTTTGTCACTCCTCGTCGTCGAATCACCTCGCGCAACGCCTCGAGCTCGGCGTGTGATCGCTCGCAGTCACCACCACCGACGATGAGCCACGTACTTTCGCCAGACGAACGCATCGCATCATCACCCGACTGATTGGTCGCAGCAAGATGTTGATACCGAAGTGCCTCAACATCGATCATCGGCGTGCCCAGTGCTTCGAGCTCCAATCGATCATGCCTGCCGTGAATTGCCAATTGTGTAACTGGATATTCACTCAAAAACGTTCGAGCGCGCAGGTCCCAGGGGCGCATCATCGTGTGCACATACGGCAACCAGCGACGACCTTCGCTATCGAGTTGTCGCGCAAGGCACGATTCCCATCCCTGCCCTTCAAAGGCCACCACCCACAACTTCGTCGACGTATTCGCACGCACTATCGAGCCGAACATCTCGGTCAACATTGCCGCTCGCACGCCGTGACTTCCCCTCACGCTGCGACGCAATGATTTGTCCCACCACGGCCACAGTCGTTCGAGATCAGAGCCGATCGCTATTTGGCTTGAAAGTTCACGCTCGGTTGGCAATCGTCGCGCAGTAATCACCCAATTGCGAATTGCTCCCCACCACGCGCGCAACGACAATGCATCAGCCACCAGAACATGTCGCACTCTTGACGAAGACACGCAGCGCACTCCATCACGCACTACATGTGGCGGCTTGGTGACGGGCCCATCGGCGTGCAGGTGCAAGAAACCCACCGAAACTCCCGATGCCACGAGTTGCTCCGAGAGATCCCCGAAATATGCCGATCGCCAGCTGGCACCGCTCGGTGTCGCCGCACCTGCTGGTGGTGTCGGCCAATACTGCACGAACACCACATCTGCATCGGTCGAACACGCAACTGTTGGTCGAATCGAGTGTGCCAACGCACGCAGCCACGCAGCAGCAGTTCGCGACCCACTTACGAAGCCACTCAAGGTGCTTTCGCGACGTGGTGCAGTTTCGCCACCCTGCATATCGCCATTCATGAGCATGCGAATCTGGTCGGGCAATGTATCGTCATTCCACAAACTGCTCTCGCGAGTGTTGCTCGCCATCCAGAGATCGAGCGCACCTTGCCGAAGTGCATCGCGCAAAGGTGCACCATCTACGCGCATGTTTCCGAGCTGCCGGAGGGCGGCGAGATAGCGCTCAATCACCGCAAATCGTTCGGTGCGGTTCACAATCCCGACCTCCGGCGTCGCTCAGGTTGCCTGTGGCGGAAGGGGTGGGATTTGAACCCACGGTAGGTATACACCCACAACGGTTTTCGAGACCGTCCCATTCGGCCGCTCTGGCACCCTTCCGTCTCGCAACGCTATCTGTGGGCGTGCACTGGCTTGCCTGAAGATCACTTGGAACAAAATGGCGGAGGGGGTGGGATTCGAACCCACGGAAGCTTGCGCTTCACGCGCTTTCCAAGCGCGCCGATTCGGCCGCTCTCGCACCCCTCCGAATCATCACTTCGCCGCATGCGACGTGTGAACGACGGCAGGCTATCTGAGCAGTAATTGCAACCTCTGTTCGCATACTGGTCGACGTGCTCCACCATTAGCCTCTGTCTTGCCGACACTTCGTCGAGTGAGGTGGCGGTCGGGTCCTGTGCAACGGATGCCCGAGAATCAGGTCAGATCCGGAAGGAAGCAGCCTTCATCGGTCGCTGAAGTGTGCCGCAGATCGCCTGGCCGTCACTTCAGTCGACGACGTAAATGTAATCGCGTCAGTTCTCTTCGTTGATGCTGCGCCAACGCATGTAGTCCCGAGTCTCACAAACAACTTGGCCGAGACCGCGGGTGTTCCTCGTGATCTCACCAGCGAACTCTCCCGACACCACATACCCCTGAAAAAATCCGTTGACCGCGACCGGTCGTATGTCGTCTCCGCTCAGCGATTTCCAGCGATTACATGTCGAGAACTCAATTGGCAAGGTCAAGAGCGACGTGCCGCTGGTCGTACCCGACACCGTGACTTTCTCTCGTTCAATTCTCACCTTGGAAGTTGTGGGTTGAACAATCTGCCCGATCGATTCATACAACACTGCACGAAGTCGACCACCAGACCACGACTCCGCCGCAGTTTCCTGCGCCTGCAGAACTGCAACGTGTTCAGCAAGGTTTGGTTTTACCTCGTAAGCATCAGCAAACCATCGATTTCCAGACGCAAGCCGATAAAGCCCAACTCCATCGGGTCGTTCAGCAACTCGCCGAGCCCCAGCAATCGCTATCGGCTCACGCGAGATCACGTGGTCGATACCAAGCAGCTCGAAAGCGACCGGCGACGCTTTGGTGGCCGTGATACTCGAGTTTCTAAGTACGCCATCGAAAACAAAGGTATTTGTGAACTCAGCACTCCAAGGTCGAACGAACCCGCTGTAAAGGTTGAACAATGCCTGGCCGTCTGTTCTTCTAATGTCCGAAAAATCACGAAAAAGTTCATCAAAAGACGAGAGGAATGTCGTTTCGTTCTGTATGACTGCTACTCGTGCTGAATAAGGGATCTCGTACTCAGGGAACACCGAGGTCAAGCGTGAAAACACTCGTGAAGGCGTCGCAACGTCGGGCCAGATCGCGGAAGAGCGCGATCCCACATTCTTGATGTTCCAGAAAACTGGAATGATGACCGCAGCAATCAACGGGGAAATCATCAATATTCGTGATAAACGCTTTCGTGACCGTACGAGTGTTCTGACAATGTGATGCGTGGCATATGCTGCGATTATCCAATTCAATGGAGCGCTCGCCTGCATGAAATAATTCGGAGTGTTACCCAGCTCTACACCTCGCGAACGAAGCGGCGAGTACAGTGCCGAATAGGCCACAAGAAACAGACTCCATAGCAACCAGAATGAGACAAACAGTCTTGTTAACCCATTTGAATCTCTGCTTCCCAACTTCCAACCGACAAGGGCTAGTCCAGCAACTATTGGAGTGATGAGTCCCTCGCCCGCAAAGTCGGCCATGAGACCAGTAAACGAGAACGGCCGTGCACTCTCCACCATGTTTGAGACTCGGCGGGCAGAGAAAGCAGTGAATGGTACGTATGAGCCCATCACCAATATGTGAGTCGTTGCCGCAACGAACCATGAAACGGCGAGATACCCCAAACGAATAATCTTCGACCTCCGCGTTTGGCTACCGAATGCATTTACGAGGAGCACACAGCCGGAAATGAGTGCCAAGTACACATACATCGGCTGCCACACATGGGCAACGATTAATGTCCAGACGGTTAGCCCACCAAATCCAAAGAGGAAACTCTTGGGCAAGTTCTTAGATATATAGAGAAGTGCGAACAAAAGTTGCATCAACCATCCAGCGACCATCATTGGAAATCCTGGGCCACCAAAATCAATATTGAACATATACGCGAACCTTGATGGCAGCATCACGAATACGACTAGACCAGTTGCAGCGACTTGAGCAACCCACGGAGAAGCTACGGTCCTTGCGAACGTGTATGTCACAATCATCAACACCACGATCGACGAAAGCTTGTACCAGTAGAAGGTTTCGGGGCCAGGTGCCAGACGCAGGACAAGAGCTATCGGATCTCCAACAAATGAGAACCAGGGTGTAGGTACTCCAAGGCCGCTCGTAAAATCGAACTCTGGTGCGACCCGGAATGGTGCACGGGAGTTAAGAATCCAGCCAAGTGTGCCAAGCACATCCTGATTAACGGGGTGACTCACTGCCAGAAAACTTCGCAGCATAAACGCCGAATGAATCGTGAGGAGAAGTAGTACCGGAGCACCAGTAAATCGATACCGTGATTGTTCTACACTTGCAGTCTTCGCGAGCTCATGCTCGTCACTGGTTATATCACCGCTCGACATAGGTCAGTCTGCTGACGCGCAAACTCTCGCGCGCTCCCCAAGCTTTGGGATCTGCCACCCTTTCGCCAGTGCATCAAACTTGGAACTTGGTCCGCCCCATTGCCAGTCATCAACTGCGCCAACCTCCACCGTGTCGACCAACTTGGCAAGAATCCGAAACAGTTCAGCATCAGCCCTACCCTCACGCAAGACAGTCGCGAGCTTCTCCGCACCGCGCACCTTCACCCCATCAGTAATCCAGGTTGCGTGATCAAGCGGAATCGACATGATATCCCCGTACTTCGCCAACAGTGTCGACGCACTCTTGGCCCCCCACCCAGGCAGCCCGGGGAAGCCATCAGCCGAGTCGCCGACCAACGCCAAGTAGTCGACAATCGACTCTGGGCCAACACCAAACTTCGTCTTCACCGCTGCTTCATCGATCAGCACGTCGTTCTTACGATCAACCTGCACCACACGCCGGCCACTGACACACTGACCTAAATCTTTATCGGGGGTCAACAGGCGCACCTGATGCACTCGGCGGTCTTCACACGCCACCTTCACCGCCGAAGCCAACGCGTCGTCGGCTTCGAATTCTTCCATCGCCCACACGGTTACACCCATGGCACGCAACGCGTCTTCCAACACGGGAATCTGTCGCAAGATCTCGGGGTCCATCCCATCACTTGTTTTGTAGCCGGGCCAGAGGTCGTTACGAAAACTCTCAATCACGTGATCAGTCGCCACCCCCAAGTGCGTCGCCCCATCTTCGATCAACTGCAGCGTGCTTGAGAGCACACCGATTACTCCAGCCTCAGGATGTGCTTCGGTGTGCCGCCCGAGTTGGCCGTAAAACTGGCGGTACAGCTCATACGTTCCATCAATGAGGTGAACGATCACAACCCGAACCTAGACGCTCGCCACCAACATCAGCCATGATGCAACCAACAGGTGCGGGCCAAACGGCACATGGGTGCTACCGCTTCGAACGCGCACCCACACCGCATGTGCAGCACCGGTAGTGGCGGCTACAAGTTGCCACCACAACACACGCTCTACCGCCACATAGGCCACCGCCAGCGTGAGCGGTGCTACCAACAGCACATCACCCCACCCCAACGACTGCGGCGACATACGATGCAGTAGTCCATACACACCCACCACCGCTACCGCCGTCATCGCGCCAATCGCTGCAGGCGCAAATACCTCACTCGCCGATGCATCAACCGCCACAACGATTGCCACTGCAACGACAGCCCACGTGGTAGCACCACGCGACAAGCGATGCGTTCGAAGGTCTAACGGCACCTGCACCATCATCAGTACAGTTACCACCGCAACCAGTGCGACGACAGTTAAGCGATTCATGCGTATAGTCTCCATACTGCCCTCGAGCCGAACCACACCCTCATGCAATGGCATTAGAGTCAGCACGATGAGCTCGTCCGCTACACAAATCACCATTGCAGCATTGATCGGCCTGGCGCTCGTAGTAGTAGTGGTGCGACTCTCTCGCCGTGGTCAACTTTCGTTTCGCTACACCGTTGGATGGATTGCGGTAGCCAGCATCGGCATCCTCGGTGGGTTGTTGGTACCACTTGCCGAACCGGTGGCTAACACCCTGGGCCTCTCGGCAGCAGCACTCCTGGCACTCCTGGCACTCCTATTTTTTGTGGTGATTGCTGTCCAGCTCTCTATCTCCATCTCCGGCTTGCAGAAACAGAATCAGACTCTCGCAGAAGAACTCGCTCGACTTCGCCAGTCCGCGTCACGTAATGCGTAGTGGCCTGCTGGTCATCATTCCAGCGTTCAATGAGGCAGCGACCATCGCCCAGGTTGTCGATGGTGTGGTCGCTCTGAAATTTAACGTGTTGGTAGTTGACGACGGCTCGACCGATCACACCTCTGAACTCGCTGCAAACGCTGGTGCGATGGTACTGCGACTTCCGTTAAATGTTGGAGTTGGCGGCGCATTGCGAGCGGGATTTCGCTATGCAGTTGATCACGATTACTCCTCTGTGGTTCAGGTTGATGCAGACGGTCAACATCCGATTCATCAAATCAGCGACTTAGTAAACGTGGCCCAACAACATGACGCTCATTTGGTGATTGGAAGTCGCTACTTGTCCAGCGATGCGACTCTTTCCCCATCACTGTTCAGGCGGCTCGCAATGGGGTGTCTCGGCATAATCGCTTCGAGAAGTGCTGGCAGAAAACTCACTGACTCGACAAGTGGATTCCGAATCATTCGTCAACCACTACTTTCAGAATTCGCCCGCGAGTTCCCGTCGTATTACCTAGGAGATACCTTCGAAGCAACAGTTGCTGCAGCTAGAGCGGGGTATCGAATCGTTGAGATTCCGGCATCTCTGACTCCGCGCACACACGGAAGGTCGTCGACTAGCTCAATGTCAGCAATACTTCTAACCGCTAAGGTGCTTCTCGTAACGGGAGCCCGCATGTGCAAACCACTCGAGTACATCAGATTGACTCGTAATGAACCATCTAATTTCTAGCCATGGTTGATGGATTAACTAAACTACAAGGAGCACGAGAAGTGAGTAAGCGCATCACACATCGTGGCTCTTGAATCGTTACTCCAGTTACTCTGACGAGTTTGTCCCTCTCCCAAACAATCATGTTGGCCGTTAGGTGACCCCTGAGAACATTGTGTCTCCTCGCCGATTAGAAATCAATAGTCCTGATAAACAGTTGCTCGAACTGCTCAATCTGTCTCCCCCAATTGCACTTATGATTCATCAACTCGACTCCTCGCTTCGCGAGTACCAATCGTTCCGAGGGTTCATTCAATAGCTGCACGGCAATACGTGCCATGTCTGACGAACTACTTGCATACACGACTCCTTCGCCTTCGAGCACGATCGATTGCAGCCCATGTAGCGGAGTTGCAACCGTCGGTAAACCACAAGCTAGATACTGCAAGACCTTGCCAGGCAGTGCGCCATGAGTAGCAAGCTCTGGCACGAACGGAAGCACTGCCACGTGACCCAATCGAAGGTGATCTGCCAACGAGTCATACTCAATGCGACCCGAAAGCAATACCTGATCAGCTAGTTCTAGATTCCGTACAAGTGCTTGAAGCCTCGGAGAATCCTCACCATCACCCAGGATTAGAAGAATCAAAGTTGGATCTTCTCTTAGTGGTGCGGCAAGTGCATTGATCAGTTCGAAGACACCACTAAATCGAAAGAGCGTTCCCATAAAAACGATTACCTTGTGTGTCGGCAAGATATTGAGTTTCTGCTGAAGCTCTTTGTTTGGTGGCGCAGGAAAAAACCTTTGGGTGTCACAACCAGGAAGAATCACATCTGACTTCAATCGGGATGCACCACGCTCAATGCAGTACGAACGTAATACTTGGTTGTGGGTAGAGATGAAACTTGCTTGAGTAAAGACGAGCCGCTCTGCAATCTTCACCAGTCGCACAAATCGGGTTCTTCGTAATACGTGTGGAACGTCAATTACTCGTGCAATCACAGGCGTACCCATCAGGCGACACATTGAAACAATTTGCCAACCACTAGTGGGCACTGAGTACACGATTACAACGTCTGGTCTGATACGTCGACACAGCAGCAAGAACACGAGTGGCTGAATAACTACTGCCAGTAATCTTCCTAGGATCCCCGGGAAAACTCGGGGCGGTGTTGTCACAAACACTCGCGACCCCGGGTGGGCTCGGGTTTCATTCGTGGTTACAGTTCTCCAACGTGTACGAGGCTTGCCTTCATCAAAATCAAGGAAATGCACTTCATGTTGTCTGAGCGACAACAGTTCAGGAATATCGTGCATTTCGTAGACAACTTTGTTGAACCAACTCACTTCGTGAACAAAGAGGACCTTCATTCTGCTGAGATTCGATGCCAGACCCTGCGATTCACATAGCTGGTATAGCTTTGAATGAGTTTTGCTACGCGCCACGAAACATCCAAATCTTGATAGCTCTGAGGTATATTGCGTGACAATTGACTTTCAAAATGTCTTCGTGACAAATTGATGCCTTCGACCATGCTTTTAGGGTCAATGTCAGTCATCACCAAAACACCGCTATCCATACCTTCAGGGCGCTCGTGTGCGTCTCGCGCCGTTACAGCGGAGAACCCAGCGATCGCTGCTTCTTCGGTAATGGTGCCACTATCGGAAATCGTACAATAGGCGTCCTGCTGCAAACGCACGTAGTCGAAAAAACCAAATGGCTTCATTTCCTGAATCAGGGGGTCAAATGGAGTCGAGAGTCGCTCTAGCCGCTTCCTTGTTCGCGGGTGTACGGAGAGAACAATTGGAAGCTGGAATGTCTTTGCTAACACATTTAGCGACTCCACGATGCTGGCCAGCCGTCCGGGTTCGTCGACATTCTCTTCACGGTGAAATGATGCAACAAAGTACGCACTCTTCTTGAGCCTGAGCGACGAGAGCACCTCTGACTTTTTGATACTGGTCTTGTGATGATTGAGAATTTCTGCCATCGGCGAACCCGTCAAGAAGATCTGGTCTGAAGGAAGACCCTCAGCGATGAGATTTCGGCGTGCGTGTTCTGTGTACACGAGATTGATATCACTCGTGTGGTCAATAATCTTGCGATTAATCTCCTCGGGAACGCGAGAATCAAAGCAGCGATTCCCTGCCTCCATGTGGAAAATTGGGATATGTCGCTTCTTTGCTGCTATCACACTCAAACAACTGTTGGTATCGCCGAGAATCAAGACCGCATCTGGTGACTCCACCGTGAGAACTTTGTCCAGACCCTCGATGCAATGCGCAATGGTTGCTGCAGCAGTCTCACTAGCCGAATTTAGGAAATGATTCGGCTTACGTATTCCAAGCTCGCCAAAAAAGATCTCATTTAGCTCATAGTCATAATTCTGACCCGTGTGAACAATTACGTGTTCAAAACACTCATCTAGCCGCGCCATTACCCGACTGAGCCGAATTATCTCGGGTCGAGTTCCCACGACTGTGAGTACTTTCATTGGCATCTCGCTTTCCATCTACGACTTTACGTAGAATGCTTGATCTTCACACAGTTCGCTCAGCATCGATTCCCATGAAGGCACTTGAATACCCGTAACTTTACTGAACTCACTACCATCCAACGTTCGATCACACTCAAACGTTGTATTCCGATTTATTGTCATGCCCAGGCGCAATCTCGCGTTCAACTCAGACAGAAGATCAAACTTGGAAATCGGGGAAGATGCAACTTGATAAAGCCCCACGAGGTCCGGGCACCAGTCGATGACCTGAGCTACAACACCGGAGAGCGCACGGGTAGTAAGGCCGGTGTAAATCGCATTCTGGTAGCCACTAATCGTCTGCCCCCTCTGAGATATTGCCCACTCAACCAGTTCCTCGCCTCCGAAGATTTGCCTTCCTATAAACGAAGTGCGCAGTGTCAGACTGGTGCCGTAATCGACCTCACCAAGCCTCTTTGTAGAACCGTAGACATCGACAGCGTCAGGTATGTCTGTCATTCGTTTCATGCCCGGCGTACCAGCGAAGACACAATCCGTACTGAAATGTATTAGTCGAGTACCAAACTCTGTGCACACTTCAGCTAATTGATGCGGAAAGACACTGTTAATAAGTATCGCGTCAAGTATCCGTCGCTCATCCATCTTGTGCTTGATCAATCCCACACAGTTAAGAACTACATCTGGTTGACCCTTGCGGATAACAGAGACAACTCTCGAGACATCAGTTACATCAACTTGGTCAATGCACTGAGATCTTGGAAGTAGTCGGTCGATATTGTCGTTTTGATCGTAGGGGGTCGAAATTGTCCCAAACACCGAGTGAGTCTTTGAGAGCACCCGAACAAGCATGTGTCCGAGCATTCCAGTGGCTCCGAGAACGAGAATTGTCTTGCCATTGCCTGCCTGATCCTTA
>Ga0194119_10012368_pt1 | contig 10822 bp, 14 predicted proteins | sample TA2MahC100mmetaG_FD_148620 | JGI IMG/M metagenome (GOLD analysis project Ga0194119, IMG submission 148620) | Freshwater microbial communities from Lake Tanganyika, Tanzania - TA2015018 Mahale Deep Cast 100m | ecosystem: Environmental > Aquatic > Freshwater > Lake | place: Tanzania: Lake... | reverse complement strand
AGCAGCAAGTGAACGCAACAGACGATGCGGCGACGAAGGCGATCGCCGCGGCAGAAGCTGCGATGCGCGAGGAACTCGAACGGCATCAGTTGCAGATCGAATATGCGGTCGTGCGCGACGCCGGTTCGCTCGAACCAGTGCAGTTGAACGCCCCGCCGCGGCAGCCGCCCGCGCTTCGTGCGCTGATCGCCGCGCGCCTGGGCGCGGTGCGACTGATCGACAACGCGTGAAGCGTGTTGGTCGCATAACGGCCGGCTTTAGCATGTCGCGCGGGAGCATGGCGCTTGAGATGGCTGCCAGCCATGGCGACTGCTTGGCTACTTTCTGACGGAACTTCCGCCACTTTACGGCCCACCCCCCATTTGCAGCCTTGGGGTGGCGCCCATGCAAAACCCAATCTCTGATCCGCTCCACCACATGATCAAGTCCGAGGGCGCCAAGGTTCTCGTCCACGGCATCACCCTCGACTCGGCACAACGGATGAGCTACCGCATCATCAGATGGTGCAGCTCGTACTGGACGGACGGCAACGACGGCCGAATCAGCGGCCCGTGGACCACGCTCGCATCGGCGCTTCGCCATACGCCTGCCGGCGAGTTACACGCCGGCGCTTCGCACAACATCTTCTGCCCTGGGCTGCAGCCGGAGGAGGTCTCCAGGTTGCTTGTCTCGGTGGGCGATGGAGCGCCCCGTGCCGTCACCATCAATGGCACAGAGTGGTTTGCTGAGTAAGCCACACTGGTAGGGTCATTCAGCGGGGTCTACTCTCCGCTGAGTTGGATCGGCAGTACGACTACCTCACGGCTAGGTGGCAACCTAAGTGAGAGATAACTGGCTCTACTTCGTCGGACTGACGCTGCTCATGATGACTTGGGGTGCGGGCCTACTGCAAAGTCGTGGCTTTCGCTGCGCTGGCTCTTGTCTTGGATCACTCCTGAGCCTCGGCGCACTGGCAGCATTCATAGGAGGCTTCTTTGTCGGACCTTGGTGGGGTTCCTTGGTAGCCCTGCCTGCCATGAACGTGCTTGGCGCCGTCAAGCTGGGGCTCATCAATGCGATGGTCCCAGATGGAGACATGGACACGACGGTGACACTCCGGTTTGCCTCATCGTTCATCGCAGGTTTGGCGGGTGCGGCGTGCATCATCTGGTAGCAGGTGAGCAGTGCTGGCGCTTGAGCGACATAGTCCCCACGGGCAGGGGCACCCGATCCTGTCGGGCACGGACTTGAGCGATCCAGTGCGCTTCAAGTGGATCAAGACGGCCGTAGCTTCCCCTACAGTGCGAATGCAGGTGCTGAAACAGAGCTCGTTGAAGCATCACATACACTGATGCCATGGGATGGCGATGGCGCAAGACCCTCGGGCGTGGACCTCTTCGGTGGACAGTCTCCCGCCGGGGGATCGGATGGAGCTTTGGCGTTCCCGGGTTCCGCTACGGCCGATCCCCGTCAGGTTGCCCCTATATCTCGATCGGCTTACCTGGCACCGGGCTTTACTGGATCAAGTATCTTGGTCGGATGTCACATTCGGGCGGTGCCACGACTATCCAGGAATCCGGACCGACCGACCCGCTGACGCCGGCGCTACCGACATCGAGCGGGAAAACTACAACGGCCAACCAGAGGCTGCTGACCTGGAAGCAGCAGCCATGAGCCAAGGAGAATCAATGCCCTACGCCGCCGAAATCAGCCGAGCGAATCCAAGTTGCTTTCTGTTCGTGATCGACCAGTCTGGCTCGATGGATGAGCGCATGGAGGGCGGGACAAGCAAGGCGGCCTTTGTTGCCGACGTACTCAACAAGACCCTCTACAACCTAATCACGCGCTGTACGAAGGCAGATGGGTGCCGCCCCTACTTCGACGTCGGCGTGGTGGCCTACGGCGGAAACGGCGTCGGCTCGGGCTTCGAAGGCGCACTCTCGGGCACCATCCTGCATTCGCTACCCGAGATTGAGAAGAACCCGCTACGTATCGAGGAGAGAGTCAAGAAGGTGCCGGATGGTGCAGGGGGCCTTGTGGAGCAGTCCACGAAGTTTCCCGTCTGGTTTGATCCCAAGAACACGGGTGGAACGCCAATGTGCGAAGCCATGCGAAGAGCTGCCGAAGTGCTCGTCGAATGGTCCGACTCACATCCCAACTGCTACCCCGCAACTGTCATTCATGTGACAGACGGCCAGTCAACCGACGGTGATCCAGAGCACATTGCGACGCAACTACGTCAGATTGCAACAAGCGATGGACAAGTGCTGCTGTTCAACCTGCACATCGATGCGACATCATCGGCTCCGGTGATCTTCCCGGCAACAGAGTCCGCGTTGCCAGACCACCACTCCAAGGCTCTATTCAGGATGTCTAGCGGCTTCCCGCCTCACTTGGTTGGTGCGGCGACGGAACGCGGATACTCCGCCACCGGAGAGTCTCGATTCTTCGGCTACAAGGCTGGCTACGAGGCGATTGTTGACTTCTTTGAGATTGGGACTCGGGCGAGCCAGATGCGATGAGCGTCTGCTGTTCACATGCGTCTTCGCATTGTGTTCAACGGAACCGTCCCAAAAGACGACTCCCCTGACTCGGTCAATGAGGATCGGGCTGCAATAGATGAGTCGCGGCAAGCATTCACACTGAGCGACGGCGCGAGCGAGTCGTATGACTCCGCCCGCTGGGCGGGGCTGCTCGCAGACGCATGGACTAGCGGACGCCTCCCCGCGAGCCGGCGCGGGATCGAGGCCGCGATCGGCGAGTACGAGCGCGCATGTGATCCGTCGTCCCTGTCGTGGAGCAAGCGAGCGGCGTTCGATCGAGGCAGCTACGCCACCCTACTCGGGATCAGTGTGCGCGGGGCATTTGCGCGGGTGATTGCGGTGGGTGACAGTATCGCGTTAGGGGTTGGGGTTGATGACGAGATCGTCAGTTTCCCTTACACGTTTGCAGAGGAGTTCGATCGCAGGCCGCTGCTGCTATCAACCAAGCGCGAGGCAAATGCGACTCTTTGCGCGAGCACGGTCGCCCGAGGCTGCGTAACTAGATGGCCACTTCGGCCTGGCACCGCGCTGATGATGATGACGGATGCCCTCGGCCAGTGGCTCATGTGCCAAGATGATTTTCGGGGTCGCTGCGACACCCTGCTGGATGTCCGCACGGATGACGACCTGCGATACCTCGTGCGTTCAGAGCAAACCAACGGCGCAATGAAGCGCGATGACACCACTCTGCTTCACCTGCACGCTGAGGAATCATGAAGAGGGTGCCATCGCTGGACCTGTACAACGAAGCGGTTCAGAATCCGCGCGTCGCATTCTCCGACAGTCAGCTTCGTGGCGGGACGGTACAGACCAATGGACTTGGGCTGCCGCTAGCCCTCGGGGGCGGGTTTGCAATCACCTACAACATTCGGGCCAGCGGACGCACCTTCGCTGTGCGAGTGTTCCACAAGGACTCTGCCGGCCTAGAGAGCCGCTATCGATCCGTCTCCGCTGAACTGTCGCGTGTCGCGAGCCCCTACTTCGTCCAGTTCGAGTATCAGGCGAACGGCATTATCGTCAACGGATCACCGTACCCAATCGTAAAGATGGAGTGGGCGGCGGGCGAGACGCTTGGCTCGTATCTGGAGACTCGTTACTCAGATAGATCTTCAATGCAGGTGCTGCAGCGCGCGTTCAGGGAGCTTGCCTCCCACCTGCGATCTCGCGGCATTGCACATGGAGACGTACAGACGGGCAACGTAATGGTCGACGGAAGCAGGATTCGACTGATCGACTATGACGGGATGTTTGTACCTGGGATGTCCAAGGGCAATGGAACCGAAATCGGACATCGCCACTTTCAGCATCCTGCCCGTGCAGCGGCCGACTTTTGCCCGGCGATGGACCGGTTCTCGTTCATTGCAGTGGATCTCACCCTTTCTGCCTTGGCGGAACGCTCGAGCCTGTTCCCAAAGTTTGCGACAACAGGCGAGAACATTCTCTTCACGAGCAACGACTTTCAGGACCCTGGCGCATCACCTCTGTTCGCTGAGCTACGCGCGATCCCCTCGCTGCGCAAGACGGCCGACGACTTTGCGGCGGTTTGTCGCGGACCGGTTACCAGCATCCCTGATTTGGATGATTTTGTCGCAGGGCGCAACATCCCATCGGTTGTCGTTGTCGTTTCGACACAGCCGAGGAGCCGAGCCGCCTATGCAGGATCGCTGCCTGTGATCGATGCGCTTGACTTCTCCACTGCACTCAGTCACGTCGGTGATCGCGTGGAGCTCATTGGGCGCGTTACGGATGTAAAAATCGATCTCACACGGCGCGGAGGGCGTGAGTATGTGTTCATCAACTTTGGGGACTGGCGAGGCCAGATCATCAAGGTCAACATTTGGTCCACAGGCCTAGCCAAGTTACGCCGCAAGCCTGACCCCTCATGGATCGGCCAGTGGATTAGCGTCACCGGGATGGTCGATCCACCTTACTCAAATGCGCGTTACAGCTACACGCACCTAAGTATCACGGTCGAGGAATCTCAGCAACTGCACATTCTCGGATCAGATGAGGCCCAGTACCGCCTCAGCAGCCGGTCAACTCAGCGGGCCACTGGTCGCTCAGCGGGTGGCAACCGTGATGTACTGGAGAACATCAGACAGGGTGCTGGGACACGGGGGGGTCCAGTCCTACCGCGTCCCACCGCTAGGACCATAACCAGAAAGACCGCTCGATCAAAGAACAGGGAACTGCTTGATCGAATCAACGCTGGCACCACCACTACATCTGGACAACCGTGGCGGTCGGGAGCTTCGCATACTCCACAGCACGCTAGCAAACCGTCTGGCGATAAGCCGATTGGCTGCATAGTCATGATCGTGATTGTGGTGGTCATCGTCATCCTCGCCAACATGCGGTAGCTGCGCCGTCTCGCGGCATAACGTCTCTGACCCGTATCTCAGCCGGAGGAGTTCGGCACGATGATGGTCGTGGTGGGTGACGGAGCGCCCTACGCCGTCCGCATCGATGGCGAGGAGTGGGTGATGGAGTAGGCGCAGCTAGCGCAAGTAGAATCTGCGCCGGGTGGCAGGAATGGCTGCGTATCGACAGCCGGCATGCCCGTGCCAAAAGCAGCCGTGTACGAAGATGGCGACTCTTCGCCGCATCAGAGTGATGTCCGGAGTCCCAGGCAGATCGTCTCGGTGCACTTGAAAGCCGATGCGGAGTCGCCTCAGCGCATTTCGAGCAGCCTGCTCCGGCGCTGTGTTCTTCTCACGCACGCGCGCCATCATTTGGCTGCGTACAAACTTGGAGCATCTATCGGTCACGTCACCAAGATCCGACAATCAAAGGAACCAGAGCCTCGTCGACGGGCTCCAAATTGTAACGCAACCAGTTTGCAACACAGTTCTAAGTTGGTGGCTATGCGGCGTACTAGGAAGGATGCGGCGGTGTACTGCGGGCGGGCGGTCGCCGACCCGCCCAATCGATCCACCGCCCCGAATCGATAGAATTCCGACTGCGAGACAGGAGCGTCAGATGATCTTGGTAAAGAAGGTCGGATCTCAAGAGTCGGGACTCACTGGCTCAAAGCCCAACCAACGCAGGCCGTTCAACCGACCGCCGCTGTAGAAGCAGCGGCGGTCCTGCAAGTCGTAGAGCCGCTGCGACTGCTTCTCCGCCCACGAATACGAACGCTGGAAGTGCGGGGTCTGGAACCCGCTGTTCCCGGCAAGCAGGTTCTCCACTGAGTGATCGATGTGTCCATGGGGGACGAAGTCTGATTGAAGCAGATGAGGAATGTACGACTACGGCCGACACTACTAGAAACGCATCACCACCACGCGCCTCTGCTCCCCACGCCGTGCGGCATCGCGAATGGCGTCGCGGCGCAGGCGATGTCCTTCGGCGACCTCGGTCTTGAGCAACGCAAGGCAACGCGCAAAGTTACCGATGTTTCGCATGATCTCGGCGGCATCCAGCCGGTGCTCATCGGATCCATCGACCGCTAGGCGATCAGACTGGGCGCGGAGCACGCCGACCACCGGCTCGGCGGGCACGGACGGCTCGCCGGGCAGATCCATCTGATCACACAGACCTTGCCAGATGAGCCGATGCAGGATCCGCTGGCGCCGCCCACTCCTCGCCGACGCCTTGCGCAGGGCCGCCACGCCATCCTCGCACGTGAGGCCAACCATCTCGACGAGACGCTCCGCATTCACATCGGCGGCCGAGGAGGGGGTCTCACCCGGAGGAAGGCAGGCAACCCTTACGTGATTCCCGAACCATTGGATCACCCCGCAGTGCGAGCACTTCCCCACGTCAGGACTCGCGCGGGGATACCGCACGTCGACGCCCTCTAAACGCGCCTCGCCATCACTGAACACGGTGATGCAATCCCCGAAACTGCTCATCGACAACCATGAATTCTCACAGTAGGCACCCTTGCATCCTTTGCAGAGATAACAGTAAGTAAATCCGGGAATCATGCCGTCATCCGGGGTTCAGGCGGACACGTGCGATGTCGCGCCCGAGGTGCGTTCCATCCAATGCGTCCAAACGATCACCATGGCTAGGGTGTCCAGCTTGCAATACTCGAGCAGTGCGCGCCGGCACGCTTCCTTGTAGGCCGCATCGCCTCGACGCCTTCCGTAGAGCATGTCTTGGTAGGCACGCATGGCCCCCGTGCCCTCCCGCACTGCAGCGACGATGCCCGCATCGGTGACGACATCGGCCAGCACCTCGTAGGGCGACCGGACGGAATCGCCCTCGCGTCGAACGTAGGCGGCGAACCATGGATGGACGTGGAGCGACGGGTTCCCTTTCCAAACGGCCTGGAGCACCGCCTTGATCGATGTCTTCCCGCCCATCGCCGGATGCACGTAGTGCCGGCGGCAGATGTTGTAGAGATCAAGGGTCCGGCCGCCCCTTTTTTTAACGTCAAGCGTGGGCGGCTCCAGCCACTCGACGAGCCCTGCCGGACCGCCCCCCTCGCGCAGCAGCTGCTCTCGGATCTCGCGCAAGGCCGTGCGCTCGTGCGCCGACCAAACAAGCATGGTGCCGGCATCGCCGATCGCATCGCGAAGCGCCATGGCGAACTCGATGTTTGGATAGCGGTCGTCGACGTTGATCCACTCGCGGTGCGACAGCGCGCCGTCCCCGGACACCGTGTGGCAGCTGAACTGGAAGGCAACTTGGCCGTAGGGGCGCATGCCGGCGTGGTATGGGACAGGCATCCGCGATGTCTCGAAGTCCACGAAGTGGAACGGCGCGCACGCGGCTGCCAGCGCCGGCCGCAAGCCTGGCCCGATCCACTCGCGGCCCGACCGCGTAGCCTGCACTTGGTGGCGCTGGCGCTGGCCGATCTCGCCGTCGGCGAACATCCGGTCCGGGATGTCCGAGATGGCTGAGATGCCGCGTTCACGCAGCCCGAGCAAGCCGCCCTCACCGCGGCCACCAAGCATGTCGATGCGATACAGGTCGAGCACGTGGGGTGATCCTGCCGCAAGGCCACCCCAGCACTCGCGGAAGCCATTGCGGCCCGACTCATCGGTGCCGTCGACTCGGTACTCGCAGTCGCGGCAATGCGTCCCGATGACAGGCTTGAGGCACGAGCGGTCACCCTGCAGGATGGCCAGCGCGATCGACGGCGCGACCGCCGCGCACGAATCCGGCCCCGAAAGCAGCTCGTCCACCTCGGCCGATGCGTCAAGGAACGCCAGGAAGTGGTCCTGACGGAGCGCCGCCACGTCACCCACGTAGTGCGCGGTGGGCATGCCGAAGGCTCGTTCGTCGCGCGGCGTCAGATCGAGGGCCGAGAAGGTGGCCGCCTCGCCGCAGGCCTTCGATACGTCCACGACGCAGAGCTTCGGCCGGACCGTGCACGAAGGTCCCATCACCGAGCGCACAACGTGCACCTGGAACGCGACGTCCTCGAGGTATGGACGCCACTCTGCGGAGATGCCGCCCCGCGTGCCGCGCAGGGGGCTGCCGTCGGCACGCTCCATGTTGACGCTCTTTGCCTTGACTTCGATCAGCTCGATCACACCGCCCCGCTTGGAAAGGACGTCGACGCGGGCGCTCAGCCCTCCGTGCTCGAACACCGCCTCGAACAGGTCGACGTTCTCCGACCGCAGGAGCCGCGCCGTAGCCTGCGCCGTGGTCTCGCCCTCCTGCGGCGCGATGATCTGCCCATCGGGAAACAGCGCACGGGCGACCGCTTCCACGAGGAAGCCGCCGTCGGCAAGGAAGTCGAGATAGGGATCTTTCTCAGCGGAGCTGGGATACCGCTCGCGACGGTAGACGAGCTTGCGCGGGCACACGAGGGCGAGCTTGTAGCTGGACTTTGAGAGCACAGAGACCTCCGATTCCGGAACGTCGAGCCCCAGCAAAGAATAACAGCCGCTCGAAGACCCTTTATCCCCGTACCACGGACCAAGTCGCACGATCTTGATCGCCTGAAAGTCGTTGTACACACGGAAGCTCGGCGTTCTCCGCTGGCGGACAACCGTCGAGTACCTACGCGACAAATCGGTGAACATCCCTGGTGAGATGAAACCGCAACTCTGTATCGAGGCTCAGTCGTTTGTCGGTCAACACGGGGCGCCGCGCATCGAGTGGCAGCACATACTCCAGCACCGCTCCGTACCCCTTGGCCTGCGCATAGGCAGCGAGAACTTCGCTCGCTTAAGACTGAAGGGATGGAATCGAGTCGCGCCAAGCTCGAATCTGCTCATCCGATGCATCGCCAACAAGTCGCTGCTACCGCTGACCATGCTTGCGAAAAACGCCCAGCACCTCATTACAAAACAGGAACATACTCTGATCGCCAAGTTCCTCAGCGGTTGCCCGTAGCCGCTCAAACAGCCGCGCCCCGAACTCAGTGCATCCGTAGTTCTTTTTCTGGAAGTTGTGCTGAGCACAAAGCGTCTGACCGTTCCCAACTGTCGCGAGCCCCCCTCTGTCCTTCGGCATCACGTGGTCTATATGCACATCGACTCCATCCGCCCTTCCGCGCCCACAAACAACACATCTGTAATCGTCTCGCGCAAGAATCACCGCCTTCGTCTTAGCATCGAAGTCTTGCAGCACCCGAATGCGGGTGGACCCGGGCTCATAGCGATACACGCCCTTCCGCACCTTCATTAGATGCCCTAGTTGATGAAGCTTTCGAATGAATCGATCGGGATCTCGGAACTTCTTGTTGCATCGCCGCTCGTACTCTTCCATCGCCCAAGGCACAACTTCCTCATGCGCAATGTCACGGCTAGGGTTTGCCTCGAAGTACTCGCGAATCAGACTCGCTTGGGTCACCGTCTGCCTTGCCATTAAGCACCTTTACGAAGTCGATCGAAACAGCTCGAGACCTTCCGCCTCGATCGTGACGGAGGAGCAGCTTCGTACTCGCCTAACGCCAAAGCGATGTTTCGCGCAATCGCCTTGACAACAGGAACTGCCACCGAGTTGCCCATCTGTCGGTACATCTGCGTCCGCGATACAGGTATTTTGAATGATCTTGGGAAGCCCATGATGGCCTTGCACTCCGAGGCGGTTAGCAGTCGAACCCCGGTCTCCCCGTCTCGAACAAATGTCCCAGTAAGTCGTTGAATCTTGTGGTAGGAAGCGACAAGGGTCTTTACTGGAAAGTCACTGGCTCTATCTACAATTTCAGGGCGTCCGTCATTGACCTTGAAAAGATAGACCCTTTGAAGATGTTTGGAAACGCTGTGATCGGTTACGCCAGTTTCCAGGAATTGACCGATGCCAACCGCCTTGCGGGACGGCTTAGGAAACTCGAATCTCCTGGCCTGCACCCCTTGCGACCAGAGGTTTGGGTCCAGATCGGACCCAGCGAACACGGCTGGGGGTCGCTTGCGGTCCGTCACTCGCAGCCCAACGATGTAGATTCGGTCCCGATGCTGGGGGACACCAAAGTTCGCAGCGTCGAGGACACGGTGCCACAAGTCGTACCCGAGATCTAGCAACGACTCCTCAATGACGCGCATCGTCCTGCCACCATCATGGGTTGTGAGACCTGCGACATTCTCTAAGAGGAAGGCTCGCGGCTTGTGGTGTTTGATGATGCGCAGTACGTCGTAGAAGAGCGTGCCTTGCGTCGGATGGTCGAACCCCTCTCGTCTCCCGATCGAGCTAAAGGGCTGACAAGGGAAGCCTGCTGCAAGTACATCGAAGTGTGGGATTTCGGACGCAGCGATTTTCGTGATGTCGCCACTAGGCAAATGGCCAAAGTTGACCGAGTAGGTCTTCTGCGCGAATGGATCCCACTCTGAACTGAACACGCATTCCCCACCGACAGACTCAAAACTAAGCCGTATTCCTCCGACCCCCGCAAACAGGTCAATGAATCTGAACCTTGAATCTTTCACCTTCGCCATATGTTCACTCGGCCTAGAAGCGGGTACCAAAGAGAAAGTCTCCCCAGTTGCGGACATTGATAGTGACACCCAAAAACATCAAGAATGCCACGAGAAGAACCAAAGCCAACCACAATGACATTGTGCCTACTTTGACAGCTTGGGTTGTCTTCTTCTGTTCTTCGACTAACTCCGCTTGGTGTTTGACCATTGCCGCTAGGTAGTCCGCAGTTGTTCTGGGTTCGCTTGCCAATCGAATGCCTCCGTGCTGGCTAGTGTGTCTTTATCACCTCTAGCATATCTGAGCACCGCTTCGCGGCAGTTCACAGCGTGTGGAAGGCATTGCAGGTGCAGGTTCACTCGGACGAGCAGGACAGTTTGATGGTGTCTTTAGGGAAGACAATGTGTACGGCGGCGCGGGAGTGTCTGTCCCAGATGGTGGACGCATGTAAGGAAGCCGGAGCTGAGTTGACTGTTGGGTACACC
>Ga0194119_10012365_pt1 | contig 10824 bp, 5 predicted proteins | sample TA2MahC100mmetaG_FD_148620 | JGI IMG/M metagenome (GOLD analysis project Ga0194119, IMG submission 148620) | Freshwater microbial communities from Lake Tanganyika, Tanzania - TA2015018 Mahale Deep Cast 100m | ecosystem: Environmental > Aquatic > Freshwater > Lake | place: Tanzania: Lake... | reverse complement strand
GAACTTCTCCTTCGCATTCGTCTGCACGGCGGCCACCGAGTTCAACACACCGCTGTTGGAGTTCAGCAGGTTCGTCAACACCGCGCGCACGGTGACGCCTGGAATCGGCGCATTGCTGTTATCGAGCACCACACCGGAGATCACCGTCTGCGCCGGATTGCCCGCCGCGCGGCCGGAAGCGGTGAACGCCGCCGGATAGCCCTGGTTGCCGACAAAACTCGCCTCCACGAGATTGTTGTCGTTGCCCTCCTGAAACCCAAGCGTCAGCGACGCGGCCACGCGGCCATCCGAGTCCGAGGTCGCCGTATACGTCTGCTGGCCGTTGAAACTGCCGCCGCCTTGCATCACGCGAAACGTCACGGACACGCCCGGCAGCCGGTTGTTCCCCGCATCCACCACCACGGCCAGCAACGGCTTCGGCAGGCCTTGGCCGATCACGCCGATCTGTCCGTTGCCCGAGTCGACGACGATCTTGCCCGCCGGGCCTTGCGTGCCCGTCGCCGTGAACAGCGCCGTGCCGGTGAAGCCGACGGCGTAGGCCTCCATTGTGTTGCCACCCGCCCCGGCGCGGAAGCCGAGCGCCCAGTTGACCTGCGCCTGCCCCTGCGCGTTGGAGTTGACGATCGCGGTCGCCGCGCCGCTGTTGATCAAGCCATCGTTCTGCGTGACTTTGAAGATCACGGGCTTATTCGCGACCGGGTTGCCGGCACCGTCGGTGAGAGCAACCACCGTCGGCGCACCGAGCGCCGAGCCGATGACGCCCGATTGGTTATTTCCCGAAATCACGCGGATTCGCGAGACCGGCGCGGGCGCCTGGCGGGTGATGGTGATTTGTGTGCTCGCGGAGTTGCCCGAGCGGTCGCGGCCGACGGCTGTGATGACGTTGTCGCCGATGGCGAGTGCAACCGCCGAGGCGAGAAATGTCCGGTTGGCGACCTGCGCGGCCAAACCGTTTACGGTGACGACGGCCTGCTGGTCATTCACCGTGCCGGCCACGATGTCGTTTACGGAGCCGGAGATGGCAATCGTGTCATCGGTGGTGACGAACTTGTCCGGCGGATTGGTGATGGTGACGCGCGGCGGCGTCGTGTCGAGCGTGACCTCGAGGCTCGCCGTAGCCGTGGCGCCGCTGGGGAGCGTGCCGGTCGCGGTGAGAATGTTCGGGCCTTCGGCCAGCGGAATCTGCGCGCTGAAGGCGCCGTTGTTGACTGGTGTGGTGATGCCGTTGATGACCATGGTGGCGGCCGAGTCGCTTACCGTGCCGTTGACGGTGGTGGGGCTGAGGTTCAGGTAGCTCAGGTTCGCGGGCGAGGTAAAGCTGATGGTCAGCGGCGGCGCCAGCGTGAGCGGCAGCGTCGCGGTGGCGGTGTTGCCGGCGATGTCGCGGGCCAGGACGGTGACCGTATTAGGTCCAAGCGAAAGCGTGACGCCGCAGGTGAAGCCGCCTGCGTTGAGTGTGGCCGCGTTGCCGTTGCAGGTAACCGAAGCAAGACCGGACAGCGCGTCCGACGCATTGCCCGTTACGGTGACCTGCGGGTTGATGGTGGTGGAGTTCGCGGGCGGTAACGTAATGGCCAGCGCGGGAACGGTTTTGTCGAGTTTGAGCGTTAGTGAGGCGCTGACGGAATTGCCTGCGCTATCGGATGCCGTGCGGGTGATGACCTGGCTGGCGGATTCGGCGGACACGACAAGCGGCGGCGGACAGGTGACGGCGCCGATGCCGCCCGAGCAGATGGAAGTGACCGTGACATCGGCGTTGTTCCAGCCGGCGGCGTTGGGCAGCGGATTGGCCGAAAGCAGGATGCTGAGGCCGCCGGTGCCGGAGTTGACGGTGATGGAGGCGTTGGCCGCGTTGCCCGCCAAGTCGAGCGCCTGAACGTTCACCGTATTCGCTCCCGCGACGAGCGGGACATCGCACGAGAAATTACCGGGCGTGAGTATGGCAGTGATGTTGTTGCAGCGGACCGAAGCAAGACCGGAGAGCGGGTCGTTGATCGTGCCGGTGACGGTGACTTGTGCGGCCAGGACGGTGGCGCCGTTGGCGGGCGAGGTGACCGCCAGCAGCGGAAGGGACTTGTCGATTCTCAGCGTGACGGAGGCGCTGGCCGAGTTGTTCACGCTATCGGTCACGGTGCGCGTGATGACCTGGTTCGCACCTTCGGTGGAGACAGTCAAGGGTGCGGGGCAGGTCAGCGCGCCGAAGCCGCCGGAGCAGGTGGCGGTGACGTTCACGTCGGCGCTGTTCCAGCCCGCGGCGTTGGCGGGCGGGTTGGCGGAGAGCAGGATGCTCAGGCCGTTCGAGCCGGAATTGATGATGTGTGTGATCGCGGTGGTGTTTCCGGCTACGTCGGTGGCTTGCAGGTTGATCGTGTTTGCACCGGGATTCAGCGTGACCGTACATGAAAATCCGCCGGGCGTGAGAGCAGCGGTGACCGCGTTGCAGCGGACCGTGGCGATGCCGGAGAGCGTGTCCGACGCTGTGCCGTTGAGTGTGACCTGCGTGCCGGGAACGGAAGAACCGGACGACGGCGACGTGACGGCGATTGCGGGAGCGGTCTTGTCGATGCGAAGCGTGACGCTCGCCGAGGCGGAATTGCCGCCGGTGTCGTTCGCCGTGCGCTGGATGGTCTGATTCGCGCCTTCGGTGGTGACTGCGACAGGCTGCGGGCAGGTGATGGTCCCAACGCCGCCGGAACACGTGAACGAAACGGTGACGTTCGTGTTGTTCCAGCCGGCGGCGTTGGGTGCGGGCGCGGGAGCGGCCGAGATGAGGAGCTTGGGAGCGGTGTAAGCAACCGGAAGAGAACTGGCCGAGGTGTTGCCGGCGATGTCGGCCGCTTGCAGGACGATGGCGTTCGCGCCCACGTTGAGCTTCACGTCGCAGGTGAAATTCGACTGCGTGACCGCGGCGGGCGTGCCGTTGCAGGTGAAGGCGGCGAGCCCGGAGAGCGGATCGGTGACGGTGCCGGTGATCGTGATGTTGGCCGTCGCGCTGGTTGGCGGCGCGGTGGCGGTGATCACGGGGCCGGTTTTGTCGAGCTTGATCGTGTTGGTCGCGGTGGCGGATCCGCCGCCCGCATCGGTAGCCGTGCGGGTGATGACTTGGCTCGCGCCCTCGGTGGTGACGCTCGCGGGCTGCGGACACGTGACTGGCGCGACACCGCCCGCGCAGGCGTAGGTAATCGTCACGTTCGCGTTGTTCCAACCGACGGCGTTCGGGGGCGGCGCTTGCGTGCTGGAAATGGTGAGAGCGTTGCCAAGCGTTACGGCGCGGTTCACGGTGGCAATGTTGCCGGCGTTGTCGAAGGCTTGAATTGCGATGTTGTTGAGCCCGTTGGCCAGCGTCAGGTTGCAGGTGAACGCGCCGCCGTTGAGCGCGGCTTGCGCGCCGTTGCAGAGCACGCGGGAAAGGCCGGAGAGCGTGTCGGTGGCTGTGCCGCTGACCGTCAGTTGCGCGTTCGTCACAGCCGAGGCCGCGGGCGGCGTGGTGACGGTGAGCACCGGGGGCGTTTTGTCGATCTTGAGCGTGACCGATGTCGTGGCCGTGCTGTTCAACGCGTCCGTGGCCGTTCGCGCGATGACCTGATTCGCACCTTCGGTGGAGACCACGAGGTTCTGCGGGCAGTTGACCGGCAGCGCGCCGCCCGCGCATGTAAACGTCACGCTGACGTTTGTATTGTTCCAGCCGAGGGTGTTGGCAAGCGGAGAGGCGGCCGAGGTGAGTGTCAACGTAGTCACGCTGAAGACGACATTGGTGACGGCGGTTGCCGTGTTGCCCGCAACGTCGGTGGCCTGCACCGTGATCGCGTTCGCGCCAGGCGCGAGAGGCAGGTTGCACGTGAAGTTCGGACCGTTGAGCGTGGCGGCCTGGCCGTTGCAGGTGAAGGTCGCGATGCCGGACGTAGCGTCCGTGGCGGTTCCCGCGAGGTTGATTACCGGCGTCGCGACGATCGAGCCGTTCGGCGGCGACGTGATCGCGAGGACCGGCGGCGTGCGGTCGAGATTGACGGGTACAGTCTTGGTGGCGGTGTTGCCGGAGCCGTCGGTGGCGGTCCCGGTGATTGGCTGCGCTGCGCCGTCGGCGGTGACGCGGACGATTGCCGGACAAGTGGCAGCGCCGCCCGCCCCTCCCGAGCAAGCGAAGGTGACGGTCACATCCTGGCGGTTCCAGCCGGTGGCGTTCGGCGCGGGCGCGGCGGAGCCGTCGATCGTCAGCGGCGTGGCAGCGGCGCCGCTGTCGATGGCGATGCTCGAAGAGGGGACGCGCGCGGGAAGGTTTGGAAACGCGCCAGTCGTGCGGAAGGCGACGCGGCCAGCCGGTGCGTTGAGCGGAAATACGAGCGTGAAGATCCGGTCGTTCGCGACGGCGTCGCCATTCAGCCCGTCGTCGCGCATGTTGCCGAGAACGGCCGCGACGCCGCCCGCTGCGTTCAGCCGCTGGACGTTCGCGCCGTTGGCGAGGAGCGTCGTATCGGTGATCTGCGCGGTGATGGTGACCTGCGTCGTGGTGTTCGGCGGAATGAACGTCGGCTTGATGGTGATCGGGCCAATGACCGGATCGGCCGCAAATGCCGAGAGGCACGCGAGAACGGGGATAACGAGACGGCGGACCATGGCTTATTTCCGGCGGAGGACTCCGAGTGCGGCGGCGACGAGCAGCCATGTTGCCGGTTCGGGGATTTCCGCCGAGTCCGGCGTGGTCAGTTCGAGGTCGTCGAGCGTGAACGTGCTCCCGCTGACACCGCCTGCGAGCGTGACCCGCGCTATGCCGCCCGCGAACGAGAGCTGCAATCGTTCATTCGGCGTGTTTTGCGATGACACCGTGTTCGCGGAGAACGCCGAGTTGGTGCTGCCGACGACTTGGTTCAGCGCATCGAATGCGGTCAGCGTAAGAGCCGTGGAGTACGTGAAGTACCCGGAAAAGTTGAGTACGGGGATCGTGAAGTTGATGTCGATGGGACCGCCGATGTCGCCCGCGACGTTGGAGCCCGAGCGCGGCGGGAATTCGAGGTCGTTGAGCGTGATCCCCGCCGTCAGCGCGCGCGTGTTCGAGAAGGTAAGGCCGGCGAACTCCGTGGTGATCGCGGAGTCGTCGGCCAGTCCTTCGAAGTCGATCGTGATAATCGCCGCGTGAGACGCGGCGGCGAATAGGAGGTATGGGAACAGGCGCATACGAGGTTTCTGGATAGCGACACGCGTACCCTTCGGAAACGCGCACCGCTATTTACATATGCGTTACGTTGCACAGATCTGACATACGCTGTCTGGAAACCCATGTAACGCAAGGAGAAATAATTTTTCGGCGCCGGGACGCTATGGGGCGACGATGAGGCGAAAGTCGGCGCGGAACTCCTGGCCTGCGGACAGGATGGCTAGGTAGTCTCCCGGCGGAAGCATCGATTTCTGCAGAGGGAGCTTCACGATGGCCGATGTCGACGATTCGATTCTCTGGGTGATGAGCGGTTTGGGGTCGCCCAGGCGTCCGAACGTCAACGTGTGGGTCGGCGGCACACGGGGACAATCGAATTCGAGAACGATCGTTGCAGGCGCCTCGGCCAAATGCAACACAATCTGCTCGCCCGACTTCGTGTTATTGACGGGTAAGCGAACGGTCTGCACGGCATTTGAACGCTGGTAAAGTACGACTCCCATCAGTACGGCGACCACCGCGACAGCGGCGCCGATCCGCCAGAGCTTGCGCGAGTGCTCCTGTGCGCTGAGCTTGTGAATGCCCCGCGACAACGCCAGACGTTGTTTGCGATCTTCGGTCGTCAAGAAGAACGACTTGAAAGCCTCGGTTTCTTCGGCGGAGAGCTGCTTTTCGACGTAATCGTCAATCAGAAGTGATTCGGCCAAATCGATAGCGTCGTCGAGCGCGGAATCGGAATTTCGACGGGCTTCGATCCTCGCGCGGTCGGCGCGCGGCATCTGCCCCAACAGAAGCTTGCGCAAATCTTCAGGCGAGATTTCAGGTTGTGGCATTAGCCTTGCTTCCGCCGTTGTTCGTTCATGAGTTTTTTGTAGAGGCGGTTGGCCCGTTTGCAGAGAGTATTTGGCTCAACGCCCAGTTTCTCCGCGAGGCGTTTTCGGTGCCCTGCTACGTCGATGACGCCGGGGACGTAGTAGCTCTTGAAAATCTCGCGATCATGAGTGGAAAACACCTCCATCATCAGCGCGTTGAGTTGTGATAGGTCGACTGGCCGAAGTTCCTTGTCGGGATTGGCGATTGGATGTGCGAGCAGTTTTCGCTTGCGGTCCAACTCGCGCCGAACATTACGCGCGACACCGAACGCGAACTTCTCGATGTCGCCTTTAATTTTGACGCCCGTGCGAAGCTTCGCGAGGACGCGCCTCAGCGTTTCTTGAACGACGTCGTCATGATACGGATATCGCTTTCGGAGCAGTTGATCGAGTTGTTCGTAGCAGGCGTCGTTCATAGCGGTCTCCAATCGCCGGACAACGTAAACCCGGCCCAGTAATACGGATTGCTCCAGCGCGGCTGTTTTCGAATCTCCTTCTGTGCCTGCCAAAGCGCCTCGCCAGGAAGCATTTTGTTGGTGAACAGGTTCCGGTAAAAGTGCGCCATCAGCGCCGCCGTCGCCGCGTCGTCCACCTTCCACAAGGTGGAAACGACTCGGCGTGCGCCCGCACGCAAAAACGCGTTCGACAGACTGGGCACTCCGTAATGAGAAAGCACCTTGCCTACCGAGGTATCGCACGCTGACAGTGTGACGATCTTGGCGTGAATTTTCATGCTGGCGATTTCCTCGAAACGCAAGAAACCGTTTTGCGCGGCTCCTTCGCGATCCCAAAACGAGAACGCGAGGCCCGACCCGCGCGGGCGTTGCAGATCGGCGAGGCCGTGCGAGATGAGATGGATGTAATCGGCCTGCGGCAGCGCGCTCAGCACTTGCTCGCGGCTCGCATCGAATCCGAGCAGTTTCGTTACCTTTCGGTTGCCGAGCTCTTTCGCGATCGAGTCTGTTTCCTGCTTTGCAAACCCAAGGCGTGCCAATTGAGAGCCATCCACAAGCACCCCGGCGGCGCGAGCGGTTGCGGTCCAATCATCAGGCTGCGGTGCGGTCGTCGATTTTGACCAAATGCGCGAATCGCGAAGATTCGTCACCGGGTCGCCGGCGAGCAGCACGCGCTCATCGACAGTTCTCTGCGTTTCCTTGGGCCGCGACGCGATCGCCTGGCCTGAAGGGGCGTAGGTAACGATGTGGTGATCTCCGAGCAGAGAGCCGTCGTCGTAGTCGGGATGCGGCAGCAACGCAAATGGAATCCGAACCATCGATTCATCCGGCACGATCACGATCTGTTTCGTTCGCAGCTTTCCCTTCAGCGGCGCCAGGTAGACTTGGGCCAACAGTTTTCGCGATTCAAGGGATCTTGCCAGAGCCGCTTTCGGATCCGAAAGTGATGCGACCGCCGCTTCGAGCGTGCCCAATGTCGCCTTGAAATGGTTTGTCTGCAAGGCATGGACCTGGGCCTTCGCCGCCAGCCACACATATTCTGATTCGTTGTGTTGAGGTTGAGCGACGAATTCGACAATCGAGGCTTCGTCGCCCAGCGCAGCCCGGAGTTCACTGTAATGATCACTCGGGCCGGAACTCAGGAACGCGCCCCGAATCGAATCGGTAGCTGCAAAAGCCCGATCTCTATACATTGGGAACTGCTGCGCCAATTGCGCGAGCGGGATAGCAAATACCGCGTCCGCTGGTCCCACAAACTGCTCAGCTACCGTCGCCGCATCGCCTCGTATGCGTTCGAGGACGAGTCGAGCGTCGTTCAAATTCTTCCAGGCTTCTTCCGGTCGGTTACGGCTTCGACTGGTGCCCGCTAACGCCAAGCTCGCCGCCATCGACGAGCCGTGATCGCCCCTCCGCGAATGGGTGTCTCGAATCGCTTCAAACGTTCGAGCCTCTGTTTCATAGTCATGCATGTAGCCGCTCGCCGTCGCAATCTGGCCCAGCGCCGAGATCTCTTCTCCGATGCTGCCGATTTTCCGGGCGAGTCGTAATGACTCATTGGCGTAACGCATCGATTCCGAGTAGTTCTTTTGATCCATCGCGAGGGCGCCAAGTTTGCCGAGCGCCTCGGCCTGCATGGATAGGTCGCCAAGACCCCGCGCGAGTTCGAGGTACTTCCGTTTCATGCGCTCGTCTTCTGAACGATTCCTCAACTTCCCATACGCGGACCCGAGACTCTTCGTGAACAGCGCGACAACCCTGCGATCTCCGGACTGTTGCGCGCGTCGAAGCCTGTCTGCAAGCGCGCTGACATCGGCGCGCTGCTCTCCAAACTTCCCGCCGAGATTCATCCACGTTTTCTCGATCGCCAAGAATGCGGTTTCGTCTCCCATCGTCTTAAACCGGGCTCGGGCCTCAACGTAGTGTGTGTCTGCGTCTGAATACTGCCCCAAGCGTTCCGACGCAATACCAAGTCGTGCCGTGGCGTGCGCCTCTCTTCGCAGGTCGCCGACGCGTCGCCAAAGCTCTCTTGCCTCGCCGAGCTTGAGCGCAGCGGCATGGAGCGACTCGGAAGTTCGTTTCTCCAGTTGCTCTCGACCGGTTGCCTCCACCTGCGCCGCGCGAATCGCCAACTCGGTCAGGTCCGATTTTGGCCTCTGCTCCACGAACCGGATTCGATATCGACCTTCGTTGGGTCCATCTTTCGCCGCAATCAATTTGACAGTCGATGGCGCGGCTACGTACACGGACTCGTAATCCCATTCGGTCGAATCCGAGATCACGCCGCCGGATTCAACGGCGATGTCGATCTCATGCTGATGAACCAAGATGTTCGCCACTTGGAAAGGGGCCACGTCAACGGCCAAGCTGAGCGTCTCGCCCGCGCGAATCGATCCGCTCAACTCTCCGCCAACGCCAAGCGGCGCGCGTTGACGCGTGCACGCGCCAAACGGCAGAAGCAGCAGGAAGAGCGTAACTCTGAGGGGGAACATCACGGGTACCGTGGATTACAGGCACTCATTCTATACGCTCAGAAGATGGCTTGGTGGCTTCGGTCGACCGTCGTCATGCACGTCACGAGGTCTTGCCGCTCATTCACGCTTTGGCCGAGGACCCCACTCATTACCGATTCTGAGTTGTAATGGCAGTATCGGCCAATGGAACCTTTCCGTGTGTTTATCTCTTCGATCATGAATCCTGACCGAGAAGATCTGCGACCTGAGCGCGAAGCCGCGAAGGCTGCAATCGAAAGATTTTCACCCATCTCCACCGCATGGGCATTCGAACATGCGACGGTTTCGTCGCAACCGTTGCTTGACTTTTACCTCGAAGCGGTCAAAGCGTGTGATCTGCTCATTTTGATCGTCGGGGAGGAGATGACAGAGCCGGTGCGCCAAGAGTTCATTACTGCAAGAGACCACGGCAAGCCAATTCTTGTTTTTCGCAAATCAGTCTCGCAAAGGACACCGGAGGCGGAAGCGATACTGCGGGAGGCCGACAAAAAATACGACGACTTCGCCGATGCCGCCGAGCTTGCGCGCAAGATTGCGATTCGCTCGGGACCGAACTCTTGGCGATCGTTCGCGGAGGCGAGGCCGCGCGGACGGTGCCGAATTCACCGATCGCCAAGTTGAGGTCTCTTTCTCGATCAAGATCCGAATTCGTCCTCTCGCCGCGCGTGCCAGATGCCCGATATCCGAACTGTAGATTGCGCGGGTTAGAGCCCGCGAATGTGGAATTCGAGACATCCGATCACACCACGATAACGGTGCCGATCGAGTGCATTCTGGAAGTTCTCGATCTTGGAAGTGACAGGCCGCCCCATGTCAAGATCAAGGGCCGGATACAGTGGTTCTCGATCGAATTTCGGTGGCGTTACTTCCCAGAAGACCTTCCGTCTGGAAATCTCGACGATCTCGGCGTTGGTCGGCACACGAAGCTCGACGGCTCCGCAATCGATTCACTCTACTTCAGATTGAGATCTTCCGGTTGGGAGCCGGGTTGGCCCAATCGGTTGCGTCTCGGTGAGATCGCCGAGACCGGTTGGCAGGTTTACTATGGCGATGATGGCAAGTACTTGCAGTGCGGAGATCTTGTCATGTGCATCAAACCGATCGCGTCTGGTCAGAGATGAGGAAGGCATGAAGCGAAGGCAGCCTCTGACCAGTGTTACTCCAGTTGAGGCACAATTCAGCTCACGCCCACAACACCCTGCAAAATCATTGGGCGCCGTCGCCGAAGAATCCACCACCGAACGCATAAGGTGTTTGTTTTCAGTCGGCGCCCAATCTTCCAAGCTGTTGTTCGGCCTGTGGAATTGAGAATTGGGGACACATGTCCCCAATTCCACCTCCTTCCGCCCGACTCCAGCCCGTCGCACTTCTCGCAACCCCCTATAAACACAGCCCCACCACCAAACCACTTCGATTTAGGTTCCGGTGCCCGCAAGGGCGTGGAGGTTCAAGTCCTCTCATCCGCACCAATAACTTACAGGGAATGGGCGTTTCGGCGGTTGTCCCGAATTTGTCCCCACTTATGAGCTGGCCCGCGTTCCGCGCCGACCGGCCCCGCCGGCATTGTTGTTGCAAGAGCTGATGGAATTCCAAGAGGGGATTGGTGTGATTCCAATTCGCCATTGAGTCGAGGGTGATTGGCCACGAGCACGTGTGTTGATCCGTGAACCCGCCCCGTTTCGGAATTTCAGGTTGGAGTTGTCCCCAAATCTGAGACACGAGTCTAGACACACAAAAATTCCCAAAGGAGAATTTGAGTCATGTCCGTGTCACGAAGAAAGTTCAACCGCGAGTTCAAACTCGCGGCGGTCAAGCGCCTGGACGCCGGGGTCCCGGCG
>Ga0194119_10012363_pt1 | contig 10827 bp, 10 predicted proteins | sample TA2MahC100mmetaG_FD_148620 | JGI IMG/M metagenome (GOLD analysis project Ga0194119, IMG submission 148620) | Freshwater microbial communities from Lake Tanganyika, Tanzania - TA2015018 Mahale Deep Cast 100m | ecosystem: Environmental > Aquatic > Freshwater > Lake | place: Tanzania: Lake... | reverse complement strand
GTGTGTTTTCTTCTACTCAAGACGATGCAGTTCCAGTTGATAATAGTCGATGTATGAAATCTGATATAGATGAAGTTATACCGGCGATCTCAATGTCTAATTCATCTGAGTTTACAGTATATTCAAGTAGCATGCTTTCTCCTACAAATATGATAGTAGGATATCATACATCAGGATGCAGTGGTAATGGGTTGCAACAACCATCAAGTCACCATTCGCATTCGCATTCGCATTCGCATTCGCATTCGCATTCGCAGAATGTCCCTGAAGATGTTACACAAAAAGAAATATGGAAGAAGATTAATCAGTTGAAGTTAACATTTCATAAAAGCGATATGCTACATACAAAGGGTACAGGACGTTCAGCATGTTTCTGGGATACGCATGATTTCGATACACCAACTATATATATTCCAATGAACATTGCAAATAATACATATCAGGTTTATGGTTGTTTTTGTTCACCAGAGTGTGCGGTTGCCTATTTAATGAATGAAAATATCGACACCTCGACAAAGTTCGAGCGATATCATCTGATTAACTTACTATATGGTAAAATCTGTAATTACAAGAAGAGTATTAAACCAGCACCAAATCCCTATTACTTACTTAACAAATATTATGGCAACTTATCAATTCAAGAGTATCGAAAGTTATTTAAAAGTGAACAGATGATTTACGTTGTAAATAAGCCATTGACACACATACTACCCGAATTATATGAAGATAATAATGACTTTCTGATTAATAGTAAGGTAATTCCAACAAATAATCTAAAAATGAAGAAAAAGTATAAATCGTCGATTCTAGCTACGACGAAAGAGTAAGAGTAAGAGCAATAGCAAGAGTTAGTTGGTTAGTCGACATCATCTAGACTTCTAGTGGGTTGTTGTTGTTTTTGCTGTAATGCAGCTTCCTCCTTCATCGCCTTTACTTTATCGGCTTGTTGTTGATAAAGTTTTGCCATTTCTTGTCTCTTTCGATAAGAGTTCGATGCACTATCCATCAGTTTTCGAATCTCTCCATAAACAACCTGGTGCTTTGATCGAGTGGCATCATTCAAATCCTTTTTGCCTTGTTCATGTTCATTTTTTCCTTTTGTCATAAACTCGCGGACTACCTTAATAATGTTATAATTTGAATCTTCTAAACATATTTTTGCCTCATCAAATGTATATGTTGTTTGGGACATAACCACCCGTACAAGTTCATTCTTTTGTTCTTCGCTCATTTTGTTCAATTCGCAGTGCGTTATATTATTCCTTATAACACATTTATATATTAAGAAAATTGAAATAAACGAATTGAAACATGTTATTATAGCATCTAGTAACCGATTCATACTACCGCAATGAACTCTGCATCAGCATCAGCATCCGTATCATCTTCAGGACTTCCTTCACATCAAGAGCAGCAACAGCAAAGAGATGATTCAGGATTTTCATTCGATGTGACTCCTATTGTTGAAGATGTAAAGGCATCAATTATTAAACATACAACAACCATGTTAAATCAGTTTTTCAACGAATACAGAATATATAAACAAACCCATACTTCCGTATTGAGTATTCCACTTATAAGTCAGTTAATTGAGAGAACAATATATTTGGAAAAACAGCAAGAAAAACAAGAACAAGAACAACAACAAGACATAAAGGTTGAAGCGACGCAGTCACATATGGCAGTCGATAATACAACAAGTAACTGTGTTGAAATATCAAGTGAACCATTGTCTTCTTCTTCTAAAGTGAATGATTCATCCAGTCAGTCTCCTGTAATCGAAGAGCTTCATAAAAAATATAAAGTGGCCGAATCTGAAAATGAACAACTTTCAAGGACAATTGAAGCTCGTAGTCATGAGATCACAATGAAAAATGAACAAATTAATAGACTTCATAGTCAAATTAACTCATTAGAGTCACGTTTATCAGAGTTAATCACCGAGTTGCAAGTTACCAAGAAACGATATGAAGCAATGGAAGTGTCCTATGTTTCAAAATGTAGTGAAGAGGTTCATTCAGATGAAGAAGAAGAAGTGAAGCTTGAAATTGAAGAGAATGTGCGTGACCCTGAATCTGAAGCGGAGGAAGAGGAGGAGCAAGAAGAAGAGGAGCAAGAAGAAGAGGAGCAAGAAGAAGAGGAGCAACAAGAACAACAACAAGAAGATGATGAGGAAGAGGAAGAAGAAGAAGATGAAGTAGAGGAGCAACAACAACAACAACAACAACAAGATGATGAGGAAGAGGATGAGGAAGAGGAACAACCAGAGGAAGAAGAACAACCAGAGGAGCAACAACAACAAGAAGAGGAAGAGGTAAGTGAAGTAACAATCAATGGAAAAACATATTTCACTACAAACGAGAAGAATGGAATAATCTATGAGTGTGTAGACGATGAAGTAGGTGATGAAGTTGGTGTATTTAAAAATGGTGTTGCCACGTTCCATAAAAAAGAGGTAGAACAAGTAATACCTTCAAGTGAAAATGAGGAAGAGGAAGAAGAGGAAGAAGAGGAGGAGGTGTTCGACATCAAAATCAACGGAAAGACATATTTCACTACGAATGAGAAGAATGGTATTATCTATTCCTGTGTTGATGACGAAGTAGGTGACGAGGTGGGTGTCTTTAAGAATGGTGTTGCAACGTTTCATAAGAAGAAGTAAATATCTACAATTACACCGTTGACACCTACAGAGTACAGAATTACAGCAACGTACATTAGTCATATAACTAATTATGCGTACGTTTTATTTTTTTTACACTAACTTTCCGTGTCTTACGACCATATGTACAGTATTGCCGTTGAGAAAACCCTTTTGGATGGTCACAATCAATGCTTCGTTTATACTTCGCCGACCACTTACGATGTTTTTTAGTAGCCATAATCTAATATAGTATATATATAGTATATAGTATATTATTTATTTTCAAACATGGCAGTAGAAGGGTTATGCGCACCTGCTCTACTGTATTTAGGGTTTTCACTTGTTCAAATCACAATTGATTTATTTCGTGGAGATTATTCAACGTCATTCTTTAAATTCTTGGTTATGATACTCTTTACTGTTATTTTGAATATGTTATGTATTCGTGGTCTAACAATCATATCATGGTTTATTGTATTTATTCCTTTTATTATGATGACATATGTTTCATCTATCTTATTTATGATGTTTGGTGTAAATCCAGATAAGAAGGCGATTTATATTGAACCGAAAGAGGATGCAAATAAACAACAGCAACAGCAACAACCGCAGCAAAACCCACGTCGCTGGAATAATGAGCCTCGTCCTAACCCAGGATACCGGTCATACTAATAATTGCATCCCATATACACATGTCAATCGTTCGTCTCGTCAGTGCTAAATATATTATGCAAATGATATAAAATATACAATAGTTATATTATATCATCTAATCTATAACACACCCTCGATCATATGCGTATAGGAGTAGTATTCTCTCGTCCAGAACCAACCCCTCTTTATATTAACTATATTCGTGATAAAACCCCATATACTATTTTTGACGACTCCCCAATAAATCAATATCAACCTATTGAAATGAAGACGACAACGACAACAACAGCAACAAGAAACCCTATATCTGATGTAGACGAAGCCACATTATATCTTATGGCATGGTTTTATTATACAATGGCAGTATACTTCTTCGGACTTATTTATGCAGCATTCGAGTGTAATCAGTTCGGAAACATATATACATGGGTTAAGCAGGTTTCTACTGAAACCCCTATTTTAGGACCAATCATTCGGACCCTACGATCAGGAGTATATGAAGAGTTAGTTAACATGTTAGAACCAAACATAAAAAGCACATATTTGGTGGTAAAAGATGGTGAAATAATTTACCAGACAACATCTGCATACCAATGCATTCAAACTACTCCTGAAAACTGTAAAACAGTTGACAGAGCAAAGTATGAATTATGTAAATGGATCGAGTTAAAACGAAAAGAAGAATCAGAGTCAACTGATTCAACACAACCATATGACTTCATAATTCATCGAAATACATTTACAAGGGCATGTCGTATTTACCGGGACAACACTTTCTCTATTCAAACGCCGACATATATTTATGAATACACTCATTGCAAATCAGAGGGAGATTATGCGTTATTTATTTCGAAAGAAGGAGATAATGACGTTGAGCCGATTTTCATCAATTTTCCGGATGACTTTTTTGTTGTAGGAAACATTATTTTAGATGATATGTTTTTGAAGTGGTACTTGAAGTCACATTATTCAATTGACTTTTCATCTACCGTTGGGTCGGGGGATTATTTAGTGAAAGTAATGGTAGAGGAATTGGATGTATGTGAAGAGCAAGAGCAAGAGCAAGAAAGCGACTCAGATGAATCAAATGAAGATAGTCGTGTTCTTTGTACATTAAGAAAGGGACAAGGAATTGAGCTTCTTCGTAATAATTTATTTATGATTGTGAGTGATGATGCGAGTGACGATGACAGTAATGATCCGAGTGACTACGAGAGTGACGATGCGAGTGACGATGCGAGTGATGATACCAGTAACCACGATAATAACAACAAAGAGACAGTAGGTGATGGTCTAGAACGCGAAGACATAAACAATGAAAATGTAACGTGTGAAACACCTCTTCATAAAGTATCTAGTCAGTTAAGTTTTGAGCATATGGAAGATGACATTGTAAAGGTGGAAAGTGTGAATGACACCTCAAAGACAGCTAACGCAACGGGTGTTCCTACCACCGGAACATGTACCTCGATGTAACTAAAAGTATTACTGTAAACAATATAAATAATTTTGAATATCTATAGTATAGGATGTGTGACACCCAACCCATCATGGCATCGAAACCTGCTACTTTACCGCAAGTAGCACCTAATCATCTTCCACTTTCTACTACTGCCTCGCATACGCATTCACATTCATCTGGATCGACTGCTACAGTAGCATCTGCAAAAACTAGTGAACACACACCACCAAAACAGCAGAGTAATAGTCAGGTAACTGTATCTCAGTTACGACCATTATCAGACAAGTGGATATTATGGGCACATTTGCCTCATGATACTGATTGGAGTGAACATAGTTATAAGAATATATATGGGTTTTCAACTGTCGAAGAAGCAATCACAATTACAGAGATGCTTCCTGCAAAGTTGATTATCAACTGTATGTTGTTTATAATGCGTACAGGTATTATGCCAATATGGGAGCATCCTCGAAACAGAAGTGGAGGATGTTTTTCATACAAAGTTGCAAACAAGGACGTTCATCAGGCTTGGAAGCAACTCACGTATGTACTTGTCGGCGATACAATTTCAAGTAATGTGAACTTTTTACCAGTGGTAAATGGAATAACAATTTCGCCTAAAAAAAACTTCTGTATTATTAAAGTGTGGATGGCGACATGCACATTTCAAAATGCATCTATTATTCGCGAGTTGGAAGGTATTACTCCTCACGGTTGTTTATTCAAAAAACACACCCCCGAGTATTAAACCACCTGAATACTATATTACAAAATAATAGCAAAATAACATCAATAATGTATCAGTTACTCTATTTATCATATAGTATACGATATGTATAGTATATAATATATATAATATTCAATCAACTTCTTCACAAAATGTTAAATTGCACGGAATTGCATTCTGTAAAATAAGATCCACTTTATCATCAAATAGTCTCTCGAGTTGTTCTTTGCTTTTTGCAACTAGCATTGTATGGTATATTGTTTCCACACTCGTGTAAGTATTGGTTTCCTGTGATCTTAGTATGTGTGTTTCCTTTGTTTCGACATATGGATCGACCATAATATAGTCACCATGTTTAATTTTTAGAAGATCTTTGGTGGTTATGTTTACACCACGACGTTTAAACTTATTCATTAAGTCAAGACGACTCGTATATGTGATTTCTGATGGATGGTCATTGAATCGCGAGTTTAATTCAATATAATAAACCTTGAATACTTTTTTACTGATAGATGTAAATGCAGATGTAGTTACCTGTCCTGTCGGATATAATATTGTAGATGAAGCGGGTAGAGTCGGTATGATCGATGGTTGTTCCATTACACAATGATGTTACAATTTGATTCTTGGTACTCTCTTGTTACTATAGTAATCTATAATATTTTGATATATCAATTTTACTTGGTAAAACATTATATTTTTTTTATTATAACTACAATATAACTCCAGTAAAAAAATAACAACCAATCATGTCATCTAAGAAGCATAAGAAATATCGATCGCGTTCCCGAAAGAATACCGTAACAAAAAAAACACGAAAGTCTTCTCCTATTAGCACCGGAAATACCACTCGAAAAGAAATAATAAAGGGTATAAAAAATATCACGCGTTCAGAAATGATGGAAGACTATCAACGCCTTGTCTCGGAATCATGCGACAAGTCAATTAACCAAGTTCGCAAAGTAGGAAATGACGTAATGGATTATTATTTCTTCAAGCATCGCATAAACACAAAATCAAAACGTGGAAACACGTATTTTGACTGGATTAAAACTCCGTGGCACATGAACGAACCAGAGTACCGTATGTATAAGTTCAATTTAGCACAAGGGAAAACACCGGAAAAGGCGAGATATGGTGTCTTTCGGCTATATTATGGCGCGATCAATGGATTTAAACCTCTCATCGCAAAGTGGCTATTTTGTAAATATAATCCTACAACAATTCTCGACTTCACTGCTGGATGGGGTGGTCGATGTATTGCAGCCATGTCTCTCGGTAAAAAGTATATTGGTTTCGATACAAATACCGACTTGCAATCAGCATATAGTCACCTTATACGTGATGTAAATCCTGATATAAAACCCCAAGTCTATTTTAAAGACAGCGCGACAGTTGACTTTTCAAAGTACAAATATGATATGGTATTTACCTCTCCTCCATACTTTAAGAAGAAACAACCCACGGAAGGATATGCACATATGCCGGAATATACAGACCGAGATGACTTTAATGCGCGGTTTCTGTTTCCAGTGATAGAGAGAACATATGCTAACCTATGTACTGGAGGTATATATGCTCTTAACATACCTGTAGATATGTATGAAGATATTAATAATGCAAAGATTATTCCTTCTAAACTATATGCAAAGCATCCAATGTATGTACAACCTCGGTTCGCTCGTGGAAATCCTCTTGATGTCGCATCAAATCAAGAGGATGCAGTTGAAAATATTTATAAGGAATATATTTATGTCTGGAAGAAGGTGTAGCTACTGTCATAATAACACCACCTTAATTTTGTGATAATGTTCCAACAACTGTTTCATTGTAATACCCTTCTAAACAAAGTCGGTCATTCACGGTATATGTTCCATTACTGTTCTGTGTAATCGACCCAGATGTTTGGGTCGCACTTATTCCATCAAGCGTAACACTTTCTCCAGCATTCATCTGATTGATATCAGAAACTGTAAATGCAAATGGAAGTGTCATTTGTTTTCCATCAATGGTTCCTGAAAAATAGTAGGCCATATTAGTATTCGATATTTAGTACGTATATGATATATGTAAATACTTTATTTTACATATAACATGCAATATAGCAACATGGTAACAACAATTATGTAGTAACAACACTTATGAAGATGGCAACGGTGCCAAGCACAACTTCACAGCACCAAGCGACGCGACATAATACTTCACCACAAGTGGCAAGTCATTCTCTAAATACATCTCAATCTGACTACATAAGTTGGTACACTTAATAAAATATCCCAGATTCTTTAGTGAAAACTCACCCTGAATGACTTTACTCGCGTCCTGTTTATGAATAAACTCCATACTACCATCCGATTCAACCCTCCTCACCTCCGCCGTCGCAAACTGCCCCGAACAACGAAAAATAAGCTCATTTCCAACCGATTTAATCTCCAACTTCTCTGATATACATGAGAGATCGCGGATAATCTTCTGAAAGTCAGCAGAAGGCAGGTTAATAACACTTGAAAATGTCACCTCTGGCTCGACCAACTCATCGGGGTCTGGCTCAATTAACCTCAACTTTTGTGTTTTACACTGTTTAATATCTCCATTCTCGAACTTCAACCCAAGATACGAAACAATACCATCATTATAATCCTTATTTTCAATATACATTGTCAGCATGTCATCGTTATCAATCGAACTGATTAACTTGAATAAATGAAACATATTCACTCCAATGATAATCTTATCCTTATGACATTCATATAACTCGAACTTACTTGCCTCTAGAAACAGATGTGCCAACATGGTATGCGACTTATCCATATTGATAATTCTAATACCATCTTTCTGAAACGTGATATTTGTCTCAAACAACAAGTCCTTCAATGCACTCATAAGTGTTCTTACTGGTGCAATCTGAACCGTCTTTATTGTTAACACATTATCTGATGTTGCGTTTGAAAAGCTCATTTCAACGAAAAGTGCGTATAATTATATTTACATTTAAGGAATCTTTATATTGTTTCTATTTTCTTACATTTAGACTGTGGAATAATAATTATTCGCTGGAGACAAGGGACAAGCGAGAGAATGTAATGTTGGTACGAATTATTATGTATGATCTCGTTTTTACATAGTAGTTTGTTGTATAAATATTCGCTGGTATATATAACTAGAAGAAGTACATCTGATATGACAAAAACAAAAAAGGTATTGAAGTCACATCACAATGTATCTCAACGCAAGAATGGCAAGTCGTCTCGTAAAAATAAAACCGAGAGAACTTCTGCATTTTCTGAAATAAAACATAAAGATGGGTGGGTTCGAATCAAAATAGAAGGCGAACCGTACAATCGTGGAATGAACCATGGAACATTATTATCTTCAATGTTTCCACGCATGTTTGAGGTACTTGGATTTGCGTTACAAAAAAATTACGGTCATGATATTGACTTCTTTCTCTCGGTATGCAATGACATATATAAACCGATTATTCATCGGAACTATCCTGAGTTTTTAGAAGAAATGAGAGGTATTGCTGATGGTGCTGGAGTATCACTGAATCACATTATACTAGTAAACATATTCTATGGTCTGGATGTATTCTACCCGCATCTGAAGGAGATTGTAAATAGTCGAACCACATCTCTCTCGTCATCAATAAAACAAAAGTACAAGAAGTTCCTCAAAGAAGACAATCATGAGAATAACGGCGACAGTAAACCCAATAATTCCGACAGTCGTAGTAAAAAGGAAGTAAACGATCATTGTTCTCTCATTATGGCGGTCGGGTCTGAGTGGACAAGTGATGGCAAAATGGTATATGCACATAACACAATGTCATCATTTTTATCTGGCCAATTTTATAATGTTATTATTGATGTGACACCCCCTCTCGGTAAAGGAAACCGTATGATATACCAAGGCCATCCTGGTGCAATATTCGCCGCTGACTTTTTCATAAATAGTGCCGGATTTATTGGTGGCAATACTACGATCGCCAACTTCACATCATTTGAACTCCATGATCCGATTGGGCTACGTATACGTCAATGTATGCAGTATGCTACATCTCTCGAAGAGTATGATACGATCTTACGAACTCGAAACTCAGGCGATTATGCATCATCATGGATGTTTGGTGATACAGTAAATAATCGAATTATGAGAATCGAACTGGGCGTAAAATATATCAACACAGAGTACAAGGATAATGGATACTTCGTCGGGTTTAATAGTACGTATGACGAGAGAATACGCAAAAATGAGTGTGGGAATCACAAGAACGGCGACTTTGACAACATAAAAACATCGATTGGAAATCGAAGACACCGTCTAGAAGAACTAATGGAGAAGTATAAGGGTTCTCTCAACCGAGACATTGCAAAGAAAATAATAACAGACCACTACAACATATATGGAAAGAAAACGCGACCAAACTATCGAACGATATGCAAACATGCATTTGTAGATGGAAAGGCCCCACATCCATATCAACCATCCGGTTCCTACGATGCAAAAGTGGCGGATACAAACATGGTACAGCATATGGAGTTTATGGGTAGATGGGGTATTCCATGTGGTGCAACATTTGATGCAGCCTCATTCTCTCGAAAACATAAACAATGGAGAGAATGGGGAAGTCATATACGTGGATTAAATACCAAACGACCATGGTCGATTATTCGCTAGACGCGACCGGGATAACCTATGTAACAGGAATGTGAGAATTGGGAGAAATGGGTGGGTTTACTAGTAACGGAAAGTCGCTAGTTGATATATGGAAAGGCGTATGTGTTGTGCGACTTGCATCTGCATTTATCATTGATTGCCTACTTTGGGCCATATTGAATAATATCTCTTCTCCATCACGAGAGGTATGCTTCTTATATATTTCCTTTATCCTCTCGCGTTTTCCTTCATTTATGGTTGAATCTCTCGGTTTATTAATATCAATCGCGTTCGACCTTGCAGTCTGATCAAACACCGTTGATATTAGATTGATGTTTTCAACAAGGTCGGACTCAAAGTCGGTTCTTTGACTCTTTTGAGAGATTGTATGTAAAATAAATATCGTGTTCACAACAAATGTTTTATAGATTGCTTCTTTTTCTGGTTCTGTACTGTCAAATAACCCGCGTTGGAGTTTACTTTCGAACATTTCATATATTTCTGATAGATTCTCTCGGTGCATCTTTACAAACGCAACAATCGCTTTTAATAGTTCGACGGTTTCATTATGTGAAAGACGGTGATGAAGATCCCATTGTGATTTCATGACGTCGAATATTTGTGTTTCAACCGAGAGATTATGTGTTAAATGAGGAGGGGAACGGGAACGGGAACGGGGAC
>Ga0194119_10012356_pt1 | contig 10831 bp, 7 predicted proteins | sample TA2MahC100mmetaG_FD_148620 | JGI IMG/M metagenome (GOLD analysis project Ga0194119, IMG submission 148620) | Freshwater microbial communities from Lake Tanganyika, Tanzania - TA2015018 Mahale Deep Cast 100m | ecosystem: Environmental > Aquatic > Freshwater > Lake | place: Tanzania: Lake... | reverse complement strand
AAATGGAAGGGTTAGCCACAGATTTCCACAAACTTGAAGCACCTATAGTAGAGTTAGCCTTAACATTTCCTTGGTTAATTATTATAATAGGATTAGGAGAATTATCACTTGTATCATTATATTTCAAATATTCAAGATTTCCAAAATCAACAGCACTTATATTCATTACAAAATTCAAGTAAGCCTGAACACTCAAGTTGAATGGTGCAGAAAATTGCCCATAATTAGTTCCATCATCAGTGGCTGTTACGCTCCATCTGTAATAATCTCCATTATCTATTAAACAGTTAAGCGGTGGACCTATGCTTTGTAAAGAAGAGCCCGAACTAAATATGTAAGTTGTAGCCCCATTATAGTTACTGTCTGCACAAGTTGAAGAAGCAATTAAAGAAATATTAATTCTGCTATCAACTATACTGTCTCCATCATCGTCACTTGAAGCAAATGTAAATATTTGATTAGTTCTGTTCAAAGTTACGCTTCCATTAGAAGGATAAATTAAAGTAACATTAGGAGGGCTATTTATTATAGTTATGTTACTTGAATTGACTGTAAAGCTATCCATTCCATCCATTATAGTTAACTCTGCCTTCCAATTCTGTCCTTTTGTGGTATTTCCATCACCAAGAGTTGCAATAAAAGTAGTTCCATTCGCATAGCTTTTATTAAACTCAACAGTCAAATGGACAAAGCTATTGTTATACCATCTGACAGTAACGTTCATTGTGTGGTTATTCAAATCAAGAAGTGTTGTTCTTACATTCAAATTTTCTGCAGTCTTATTTTGCCCTAAAGTAGAATTAAGTATTACAGCTGTTCCATTATAAGGAACATTATTTCCGACAGTAAAAGTATATACGGGAGAAACATTGTAGGCTCCGGCGTTATCACTTACGTTAACCCTCCAGTGATATGTCCCTTCACGTAAACGATAAATATCAAGTATTTCTGCAGCTGTAAGAGTTTTATTGAAAATAGCAACATCATCAATAAGGCCTTGGAAGTTATTATTTCCAGCTAATCCTCCAATTCCCAAAGAAGCATTTGTATCCATCAAAGAACCAGAGTCTATGCTTAGAATGGAAGATTTATCTACCAATCCATTGACATAAGCTGTAGCATTTCTTGATGTCCTATTATAAGTGACGGCATAATGATACCACGTAGTATTTGGTACAAATACCGTATTGGTATTTATTTGAACTCCAACAGTAGAGTTACCAATAGAAAATGCTATGGTCTTTGAGGCATTTTCAAATACAACTAAATAATCTCTGTCAGTGGAATTGACTTGTTTGCTGACAATAGATCTATAAGCATTATCGCTAGTCACATTATTTGAAAAATTAAGCCATGCAACAACTGTAATCTCTCCAGTTATACTTGGAGAATTAAGTAAAGCATGGTCATTCAAAAGAATAGCTTCAGTATTATCAACCTCATAAGCCATGCCTAAACCATTTATGCTTCTTTCACGTCCACCGTTTAAATTAGAAGGAGTTCCATTGAATGCACCAGTAGCATAATCAACAACACTCGTCATATTATCTCCAAAAATAGTGTTATTGTCAAAGTGGTAAAGCAAGAACATTCCTTGAGTAGAATTGTACTTCAATGGAGGTATGCTATAATTAAAGAAGAACGTGCCGTTTGTTGTGAAGTTAACAGGTCCATACATTATATTTTCGTATGAAAAGTCATTATCAGTATCCACAAAAGCGGTTAAGTAGCCAGCCGTTCCATTTATCCAGTCAGTATCGTTTATCCCTAAGCTAATGTTTACACTTCTGACATTTGTTATAGAACCATTGGCAGGAGAATTCAAGCCGAATACATTAGGCGCCTTGCTTTCAGTATAAGTAACATTGAACATAAGTAAATCCTGTGATAAAGTACACGCTGCATCTTCTATATCATTCAAAACTTCTGTTCTTGCTATAGCTCGTGTTCCAGTACTACCAAAAAAGTTTCCACATGTCCAAGTCTCTAAACTTGTAACATTAACACAGCTTCTTCCAGGGTTAGCAGTTTTATCGGGGCAAGAAACACCTAAATTAGTAGGGCTTGCTCCTCCATTCGCATCAACATATAAGGGACAAGTAGTAAACCCTGTTGAAATATCATTCCACCATTCATAGCATAAAAATACTTGATTTACTAATTGGCAATTGACTATAGAGCTATTAAATACTGTAATATTTATTCCAGAGTATTCGTTAATATTCATCGTAGTATCTTCATTAGTTCCATCATCGCAACTAATCCTATCTGTCGCGCATGCAGCAGGATAAGTTCCAGTACAAGCGCTTGTGTAAGTATTAGGACTTCCGCTATTTATCATCGCATTACAACCCCGAGCTTTCAATTCGATCGCTCCGCCAGGTTGTGCTTGAGGGTCAATAATATGGTCAAATTCAATTTCCCCCCCAATAATACGTAAATCAAAAGTATCTTGAGTTCCATTCAGATTAGTCAAATATACTTTATTGTAAACATTTTCACTTATATTTTCAAAAGTAACAATGATGTTGGTGGAATTAAATTCATAAACTTCTATAAGAACATTTTCTATAAGTGTTCCATTAGCGGCTCGTGGGTAAATTGTAATATCTTTTTCATTTGTTAGATTAATTTCAAAAGTAATTCTTACATAATGTCCATCCTGTATTGTTTCGCTCCAGGTTCCGTCTAGTTCTTTAGTTTCATTATAAATATTAGATATAAAATTCCTGTTTTTATCAAGATGAGCCGCATCAATAATTACTATGATATTAAAAGTCTGTTCACTTAAATGTGGAGCAACCCACTCAACATAGTCTATATATCCATCAGAATCAGAATCATTAACTGAATATATCTGCAAATTAGTTTCATTCTCAATCCACTCAATTATTATGGAATCCTTACTTTCTACCTTTAACTTATCAGATAAGCTTGTAAAAACAAGCACATTTTCATAATGAACATCATCAGGGCTGACAACAGACACTTTCTTCTCATATTCACTTACAGTTTCTTCAGTAGCTGTTGGGCCCGGAGTATAGTATTCTACTTCAACTCCTAAGTCTCCTTCATTCAAATTAACTTCTACCTCTTGTGTAGGATTATCTTGTGCAATTACCCTTCCAGTAAACCTAAGCAATCTTAGTATCTTTTTCCACAGTCCTTCCCTATGCAATTCGAATTCGGCAGTTACTTGACCAGTTATAAAAGAAGAGGAATCAGAAAGACCATCATTACTTTCTTCATTGACTGCTACAGTTATTTTATTTACTGTAATGTTATCTGCACTTGCGGGTATCTCAACAATCAAAGAGGTGTTTTCATTTAATGGATCAAGAGTTATTGTCTTTACCCATTTAACCGACTGATCAAGAACCGCCCCAAACTGTATCAAACTTACATTAGAGATACTAACATTGAAGGCTGTTTGATTAAGCTGAGTAATATTGACTTCAGTTTCGTTTATTTGAGTGGAGTTAATTTCAGTCTCATTTATTGTTGTAAAGTTTTCAATTGGGGTTATTTCAGCTACATTGGTTTCCTCAAGTTGGCTATCTTCTTTTTTATTTTCAATTTTTATTTTTTCACTTACCTCTAAAATATTCTCACTATCATGTTTTAAGGAAATGATTAATTCTTCTTCTCTATCAGCGACTAGTCCAAATTTAGTTATATCTATTGCTAATTCTAATTTTTCATCTCCAACATAATCCTCTCCAAATCCCTCTGAATTAACCGAATATTCTGTGTTTATCTTGACTTCTTTGTTTTTAACTTGAATATCTAAAACATTACCAGGCAATTCATTTCCGTCATGTTTAACGCTTCCAGTAACTAAAGAAGCAGTCTCTCCATTAGACAACTCATAAGAAAAAGGCTCCTCCTTGGAAACTCTTCCGCTCAGGCTATTTTCTGCAATTTCTGCTACAATATTTCCAGTTATAACAGTACCACCATCATTATCTTCTGTTTCTGCGCTCCCTTCTTCACTATCGCTCTGTTCTATCTCTCCATTTGCTTCCACGGAATTTTCTGCATTGCTTTCCTGACCAGTATCTTGCCCATCGCTAACAAGAGCTTCTCCATTATCTTGATCTTCTTCAATTATGTAAATCTCAAAGTCAAGAAAAGGGTATTCTTTTTTTTCCCCTGCAATACCATATCCTATTCCATTACCTGAAAGAGATTTACCTTCGGCGTAAAATGCACCTTCTACTGTTTCATCAGATATAAGTTCAGAAAGGAAAAATTGCTTTGTTAAATTCCCGTAAGATACTGAAATGATTGAGTCAGCAGGAATCAACTCTCCTTCCACCAAATTTAATTTAAGGTTACCAGTAATTTCTTCACCAAAATTGTATGCAGTATCCAATTCCAATAGAGCGTTTCCAGTAATACCAAAGGAGAATAAGTAAACAAAGGAAATTGCGATGGCTAAAAATATTAAAGAAAAGATTTTGACCAACCTTTTATTTTTATTTGGTAGGCTTGTTCCAAGATATGTAGTTACAACATGTCCATCAATCCTTTTTGTTTCATAATAATATGGTCCAAACTTCTTTCCATCCTTATAAGTATATTTTTTATGCACCACTTTTAGTTCTCTTACGCTCTTTTTATAACAAAAACTAGCAAACATTCTTTATAAAGTCTTCTCAAAAAAATAGATAGTTCTCTTACACAAAAAAAGACTTATTTTTTCTACTAATCTGAAGGTTTCTATGAAGATTATTTATATTATCCTCGCAGACAAAATCATGTTGCCTAAACCCTCCTCCAAAAGTCTTTGGGATATGCAATAACTCATGGATTATTACCTTATCTTGCTGTTCATTATTCAATTTATCAAACCTTTCAAGAAACTCTATTGTATAAAAAGCAGGTATTTTCATTCCCTTCTGCATAACTTTTCCAATAGTATGACATCTAGCAATTGTCCTCTTAGTACTTGATCCAAAAGACCTTAAACATTCAACTCTATTCAAGTCTATATGATTCATATCAAGAGTCTTAACAATTTCAATCAACCTATTCTTCAAATCAGGAGCATAATCATACCTCATCTTATCACCAACATTATTTTATTTAGAGTATATAAAAATTTATCTCGTCAATATCTCTAAACCATCAAGATTCTTTATAACATAATCTTTTCCAACAGCTTGTTTGGTCTTCAGATTAATGGCCTTAACAAACTTGTTTCCTATATCTGTATGCAATCTATATGCAAAGTCTAAAGCAGTAGAATTGGGAGGCATTAAGAAACAATCAGGTAAGACATTTCCCTTACTATCTTCCATTTTTGCTCCAGCAGGAAAAACTGCAACATATTTCAAAATATCAAAAACAACTCCATTTAATATTTCTTGAACCCCGGTAGAACCAAATTCATGCATAACTTTCCTAATCATCTCAAGAGCATTCTTTTGAGGAGTGCTTAATTCCTTAAGTATCCCAAAATCCTTTTCTCCAGGAATATATTTTATCAGGCCAGCTTTATCTGCCTGTCTCAAACTTAATTCTCCATCTGCAAAACAAGCGATAACAGGATAACTAAACTCTTTCTTTATTTTAGTAAAATTACTCATTCCATTAGGCCTGTCAACTTTATTTGCAGCAATTATCATAGGTTTTGTATAAACCCTCAAAGCTCTAGCAAAATGAAAAAGAGTTTCATCAGTCCAAATACTAGGTCTGATAATATCAAACTTTTCCTTAATAACAACATGATTAATATCATCTTCAGTAACTTTCAATCCAGAAAATTGTTTAGCAACCGTTTTCGCAAAATTTCCCTTTTGCATTTCCATGCTTTTCATCACAGTAGACCAGACTTTTCTTAAAATTCCCAAATACCATAAATCAAGTTCTTTTTCAATCATCATTATATCTTTTGAAGGATTGTAATTTTCTGTTTGCTTTCCCCCTTCATCAGTTTCTCCAGACATATCAACTACATGGATAAAAGCGTCTACTCCTGCTAAATCATCAAGAAACTGATTTCCTAGTCCCTTTCCCTCACTAGCTCCCTCAACAAGACCTGCAACATCAAACAAATCTATAGGAACAAATCTATGCCCTTCGCGTACATATCCTTGCCTTGGATTAGAAACTTTCCCAAAATCTGCAGCTAAATCATGAATCTTAACATAAGCCATCCCATGATTAGGTTTTATTGTAGTAAATGGGTAGGAAGCAATAGCTACATCTTGTAAAGTAGCAGACTTGAAAAAAGTACTTTTACCACATGAAGGTTTACCAACTAATCCTATTATCATAAATTATCAACAAAATCGTGTGTTTTAAGTGTTCCTATTCTGTCTGAAAATAACTTCAAATATGTTTGAATATTAGATATTGTTTATAAATAATAAATCTATTAAAACAACATGATTAACAAAACAATTGCACTATTATTAATGCTTCCATTATTAGTGAGCACAACATTAGCATGCTCTTGCATTTACTATGAAAACACAGAAGCCAAGCTAAAAAATGCAGAATACATATTTACAGGAGAAGTAGTAAATATACAAACAATCAATAACTTACAAGAAGTTACTGTAAGAATAATTAACCACTGGAAACCATCCGCCTTCCCAGAATCAGTAAATCTAAGCTCTATGCCACAAAAGATACAGGAGCCAACTGCGGATACAACTTTGTTGAAGACAAAGAATATCTTATCTATGCATATTTAGACGGAGAAAAAGGAAAGTTCACAACAAATTCATGTATGGGAAACTTATTGTTAGAAGAAGCTCAATCCGAGATAAATGATCTAAACAGTCTTCTAAACAAAAATCCAGAACCTCCACCAACTCAACCAAAACCAATAAAGTCAAATATATTCACAAAACTCTTTAGCTGGTTTAAAGACTTATTTTCTTGATATTTCAAATCCTTTATATGAGCCCACCAGTCCACATAAATTGATATTTGTGGTAACTTCAAAACAAGTATATTTTGAAGTGATGTGAACCTGAAACCTGATTAAAATCCAAATGGATTTTTAAGGGATTTTCAAATCCCTTATGAGCCCACCAGGATTTGAACCTGGGACCCCTGCTGTTCTTAGCTGTGTAGCTTAAACACTAAACTTCTAGCGAAGTCTATTCGTATAAGAGCAGTGCTCTAACCGGGCTGAGCTATGGGCTCCTAAATATAACTCAAAAATAGTTCTTTTTAATGTTTCGCTTTTAGCTTACTTTTTACAAACAACCAAAGCATAACCTTTATCTTTATCAGTAAATACTTTAGAATCCGTAAAATACATCTTGCAGAACTTTTCAAATTCCTCTGAATAATATTTGTATAATGCTGCAACCACAAACTCATCTCCAGATTTAAAATCAATCCATCTTCCCTCAACTTTCTTTTTTGTCTCTTTATTTATCTTATACAAAAATTCAACTCTGGAATTTCTAAAACGAGCATCAAATTTTATATCTCTCTCACTAAATCCCATTGCAAACATTACATGTTTAAACCAATTATGGAATGACTTATCTTTGTACTTCTCTATATCTACAAGTCTTTCTCCGACTCTTACGCCATTTCCCATAATAAGAACATCTCCTTTATACATATCTCGATTTAATTCAAACAAATACTCATTAATATCAAAACAAGCAATTACTCCTCCTAACAAAACAACAACATTTTTCTTATACTTTCCAAGCTTTAGTAACATGGAGATATTTCGTAAAGACATTCCATCTCCTGAAGAAAGAAATGGTTTGTAATCTTTAACATTTGCAATTTTTGAATTTTTTACATTTGAAACAGCCAAATCAAGTAAATATTGAGATGCGTTCAAAGGACAATAGCAAATTTCTGCACTCTTATTCCTAGAAACAATCTCTTTGATTAACTCTGAAGCCTTGAATCCATCTCCACAATAAATATCTATCAAATTAAAAGGTTCATTTCCAATACTTTTGGAAATCAAATCTGCTTGTTCTTTTATTAACCTCAATTCCAATTCAAAAAATTGTTTCCTATAAGAAGGAGTAGTAGCAAAAGAAAGAAAACCTCTAGCCATATCGTCCGTCAAACTAAGATATTGCAAATCAGACAGCTCCCATGACTTATTCCCGTTTGTTTTAGCAAACCCATTCTTCAGAAATCCTTGTAACAATATGTCGTGCAACCACAGGTTTTGACCCATACTACTTCCAGACATATAAATTATTAGAACAGCTATTATTTATTCTTTGCTATTGGTATTTTACTATTAAGTAATAGGGATAAAAAAACTTAAATCAAAAAATCGATGCAACAATTAAAAGTTTCATTAACATCAGTTAATAATATTTAAAAGGCATCTAAAACAGATAATCTTGTCGCCCTAATAGTCTAGTGGTCAAGGACGCGGCCCTTTCGCGGCCGAAACCCGGGTTCGAATCCCGGTTGGGGCATAAAGCGGAAGCAGAGCGATCCCTAAACCCCTCTGCCTCTGCTTTAAATTTTAGTAAAATTAGCCTATTCCTCTCAAAGCCTTTTTTCTATAAACAAAACCAAGAATTAAGCCAAGAAACATACCTGAAAGATGAGCAATATTAGCGGTATTTCCACTAGTAGAATAGAAAAAACCTATTAAGTCTCCTAGAGCCCAGACTATTCCTGCGATAAAAATCGGCATCGGAAATCCAAAAGCAAAAATCATCATTAAAGGTCTAATAACAATTAAAGATCCTATAATTCCAAAAATAGCTCCACTGGCCCCGAGAGATGAATCATAAAAGTTTACGCTAACAATATTCGCAAGTATTCCGCTAATAAAAAAGACTAACAAAAACCTTCTGCTTCCTATAATCCTTTCAAGCATACTTCCAAATAGAGCTAAAGCAAAAGCATTGTAAAGTAAATGAGCGAATCCTCCATGTAAGAATATGGGTGTTACAAATCTCCACAATTGAGAAGGGGCTTTATCATTTAACAAAAATAAATCAGTAAATCCTGAAACAAATAACTGAATTAAAAATACAACAAATATTATTCCACAAAGCTTCAAGGAATAAAACCTAAACCTCTTTCTTCTATCCATAAATAATAATTAAAATAAGTAAATAAAAACCTATCTAAAAACCAATTAATATAAACTATGAAGTGGTAACAAATAGAAAGATTTAAATAGACATAATTTTAATAAAAATTATGAATATAAGAACATTTGGTGAACAAAAACCAACAACATTAGAAAATAATTCAGATCATCTATTTAAAGTAGAAACTCTATTAAAAAGACTAGGTTTTAAATCAAAATTAGGCCCAGTATTTGTAGATACACCAATAGGATTTTATTCCTCACCAGATCGTACAGCCTTAGTTCAAGTTTTTACAAGATATACACATAGAGATGCGCCATTGGCAGCGAACTATTATCAAGTAATTGGGTCAACAGGGGTAGCAGATAATGCAATAGAATCTATAAGAGCTTTAAGCAATAGAGAGGGATATGAAGAAATGGGGCATTTAGCGGACAGAATTGATTTATCTAATTAAATACCCAATCTTTATAAACTCTCCAAATTAATCATAATCATGAATTTACAAACCTTGAGGTTTATTCATAGTCGCTAAAGAAAGCAATTCTAGTTTTAACACCGTTACACAAGATTTACAAAATACAAATTCTTTATATAATAAGTATAAGGAAAAACTAAATATATGGCGGATGTTGTGTAATGGTAGCATACCGGCTTGTGGCGCCGTTGGAGTGGGTCCGATTCCCACCTTCCGCTTTTCGGTTCTCCGCAGCGAGTGTCCCAGCAAGTTGAGGACGGTCGAGCAAGAGAGAATCGAAATAATTAGAATAAGGAATTTAACATGATATACCAACCAGAAAACGTCAAAGGATTTACTGATTACCTTCCACCAGAATCCCAAAAGAGAGCAGCTGTGAAGGCAGTTATTGAAAAAACATTCCAAGAATATGGGTTTATTCCTATAGAAACTCCTACGATAGAGTATGAAGAACTTATGAAATCGAACCCTATGGAGGAAGAAGATTCAACAGTTTCAGAGCGTTTCAGGCTAAAAGACAGAGGGGGAAGAAATTTAGGACTAAGATACGAATTTACATTCCAGTTAGCAAGAATATTCAAACAAAATCCAAATATAAAACTACCATTCAGAAGATATCAAATAGGCTCAGTATTCAGAGATGAGCCAGCCGGTCCAAATCGTTTCAGGGAGTTTACACAATGTGATGCAGATATAATTGGAGATTCCTCAATCCAAGCAGATGCAGAAGGTCTGGCCATATTTGCAGATGTTTTTAACAAGCTTAAAATCAAATATGAAATAATTATTAACAATCGTAAACTTCTAAACTCCATCCTTGACAGCGTTCAAATAGAAAATAAAAATCAAGTCATACGCGAAATAGATAAATTAGACAAGCTAGGAGAGGATGAAATCAAAACAAATTTGAGAAAATATGCAAATACCAATCAAATACTTTCATTATTCAAGCTTTTAGAAAAGGACATTAACTTCTTTAAAGAAAATATGTTCGACGGGGCAGAGGAAATAGTTCAACTAAAAGAAATAACGACATTCTATGGATTTAGTGTAAAATTCAATCCTTCTTTAGTGCGAGGATTTTCTTATTATACTGGAAATGTATGGGAAGTAAAAGCAGAGGGTATGAAAGAAACTATTGCAGCTGGAGGCCGTTATGATAAAAGCGTAGGCCGATTTATTAATAAAGAAATACCAGTGGTAGGCATATCCTTCGGCCTAGATAGAATTGCAAAAAAAGCAGATATAGCCATACCATTAACAAAAGCAATTGTAATCTCAATAGAAAAGGAAAAAGAAT
>Ga0194119_10012334_pt1 | contig 10845 bp, 10 predicted proteins | sample TA2MahC100mmetaG_FD_148620 | JGI IMG/M metagenome (GOLD analysis project Ga0194119, IMG submission 148620) | Freshwater microbial communities from Lake Tanganyika, Tanzania - TA2015018 Mahale Deep Cast 100m | ecosystem: Environmental > Aquatic > Freshwater > Lake | place: Tanzania: Lake... | reverse complement strand
ATACCCTCGTAAATCCCGGTGTATCAACGGCACAAACTATGCTTCTGCCCGCGGATTTCGCCCAAGAAGCGAAAGGCGGAATCCCTCTCGAAAAGGCCGTGCGTCTTTTCTATGACTTTGCTGGAGAGGGTATTCTGATTGGGTATGATATACACTCTTCCATAAATCATCTGAATGCGGTTTTGAGCAAGTCAAATAAAATGATTGAAAATTCACCCTTATGCTTGAAATTGTTAGCAAAGAAACTCATTCCTAACCTTCAGCCGAAATCAATTAATGACATAGCGGCATTCTTTAAACTTCCCGTTGTGGATACACGGCGTACGGAAACGGCGGTTTGTGCCGCCGTTGAAATCTTTTCCCGGTGCGGAGAACTGTTACAAGAACAGGAGTTCAGTACCGTAGAAGAGGTTTTAGAGTTTCAATATCCCGATAGAGACGCTGTTGATTTTAGCAAATATGCCTTTGACAAAGCTTTTCTGTGGGCAATTCCTCAGAGACCAGGCATCTATAAAATGAAGAATAAAAATGGCGATGTCATTTATGTTGGCAAGGCAAAGAATTTAAAAGTGCGCCTGAATTCCTATTTCTGGAATACTGCCGATCGGTTACAAAAGATCACCGATTTGCTGAATCATGTATACGCGATTGAATATGAGGAAACCGGTTCTGAACTCGCAGCGATGGTACGGGAATTTAGGCTGATACAACAATACCGTCCAAAATTAAACCAGCAACTTAAAGTCCATGAAAGAACGGCACGATACGGGAACTTGAAAAATTTCATCGTTATATTGCCTTCTTTGATGGAGGAAAGTTTGGAGTTGTTTTTTGTAAAGGATGGACTGTCATTACAACGATATGAAATTCTAAGGGATGCCGTAAACTTTTCCGGGGTAGAAAGAATTTTAGATGGGAATATTCAAGACGGCAATACCCTTACTGAAATCGAAATGGGAGAAATGGAGATTGTGCTGAGTTGGGTGGAGGCAAATAAAGATCAGGTGAATTACATCAACATGGACACCGTCAGCGGCAAAGAGGCATGCCTGAAGCTTTTGAAGGATTACATGCATGATGAAGAAACATTCAGGAAGAAGCATTTTCGCTGGTTATAGCAAATGGGAACACATACTGTGCAACCCTTAGAAATTATTTTAAGGAGTTAAAATGTCGGCTAACGATATCAGAAAAGTTATGCTGGAAGTAATAAGTGAGTTTTCAAAGCGAGAACACAGTTTTCAATCTCAAAGTGTATTAGACGAAACTGCAAAAAGGTTAAATGTTCGTAATAACATCGCCTTAGAACAAGCCATTCTTACCTTCTGGCAAGATTTATTTATATCTGGACAAATTGCCTGGGGCTATAATTTATGTAATCCAAACCCACCATTTTGTCATCTTACTGAACAAGGACGTAAAACCTTAGAGCATTACAGTCGTGACCCAGTAAATCCTGATGGTTATTTAGCATATTTACATAGTATTGGTGGTTTGAATTCAATTGCACAATCATATATAGACGAGGCATTAAAAACTTATAATTCTAATTGTTTTAAAGCAACTGCAGTTATGTTAGGCGCAGCATCAGAGAGTTTAATACTACGGTTAAGAGATACACTCATATCTCGAATGAGCTTATTAGGTCATACTACTCCAACGAGTTTAACAGATTGGAGAATAAAAAAGGTGTCAGACTCCATCGAAAAAATACTAGAAACCAAGAAAAATGATATGCCAGCAAAATTGCGTGAAGCATTCGATGCATATTGGTCAGCCTTTGTTCATCAGATCCGTGCTGTTCGAAATGATGCGGGACATCCTACAAGTGTTAATTTGGTAACACAAGAACCAGTTCACGCATCTCTTTTAATTTTCCCAGAAATTTATAAATTGATTAGTGAGCTTGAAAATTGGATTAACTCCTCATTTAGTTGAATATATGATGAAAACTTCAAATTGTACGAGAAAAACCATTTAAAGCGGTATCAAAATTCTTAAGTGCCCTTTCCCGGGATAATAAAAGGTGGAAAGGTTTTTATATCCCAAAATTAAAAAGAAGACACGCGGGATGGATTTTCCCGGTCATTCCAACTCGCACTGGAAACTGATCCCTTTGGTATTTAGGGAAGAAACTATATTAGAAGATAAACCGAACGCAGTATACGCTCCTCATAGTAAAAATGAATGAGAAACAAATTAATGCCGAATATTATCTTATCGAGGAATTCAGACAAATACTCGATGCACAGGGACTGCCCGTACCTGAGGACTCACAAGAGTTTCGTACAGATTGGCTATATCAATGCTGCACGCTTTTCCCTGGGTTTGATGGCGTTGCAGAAGCAGTCAAAGAACGGAGATTATGGGACAGGTTGTAAACATGCTATTTGGACCTCAAATGGTTCTTGATTCAACCGGCGGAGTATAGTATTAATAGCATTAGTTATGTTTTTCGGCCTGGTTCTTCGGGACTTTTTTTTATGTCGAATAGAGAATAAACATTTTTGATGGTATATGTAAATCACAAATTTTTGAGGTGAAAATAACGGAATGGATACAAGGGAAGAATTAAGATTATTGGCGAACAAATGTGTTGAATTGCTCAAGAAAAAGTATCAGGTAAAAAAAGTTTTCCTTATTGGTTCAATCGTAAAAGGGATTATTCATAAAAAATCGGATATCGATCTGGTCGTGGAAGGACTGCCGCCAGACCTTTACATAAAGGCATTAACAGAACTATGGGATATTTTACCGCCTGGCGTTGAAATTAACCTTATCCCGTTTGAGGATGCCTTTGAGAGTTTAAAGGAAAAGACGATAAAGGAAGGAGAACTTGTTTACGGATAAAGAAGCTCTGAAAAAAGATATCGAAATAGAGCTTAAAAACCTGCAAAGGCTCACAGAAGAGATGGAGGAATTAATGAGCAAGCTGCCAAAACCCCCTGGCTTTATAGAAACAAGGGCTGCAGGAAGTATTTTGCATGATTTCTATTGTGGTATTGAAAAGATTTTTGAAAGGATTGCAGTAGTAATTGATCAGAAAATGCCAGAAGGTGAAGACTGGCACAAACAACTACTTAAGCAAATGGCAACTCCCTTAGAAGGCATTAGAAAAGAGGTTATAAAAGAAGATTTATTTTTAGAATTAAAAGAATACTTAAGTTTCCGACACCTGTTTAGGCACATTTACGGTTTTAATTTGAAGTGGGAGCAATTTTCACGGCTATGCTATTCGATAGATTTTTTAAAAGAAAAGCTAAAATTCGTGGTAACGGATTTCTTAAAACACTAAGGAAAAATAAACTATAATAACGAATAGAGTATCTTTTGCCCATTAATGCTCGCTTTGGACTACGTTATTAAAATCATTTTAATTCAAACGCTGCCGTAGCCGGGGCGTTAGCCTTTACCTCTACCTGTCTGTCTTCTGCCTTGTACCGCTCATTCCACAGCTTTACGGTATATTTTCCTTCCGGTATATTCGTGATGGAAAAACTCCCATCATTATTGACTTTTGCAAAGTATGGATTTTGTAAGACCAGGACATAAGCCAGCATATCGACGTGCACATTGCACCGCATGGAAGCAACCCCTAATTTATTGAATGTGAACGGCCTTACTTCTCCCTTAAGCCATGTCCCCAGATTCACGTTATCTGCGACAGCGTCAGGTGAATAGACGTTGTGCTGAACCATATCGCTGTTCAGGAAATCGACCGTTGTCCCTTTTATCAAGGGAAGCACGTGTGGTATAAAGGCCATGTTTTTTTGATCCATGACGGCATGTTCTTTCGGTGGTTCAAAGATATTCTGCACATTTTCTATATAAGCAATGGAGTCCTTTAGATACTTGGCCTTTTTGGCCTTGACAGTGCCGTTAATAGTACCCAGGCCCTTTTCTTCGGCAAAAACGCGAATAGCAATACTTGCCGTTACGAAAAATACTGCGAAAAATAAGATACTGAGCGTTTTTCTATAAAGTTGCTTATTACTGCACATAGCTGTAAAAATCTCCTTTTCTTAAATTATGAGTAATGTCAGATTGTACAAAGCCGAGGGTAATTTCCGCCATGCAAATATAGAAATTAACCTTTGTTTTTTCACAGATTGTATTACATAATTTGGGTAACCAGCAAGTGATGTGTTCCTTTAAAAATCTCTCTTCGATTTCCCAAAGAGACCTTACCAGATTGATATCTTTTTCTTTCCATGCCTTATGTTCCTCCTTACAAAGAGTGGCCATAAAAGCCAACTCTGTTCCAATATGGTCTGAAAGCTCGTAGTATTCATGAGGAATTTGGAACCCCAATCTTCTATAAATTTCTTTTATCTTTAAAGTTGATTGACCATGTAAGTGTCCATCACGATATACGGATTCATAAGGCGCAACATATTTTGATAAAGGAACTTTAAAAAGATCGTGGTATTCCTGAACAAGGTTTTTAAGCTCTTCATTGTTTATGTTCCCCATCCTTGAAAGGGAATCGGCTGTTTGTTTAGATACAAAGTTTGAAGATTCTGGGGAATTGGTTAACTCCGTTAACATTTTAATAATATCTGCTGTTGGAGGTTTTAAGAATAGAGAAGAAAGAAAGAAGTAGAAATTGCTTCGACCGGAAGCTAATTCAGCGTAACTGTCGATTTTATCTTCTAACAGGTCAGGTAGTTCCATTGCCATCTTTTTGTTAACAGTGATGAAAGTTCCAACTAATTCGTATTTTTCTATATCTTACCATGGCTCCATCCAGCCCCAATCAAAGGTAACAGAAGGATTGGTGTAATCCCTTGAGGCAAATTCATCCGGAGTAGTTCCTGTGTTGCCAACATTTTCGCCAAAGTCAAGGGCCTTTCCAATGCATGTATTTACACACGCCGGCTTCGAACCTGTAAGGGCGTTCCTATCAGCATTTAATACCTTGTGGACACAGAAGGTGCACTTCTCCATCTTCTTTGTATTCTCATTAAACCGTGGGGCTCCGTACGGACAAACCTTGGCGCAATACTTACAACCGATGCATTTATCCTGGTCAATAAGCACAATGCCAAAATTTTCATCCTTTGTTATGGCATCGACGGGGCAGGATTTTAAACATGCCGGTTCCTCACAATGAAAACACGACATGGTGACAAAAAGACGCTTTGGCTCTTCCTCAGTGCCTCCCTGTTTTTCAATAACCGTTCTATACCTTGTCCCGTTAACAGTGTTTAACTCGGCATTGCATGCTACAGCGCATGCCCTGCATCCGACACATTTTGCGAGATTTATTTTAAAACCTAATTGACTCATCTTCTAGTACCCCCGTAAAAATCAAAATTACTATGTTTTCTCAATCTTTACCTTTGTTATGTAATAGCAAGCCTGACCAGAAATGGGGTCTGTAAGGCATATATCTGAAAAATCAGGGTCGCCCCTCTGCAACACATTTGCATTCGGGCCAACGCCAATTTTGGAATCATAATCCGATGATTCGCCATCAACCGTGTATGGTTTCGAGCCAAACCACTCCCTGCCGAAGTGGAAATCAATAACAACGGATTTACGTCGGAGACCTTTGATCACCCGGACTTTGCCCTCGGTGCTCTGCCCGTTGGGTGACGTTACGGTTACTTCATCGCCGGTTCGTATGCCAAGGCTTGATGCATCAGATGAATTGAGATATATGAACCCTTCCGGCTGGAGTTCAAGCAGCCATTCATTGCTTGTAGATCTTGACTGAACGTGCCATGCCCTCTTATAGGTGTTCATGGTATAATCATATCCGGCATCCTCAAACTCCGCGCCTTTTAGCCCAATATTAGGCTTTTCCCAGGCAGGAACGCCAGAATATTCTTCTCCGGTAAGTGCGTTTTTGCTATGGGCAACCTTCTCTGAGAAAATACTGATTAAGTCATCGTACCGGTTCTTTGCCCACCCGGATGCGCTGGGGTCTTCAACCTGTTTCGGATTTTCCCATCTGCCGCCCATTGTCATGTATGATTCTGTGCTATCTCCGGGAGACCCTGATGCGCCTTCGTCGCCAAGGCCATTGGAAAAATCGCCATGGGCTAATGTCTCATCCCAGAATTGATAGGCCGTGTCGAGATTCTTGCCTGTCCCCATTCCATCGGCGCCAAAATTGGGAAGATCGAGCTTTTTTGCCATCTGAATCAACTGTTCGTCGTAGGGCATCGGCCCGCTCCAGGCTTCGAGCAGTTCGTCTACGCTGCCAAAGGACAAGCCATCCAGAGCACTTCCGTCCGGTATATAAATCCTGGCTGAACTTCCTTCTATTGAAATATCCTTATATGAGCCAATAACAGGCCGCCTTATCGTAGCGGCCTTTGTTTTGAGTGTTGGATAGCTCGTAAAGGGTAATGAATATCTCTCAAGATAGGTGCTATCAGGGAGAATGTAGTCGGAAAGGGCTGCCGTTTCATCCATGAAGATAGAACAAGAAACAACAAGAGGAATCGCATAGCTATTACCATTCTTCTTTTTCAGGGCGTTCCTTACGCTCTGACTATTCGGCTGGGTATACGCAGGATTAAAGGTGTAAAGCATTAACGCCTTGCACGTATATGGATAACCAACTGCCATGCTTGGAATTGCCTCCTGAGTTACCACACTTGCAATCGGATACCATTGCCGCGTTGGTGTTTCTACTATCCCTTCGTATTTTGACCCTGCCCTTTCAATCCTCACGCCACTCGTTAAACCGCTCGATACAGGTCTTGAGGGTTCCTTTCCGCCAAAACGTTTTCCCAAACAGTAACCACCAATCCTGTCCACCCTTCCGAGAATGGTATTCAGGATGTTCACTGCCCTGGAGGTCTGAAAGCCATTCGTATGTCCCCAGGCGCCCCTGTATGCCTCGGCGCATGATTTTTTGTCACCTCTTGATAATTCATCAGCCAGTGTCCTGATAGTATCAGCATTCACTTTACAGAGCGCCGCCCACTCGTCCACCGTTTTACTTGTCACCTGATCTTTTAAAAGTCTGAATGATGTGGAACACTCATGACCGTTTACTGTTCCCGACCAATCAAGGGTAGCAGAAGAAGCGTCAGAATAGAGGGTAATAGTTCCGTCTTCTTTCCTCACCACAAAGGGTACAACGACCGATGTTCCTGATGTAGCTGAAGCAGCCTTTGTATTGAAACTTCCCCTGATACAGCCATTCGAGGCAGTTCCCAGCGTATTGGCGGCATCGTCTTTTTCGGGATAATAGAGTATCTCGTCTCCTATCTTTACAAAGCCATTTGATGGAAATGTACTTGTGCTTTGTACATTTATCGCTTTATCGGATGAGCTTATATCTGAGACAAGGGTTGTTACCCCTTTCGATAGGCCGGCCTCTGAGGCGCTGAGGAACTCCTCTCCCTTCCCTTCAGCAGTTTTAACAAGGAAGGCGGCATCTGTATAGTTTTTGTAACCGGCTGTGGTCGCAGCGCTCTCATTTGGTATCGAAAGATAATCACTGAGGTGGCGGTCGTTATCTATTATCCAGCGCATTATTCCCATGAGCAGTGCCAGGTCAGTCCCCGGTTCAATTGGTATCCATTTGTCTGCCTTTGAGGCTGTATGAGTAAAGAATGGATCGACAACAATCAACTTCCCGCCATTAGCCTTAAAGGCCATGAGCTTTCTCGCCCAATAGGGGGTGCCTACATTAGCCTCCAGGGGATTTGTGCCCAGCAGGATAAGATATTCCACATTATCAAGATCGACCCTCATGTAAGAATATTTTGCAGTCTTCGGGCCTGTAAAGGTGGTCTTGGCAGGCACAGAATAGTTGGTATTGCAAAGTGATGAATGTTCAATATGGTTTACCGTTCCATAAGCATCGTTAAATCTCTTCGTAATCTGTGAAATTTGATCCCGGCCTCTGATCCAGACGTAGCGGTTCGCCTTGAAACCGAGGTTTGCCGGGTCTCCGCTTTTGGCTTCAGATGCATAATTTGTATCATCGGTTGTAAGTTTTTCAGAAGCCCTTTTAGAAGAATCCGGTGTGCCCCGTATCGCTTTTAGACCCTCGAAAGTTCCTTCAGGAAGACTTCCTCCATCGATAATCTCATCAAATGCCTGTTTCCAGGAAATAGCCTGCCATTTCCCTTCGCCCCTTGCCCCGGTTCTCTTTAAAGGTTGCTTTATGCGATACGGGTCATACAGGGTTTTCAACCCGCCGTTGCCACGGGCACAGGGAGTGCCTGGATATTTATCCGGCTCGGAAATATCCGATAAGGATGCCTCTGTCCCAGTGGTAGAGTAATCATTGGTATGTGGACAAAATGGGTTGCCCTCGATCATAAGGGCTGTTCCATCTTTAACCTTAACCTGTAAGCCACAACCGGCATTGCACATCATGCAGGCAGTGCGGATGACCTGTACCCCGGTGTCTCCGGTATTTGGATCCGGGTTTATATCATCATCAACGGCATAAAGATTTCTCAACTCAAACCCACAGATGGCGGCTGCAGCAACTGCACCACCGATCTTAATGAAAGTCCTGCGAGTAACCTTAAATTTATTTTCGGGGTTTCTATCTTTTTGTTTACTTAAGGTCTTGATGTTCATGAATCCCGCCTCTCTAAATTTATTTATAGAATTCCTTACCGACACTGCCTTTTGTATGACAATAGTAACATATAGAAACGTCCACATTTTTTCGTAAACTTCCGGCAGAATATTCGACAAGGTCTGTATCTTTATGACAATATACGCACTTTTTATCGTTTGTCTTTCCAAAGAATTTTGAAAATTGAGGATCCAAGACCTTGAGGACATGGAACGTCATGATTGAAGAATCCAGGCTTGTCTCTTTTAGCTTATTCCTGTGGCATGCCGCATTTGTACAATCAGTCCTGTATTGATCTGAATTTTTGTCATGGATAGGGATAGGGTTGCCCTCAAAAGGCCCAAAATCTTCACAATTTTCTGTACACTTCTTGACCAGTAAACCTCTTTTCTTTTGTCCCTTTTCGCCGTCTGGATTTGTAATCACTACGTCTCTCTTACCAATAGGAGCATCAAGGTCAGCAGTAATCTGTGCCTTTATTTTCTTATCTGCTATATTTGCTGAAAGTACTGTGATCCCTTCCCCCAGATCGAGTCCTGCTCCTTTTTGAAATCCTGACCCTTTAATGGAAATCATCTTAATATCGTTCTGTTTAACAATTTTCGGTGTCACCTGAGATATTTTGATTTTAGCTGCTGCAAAGGTATTGAGCGGCGTTATAACCAAACCAAGCGCTAAAAATATAATGAAGAGCAGATATTTTTTCATACGAACCCCGTTTAAATTTGTTGATGAGATGAGTTTTGAAGTTTCTTTGTATTCTTATTTCAAATTGTATTCAATAGCTTCGATGTATTCAATAGTTATCTCTTATAAAATACCTCTAAAAAGAACAGAGAAAAATAGCCGACCAATAAAATAAACCAACCAAAGGTAATGATAAATTCCAGGGTGGTGGAAAAGGACATGGAAAAATTCTCAGAGATCATGCTGTAAATATCTTCCAGGGCATCAAGCGTTTTGTTAACATTTGACTTCCATGCCTCCAGGTGTAATTTTTTGGTTATGAGGTCAAACAAACGGGCTGAATACCAATCCCCGATGAGGTTAATGTTGCGTTCCGTGGCAGCAAATTCCTGGATGGATTCAGTACGGATCTGTATAATTTCACGCAAGGAATGTCTGATCTCACGTGATTTGAGCCATGGTATCTTCCTCCCGGTAGTCCTTTGTAAAAGCCGTGCGGCCTTTTCCAATCGTTCTTCTACCTCGTGTTCCAATACTCTCAACTTCAACAATTGAAGATTGGCAATCTCGAAGAGCTCGATATTGCTGGCAAAATCACCGCGCGGATCAAATACGAATGCCCCATCCCAGTCCACGATCGTTATATCATCCTTCGAATATTTAATGTTAAATGTGAGCGTTGTATTAATCTCTTCCTCATCTAAGGGTATCCGTTCTGTTTTCAGAAGCCCTGCAATACTGTCCTTGCGTTCCGAGATAACGTTTTCCGGGTCTCCCTTGTAATCGGAAACACAATATACACTGTACTCCTCGTCAAAATGAGGGTCGCAGTGGTATTCCCACAGAATAGCCCTGCATTCAACGATAAGGCTTCGTTTGATATCAAAAACACGTTCATCCAAAATGTTTTCCAGATCAATAGATGCCTCAACGATGACAATCCCCGGCGGACAGAATTTTACGAGGAAATCAACCATACGGTCATCTACCGTCCTCTTTTCAATCTTGACCACCATCTGTTTTGGAATCACGTCGGGATACGACGGGGAACTCTTAATCTTTTTGATGTCTACGATTTCTGAGGTATCGGGACTGAGTTCAGTAATCCCTACCAGGAAGGAGACCAGAGTGCCTTTAACCGTAGAATTGACATCCATAGGCTAATCCTCAAATAGCAATAACTTGATTTTAGAGTTAACGCGAAAAGAAAGTTGTCATTGCGAAGGCGAAAGCCTGAAGCAATCTCAGGGAAGGATTGCTTCGCTCCGCTCGCAATGACGATTATAGGTTACCTTATTTAAAACGTTTACTATAGATTGCGGAATGCGGATTTCCAGCTTGTATAAAATCCCCCTTAAAAAAGGGGGTAAGGGGGTTGTAAACTTGCCCTCACGAGACTCGTCCTCGTGAAAACGGGGAATGGGGAATAGCCCAGAAAAACACAACCCCCTGTCTCCCCCTTTGTTAAGGGGACAACATAGGAATAACTTGTAACTCTTCATTATTTTAAAAAAGTGAATACCTTCTTTCTAAAATTCCTGTCCACAATTGGGGCATTTGATTGAGATGCTTTTTTATAATGCCCATGCATTTCCCTTCCG
>Ga0194119_10012325_pt1 | contig 10852 bp, 10 predicted proteins | sample TA2MahC100mmetaG_FD_148620 | JGI IMG/M metagenome (GOLD analysis project Ga0194119, IMG submission 148620) | Freshwater microbial communities from Lake Tanganyika, Tanzania - TA2015018 Mahale Deep Cast 100m | ecosystem: Environmental > Aquatic > Freshwater > Lake | place: Tanzania: Lake... | reverse complement strand
CGAAAATTTAACTGTACTGAAGTTTGCCGAAAAGTTAACTTACAGGCTAGGGGTCTATTCGGTTTCTAACGCTTTCTCCGAGCAGGAGATAACAGACTTTGGCATAACATTTGGTTTTGGCATTCCGATTTTGATTCAGCAGTCGCTTTCATCTGTAAACTTCAGCTTTCAAATGGGAGAAAGGGCCAACGAATCGTCATCACTGAATGAAAAATATGGAGGAATTCAAGTGGGATTAATTTTTTGTCCTTCGAGTTTCGACAGATGGTTCAGAAAACGTAAATTAGATTAATAAGAAAAAAAATGAAAAATTTAGTACTATTTGGATTTTTGACACTTTCAGGTACCGTTGGTTTTGGTCAGAATGATTCTATTCAAGAGCGTGAATGTGCTAGAATGAGACTTTTCGCAGGTGAAGAATTAAAGGTTAAAAATTTTAGTGGTGCCTTATCCTATTACCTAAAGGCTGAGGTAATTTGTAATAATTTCGATAAAGCTGCATACGAAAGAATGGCACAAGCAGCATCAAACGCGAGTATTTCTGAGACAGACAAGGTAAGGAAAGCTTTATTTGTTGATACATTAATCTCCATATATAACCGGATGGACGAGAAATCATTTTTTGACCAAAAAAATGCCTTAATCAGAGCCAGCTACTATTTGAAAACTACGCGTATTGATAGGTCAAAAGCAGACGAATGGTATGTACAATCACTGAAAAATGGTTTACAATTTACCGAGTCACATTTACTATCATACTACAATAATTTGTACCAAATTTACCTAGCCTCTAACGATGATTTCAAAAGCGCCTACAAGAAACGTTTAATTGGCGATTATTTTGTGTTTAGTAAATTGGTAACCGATGCAGGAATGGCCCCGAAAACACAAGAAACACTGAACAGTATCTTCAATACGTTAATCAAGACTTGCGATGACTTACTGCCAGATCTCGCGAGTTTCATGAAGTCTTTACCCCAAGAGAAAGAGGCAAAAATTAAAGCTGTAAATAATTTCATGACAATTTTAAAAGAAAAAGGGTGTACCGGTAGTAAGGAATACGAAATGTTGGTAGATACCATTATTAAAGTGGATAACAGCATAGATGCGGTATTGGCAAAAGCAAGTCTTCAGATTGCAAAGAAGCGTTATGACGATGCCATCGCGTCGTATAGAAGTGCAATGAATATGTCCACAAGCAATACGCAGAAAGATGAGTTGGAGTATGAAATTTTAGAAATTATCTATTTTAAGAAAGATAATTACAGAGGAGCATATAATATGGCTTTGGGGATAAATGGATTAAAAAGGTCCAAAGCATTAGAACTCGCTGCGGATTGTGTAGCGAAATTGGCGAACGGTTGCGGAACGAGTACTTTTGAAAGAAAGTGTAATTACATATACGCAGCAGAGTTAGCAAAAAGAGCAGGTGACGGTGCCAAAGCTGCACGATATAGAGCAATGGGTCCAACAAGCACAGAAATTTTTACCGAAGGAAGCCCAACGTCAGTGAGCCTGTCATGTTGGGGAGTTTCAGTTTCACTCTAACAAACTTGAACACGAAAAGAAACTGTGTCAACATGATAATTTCTGTTGCTCTATGTACAACAGGAATTCTTTTGTCATGCGAAAATTCAATGGGTGAAATACAGCGAGTGGATATTGACCATGATACTCCTGATGAAGTTTCGAAAGATTTGAGATTAGTTTATTCAGATTCTGCGAGGGCTAAAATTGAACTATATGCAGCTACGGCAGAAAAGTTAAATGGTAAACAAGAAATCACAAAATTGAAAGATTCACTTCGTGTTAATTTTTTTAACAAAAAAGGAAAAAAGGTTTCTACACTTTTTGCCCTGTACGGAGAAATTAATGACGAAAAAAACATGGTTTTTGTTAGAGACTCAGTCAGGTTTTACAATTTTGAGAAAAAACAATTGTTAGAAACAGAGGCTCTTTTTTGGAACAGATCAGACAGTACGGTTTACACAGAAAATCAGGTCATTGTAAAATCTCCCGATGGCATTGCGATAGGAACTGGTTTTCGAACGAAACAAGACTTCAGTAAATATACAATACTGAAACCGGAAGGTCAAATTTTAGTAAAAGATTCAGAAAATAAAAATTAAAGGATATGAATACATATAATACCATCATGAGGTTTTTCTGGTTAACAGCTGCTATCCTAATTTTTATTGTTGTTACCGTGATGGGATTTATGGATGGTTTTTCAAAATGGGTATTTTATTACCTTTTTGTTCTAACCTCTCTCGGAATGTATTTCTTGAAAACATGGATGATGAAAAGGTTTGTTAATCACCAATCCTATTTGGAGGAACAAAAGCAAAAGAAGTTAAAAAATTAATTCGAGTATATTTTAATTTATCAAGAGATTAATGAGGACCTTATTTTTATTACACCTTTTATTAATTTCATCAGGATTTATGGCACAGCAATTTGCTAGTGGTTTAGTTTTTGATGAAAGGGGTTCTCCAATCCCAAATGCGAGAATTTTTATTAAAAATGATGCTAGTCAGCGTACAATTGCCGATCTCAACGGAAAATACCAGCTGTCATTGTTCCCTGGAGAGTATTTCCTTGTCGTAAGCTCTCCTGGTTTTGAAGATAGGGAGACTTACATTTCTATTGGCGGCATTGATGTTTCAAAAGACATTCAATTATTTCCCGCGAGGGCAAAGGACCTTGGTTCTGTTGAATTATCAGCAAAGAAGTATAATCCTGGGCGGGATATTATGCTCAAGGTGGTTGACAAAAGAGATCAAATGAATCTTTGGAATCACAAACATAAAGTGGATGTTTACATTAAAGCCACAGAGAAAATAGAACGTAAGGAAAAACAAGAAAATTCTAAAAGGGATGATGATCCATTGAATGGAGATGAAAAGCGGGATTGGACAGATAATATTAATTTAGTGGAGGTACAATTAAATCGCTCCTATGCCCCAACGAATAATGTCAAAGAGGTACGAAATGCGTATACGCTACGTGGTAAAGATAACTTTTTATACTACACTACAACGGTTAAATCCAATTTCAATTTCTTTGAAAACTTATTACAGCTCAACGATTTACATGAGAATCCTATAATGTCTCCAATTTCAGTTCCGGGCATTTTAAGTTATCGTTATAAATTAGAGGAAAAAATTGAACGCAACGGCCAAAAGGTTTCAAAAATTAAAATAATTCCTAGAAATATAGCAACGACAACACTCGAAGGTTACATTTATGTAATTGACAGTTTATGGCTGGTAGATAAGATTGAATTGACCTTGAACAAAGGAAATTTAAAGCGCTACGATTACTTTTCAATTGAGCAAACATTTTCTCATCCAGGTGATTCTCTTTGCTTATTAGAAAAGCAGGTATTTAAATACGGGGGAAATTTCGGAGGAGAAAAATCAAATTGCATCACTGAGGCTATTTTTAGTAATTATGACTTTGAAATTAATTTCAATAAAAAATTCTTCAACAGCGAATTAGCTGTGACAACAAAGGAAGCATACACCAAAGATTCTTCATTTTGGTCCGATAAACGCCAAGTAGTTTTGACCGAAGAAGAAGAGCGCTTTATATTAGCGAAAGATAGCCTGCGTGATGCACACAGTAGAAAAGAATACTTGGACTCTGTTGATGCTATTTTCAATAAGGTCACCGCTCTGAAGGTTCTTTGGTTTGGTGTAGATTACCGAAATCGGGCAGAAAAATACCAGTGGACAATTGGGTCTTTGGCAACGGTTTTGCAACCCATGTCTATCGGAGGACCACGCATAACGCCGAATTTTGATTTTTTTAAAAAGTGGAAAGATGAAAGGACACTCGATTCGTATACGCGAATTACCTATGGTATATTAAATAATGACCTTAAAGGAGATACCTGGTGGAAATATCGCTTCGACCCATTTCATCAGGGATTTTTTAGGTGGTCCCTTAATCACGATTTTGATGTTATTCGAGGATACGATGCAATCACCCAAATATATAAGCGGGACAATTTCATTGAGGCTACTAAAATGAGAACATCTTTTGAATATGAGTTATTCAATGGGTTTTATGTGGATTTCAGTACTGAATTTTCAGAACGCAGATCCTTGACAGGCCTCAACAAAGTGACTTTCTTTGATCAATGGATACCAAATACAGACTTTATGGATTTTCCTGCTTATCAGGCAATGGTTTCAGATATAACGTTATCCTATACTCCTAGGCAAAAATACATGAGAGAGCCTTATCGAAAAGTTGTTTTGGGATCGGCTTGGCCTAGTTTCTTCATCAATTACGAGCGTGGAATACCTTCTATCTTTGGGAGTGATATTGATCACGAGTATATTCAATTTGATATCCAACAAGCGTTCAAAATAGGGACCATAGGAACAACGAATTACAGATTTTCAATTGGAAAATTCTTGTCAACCCGAAACCTCTATGAACCTGACTTTAAATTTCAGCGGAGGAGTGATCCAATCTGGTTTTCAAATCCCTTGTATTCCTTTCAAGGTCTTGATACCTTGCTCAGAACCACCGATTACTCGACGGAAATTCACCTAGTACATCATGATAACAGTGCCCTGATTAATAAAATACCATTCATGAAAAAAACAAGATTGGGGCTGGTTCTGGGTGCAGGAGCCTTGTATGTTAAGGAGTATAATTGGTTCCATTTTGAAACCCTGGCTGGTCTTGAAAGAAGTTTCAAAATTTCGAGAAGAAGATTGAGGGTTGGTTTGTACGGAGTTCTATCTTCAGGAAATAAAATGCCCTTTAGCGCAGATTACAAAATATCATTTGCGATACTCAACGACAGAAGTATGAAATGGAATTTTTAAGTTGCTTTTTCTTTCTTCGGGAAATAGACTTTTTGGCGAATCAAAAGCATAAATACACCGATAGAAATACATGCGTCTGCTAAGTTCCAAATAGCCGGAAAAACCTCGCTTCCTCCCACAAGGGGTACCCAATCAGGCCAAGTCATATCAAATTGAAACATGTCTACAACACTGCCTAACAAAAATCCATGGTGTCTAACTTCTATATTTTCAGCAAAGTCACCACATTTTGCAAAATTACCCGTTCCCTCCATCCAGTTGTATTGATGGCATGGATCAAAAGGATATAAATAATCATGAAACATAGAATCTAATAAATTTCCTGTAGCACCAGTTAATATTAATGATATGGCAATAAGGTACTCCGTTTTTACTCCCTTTCGTGCTTCGCGAATTATATAATAAGCTATAAAGAATACCGCAACAAGTCTAAAAATACTTAAGGCTAATTTGTGCCATATAGCTGTCCCGAATGTGGTCCCAAAGGCCATTCCTTGATTTTCTGAGTATCGTAATTTAAACCACTCTCCAAGGATGTTGCATTGATCCCATGGTAAAAAGTTTGATTTTATGTAGAGCTTTAGCGTTTGGTCGGCGATGAGTAGAGTAAGAATGACAATCCCAACAATTGTAAGTTGTTTTTTCACCTATCTTTGCGCATTTTTAGCGGCTATACTCATAGTTGCATGAGGCACTAATCTTAATCTTTCTTTTGGTATAAGCGTCCCGTTTACTCTACAAATGCCGTAGGTTTTATTTTCGATTCTTATCAGTGCAGCCTGAAGATTTTGAATAAATTTTTCCTGGCGAGCAGCTAGTTGTGCAACCTCCTCTCGCGAGAGCGTCTCTGAACCATCTTCCATCATGTTGAAAGTCCTTCCTGTATCATCTGTTCCATGATCATCAGTGTGCGACAATGAACCTATCAACAAATTATAGTCGTCTCTTGCCTCTTTTAACTTGCTAAGAATTAATTCTTTAAACTCCTCTAATTCGGCATCTGAGTACCTATTTTTTTCAGTCGACATCGCGATTTATTGCGTATGCAAATATATGATTTTTGGAACAGTATTTTCCTTTTAATCAAAATTAAATAGAAAAGCGCACTTTTTATTATTCACAATTACCTTATTTTTTATCCATAATCTCTAATTTCGTTCTATGATTCGATTATTCTTGATGAATCGGGTAGGTGTACTATTTCTGTTACCCTTTGTAGTGGCATTGTTTCAATATTTACATTGGATTTCAGGTAATATGTCAAGTGGTGTTGCTGATTTTGGTTTTTGGGGGGAATTCCAAATTTCACAGCCGATTTCTTATATTTTGTCAAGTATCTTTCTTGTGATTAATGCAGTGACTCTTAATTACGTATACAATAGTTACGAATTTTTAGACAGAAATTCCTACCTCACCTCCCTGTTGTACATTGTTGCTATGAGTTTTTACGATGCATTTTATCAGTTCAATTATGTTATTTGTATTCACTTCTTGTTCTGTATAATGCTCGTTCAATTTTTTGAGATCAGACGCCAACCAGATGCACGCAAATACTGGTTCAACGCTTTTCTTTTCATTGGAATTGCTTCTACCTTGCAACCATTATTACTTTTCTTTTACCCGTTTTTTATAATCTCGATTTTAATATTTCGTACTTTTTCCGTAAGAGAATTTATCTTTTCTTTTTTAGGGTTTTTAATCCCTTTTTTTTACTGTTTCACTTATTTGTGGTGGTTCAATATTGAGCAAAAAATTGCGTTTGATCGATTTACGTTTGAATCCAATTTTAAAGATCTTCTTTGGGTACTTTTGGCTTATTTTGTGATGATTGTTGTTTCATATTTGAACATACGCTTAAGGTCACAAAAATTTTCGGTAAGATTAAAAAAACAAATACTCGCCCTTTGGTTATACGTTCTCATCGGATTAGTTATCGGAATTATGAATTATTTTTGGAGAAATGAACTCAACGATTTCAGCCTCACTATTTTGTTCTTGACATGTTTATTAACATATAGTTTTCTCCACAAGACATATGGCCTTTTAGCTTCGGGAGTCCTGTATTTCTGTTTGGTTTATTCAATGTTGAAATTTTTCATTTAGTCCTTGTTTTTTCAGTTTTATTTGTGTTTAATTTTGAATAAATTTTAGTTATGAAATTTGGAGTAATTTCCTTTCCAGGTTCGAATTGTGATCAGGATATGATTTATATCTTGCGAGACATTTTAGGGCAATGTGTCGTGTCTCTCTGGCATAAGGATACTAATTTAAAAGGTGCAGACATAGTCGTGTTGCCTGGAGGTTTTTCATACGGTGACTATCTTCGTTCCGGATCTTTAGCGAAATTTTCTCCTATCATGAATGAAGTCATTAGTCATTCCAAGAGGGGAGGGTTCGTTCTTGGAATTTGTAATGGTTTTCAAATACTAACAGAGTCTGGACTCCTTGACGGTGCACTATTGCACAACAACAATCAACGATTTATATGTAAGAATGTCTGGTTAAAGCCGATTTCAAAAAACTCTGCTCTTACCAGGGGATTGTCTGCAACGGCAAATTATAAAATCCCAATTGCGCATGGTGAAGGTAGGTATTTTGCTCCTGAAAAGGTACTTCGTGAACTTGAGGAAAATGAACAAGTTTTGTTCAGATATGTTGACAGGGAGGGTGTTTCGTCCCTTGAAGCGAATCCTAATGGGTCGCTCAATAATATTGCAGGGATAACCAATAAGAATAGAAATGTTTTCGGAATGATGCCCCATCCTGAAAGAGCTGCTGACATCAATCTGAATAATACAGACGGGTTATCTATTTTTGAATCAATTTTAGCGCACTGTTAATGAGAATTTTATTACTAGGATCAGGAGGAAGGGAGCATGCTTTTGCATGGAAAATAGCGCAGAGCTCAATGTTGGATGAGTTATTTATCGCTCCTGGAAATGCCGGAACAAGGAATCACGGTAAAAACCTTTCCTTTTCCCCCTCAGATTTTAATGCCGTTAGAAAAAATGTAATCGAATTAAATATAGATATGGTTGTTGTAGGTCCGGAGGAACCACTTGTATTAGGTATCTACGATTACTTTCTTCGCGACCCTGAATTGTGTAAAATACCGGTAATTGGACCCAGTAAATTAGGTGCTCAATTAGAGGGTAGTAAGGATTTTGCAAAGCAATTTATGCATAGACACAACATACCAACAGCAAAATATGCAACTTTTACACAGGACTCGTTAGAAGATGGATTAAAATTTTTAGCCAACATGAAAGGGCCATACGTTCTAAAAGCGGACGGACTGGCGGCCGGAAAGGGCGTTTTGATAATACAAGATTTAGAGGAAGCTCAAGCTGAATTAACGAGTATGCTCTCTCATGCGAAATTTGGCGAAGCAAGTCAAAAAGTTATTATCGAACAATTTTTAACGGGTATTGAGTTAAGCGTTTTTGTTATAACCGATGGTGACTCTTTCAAATTACTTCCTGAGGCAAAAGATTATAAGAGAATCGGTGAGGGAGACACTGGACTAAATACTGGTGGGATGGGAGCAATTTCTCCAGTTCCTTTTGCTGACGCTGCCTTTATGGATAAAGTGCATAATAGAATCATTGTCCCTACGGTAAAAGGATTGAAACAAGAAGTAATTCCCTACAAAGGCTTTATTTTCTTTGGACTTATAAATGTCAAAGGGGATCCTTATGTCATTGAGTACAATTGCCGTATGGGAGATCCTGAAACAGAGGTTGTAATTCCTCGATTAAAATCAGACATTTTAGATTTATTTGAAGGAGTAGCGACCAATACGCTCTCTGAACGAGATATTGAATTCTATGATAAAAGCGCCGCAACCGTTATGATGGTCTCTGGTGGCTACCCAGAGAACTATGAAAAAGGAAAACCCATTTACGGACTAAATGCTGTTATTGAAAGTATGGTATTTCATGCAGGAACTGCCTCAGACGGCCCTTCAGTTCTCACTGCGGGAGGCCGTGTACTTTCAGTCACTTCATATGGACGCAATCTCGATGCCGCACTCGAAAAAACATACGATTCTATTTCAAAAATTAGCTTTGAAGGAGCATACTTTAGAAAAGATTTAGGATTTGATGTCCTCTGAAATGGAAGACTATATATTTTATTTTATTCTCTTATCGCTTTTTGCATCCGCATTTTTTTCAGGAATGGAATTGGCTTATCTCTCTTCAAATCGACTAAAAATTGAGTTGCAAATTCAAAAAAAGGGATTTCGTTCCGTTCTACTCAAGATACTGTATAAAAAAGAATCCACAATCATTGCGATGATTTTACTCGGTAATAACGTAGCGCTTGTGATTTACGGAATTTCAATGGCTGAGGTTTTAAATCCTATTTTAGCAGGTTGGGGAGTACAAAGTGAATTTTGGATATTATTGAATCAAACAATACTTTCTACAGTCTTGGTTTTGGTTACCGCAGAATTTTTACCAAAAGCGATTGTACAATTAAATCCAAATTGGTTTTTAAGTATCGGGTTAATTCCCCTTTTCTGTTGTTATGTCATTATGTTTTTACCAACTCAAATTATTGTGTTGTTAACGAATTCGCTTTTAGTCTTTGGTGGCAGAGAGAGTAAAATGAAAGAAAAAGTGTTTTCAAAGGTGGATTTGGAATATTACGTGAAGGATATCTCCTCACGCATTAAGTCTGGAGAAAAACATGGGAACGAGATGTTTATTTTGAAAAATGCTTTGGAATTTTCGAGGATTAAAGCGCGAGATTGTATGATTCCAAGGACTGAAATTATTGCGGTTGAATTAGAGGAATCTGTAGATTTGGTGAAGAAACTTTTTATTGAAAAAGGCTTATCGAAAATTATTGTTTTTCGTGAAGATATTGACAACATTATCGGGTATGTTCACAGTTTCGACTTTTTTCAGAGTCCAGAGAGGTTAGGCCAAATTTTAAAGCCTATCAGCTTCGTACCAACGGTAATTTCTGGAAAGGAACTTTTGGAAAAATTTAATAAACAAGCAGGTAATTTTGCCGTTGTTACAGACGAATATGGAGGTACTGCCGGAATCGTTACGCTTGAAGATGTCATTGAGGAAATTTTTGGTGAAATTGTGGATGAATACGACAAACTTGAGCTGACGGAACAACTGGTCAGTGATAACGAATTTTTATTTTCTGCACGAATTGAAATTGATTACTTAAATGAAACGTACGGATTGAATATACCAGAGTCAGAAGACTATGATACCCTTGCAGGATTTATTCTATACACACTTGCTTACATTCCAAAATCGAATGAGCAGCTTGATGTTAATCGGCTATCCTTAATTATTGAAGAGGTCAGCGATAGAAAAATTAAATTGGTCCGTATAAGAAAGAATTGATTTGAAACTACCAGCTATTTTTATTATTGTTTTTTTTGGATTTCGCGCAACTGCACAACAAGTTTCGCAATTACCCGATGAGTTGAGTGAGGTATCCGGAATTGAGCTCTTTCGCGACAGCATATTTTTTGCAATCAACGATGGGGGGAATAAAAGCGAAGTTTATGTTATTTCTAAACATATGAAGTTAATCAAAAAGGTAGAAGTGCAGGAGGTCAAGAATCACGACTGGGAAGCACTGGCATTAGACAATGAATACCTATATATCGGAGATATTGGAAACAACTTAAATAAAAGAAAAAATCTTCAAATTCATAGGATACCAGTAAAAGGCTTACTCGAAAAAACTAAAGTAAGAGCAGAAACAATGGAAATTGAATATTCTGAACAGAAGGATTTCCCACCCATTACAAGTCAATTATATTTTGATGCCGAGGCAATGACCTCACACAATGGAAAATTGTGGATTTTTACAAAAAATAGAACAAAGCCATTTGATGGTAAATCCTTTGTCTATGAAATTAAGTTTATTCCCGGTGTAAAAAAAACACTCTCAAAGTCTTTTGAATTGGTAGCTGGAAAAAACGATTGGCTCTTAGACTCTTTTACCGGGGCGGAATCATTCAAAGAATATCT